>Ga0181612_100127_pt1 | contig 19136 bp, 9 predicted proteins | sample HoacroProtozoa21_FD_119630 | JGI IMG/M metagenome (GOLD analysis project Ga0181612, IMG submission 119630) | Hoatzin crop microbial communities from Cojedes, Venezuel. Combined Assembly of Gp0051906, Gp0051904, Gp0051908 | reverse complement strand
TTTTGGCTGTTTCTGTTTCTTTTATTTTTTTTTTTTTTTTTTTTTTTTTTTTTTTTTGCTGGGCTTCAGCAGGGGTAAGTCGCCGTTAAAGCAGTACGGGAAAGCTTAATAGCCACACGTCTCTGGCAGTGCCTGTGCGCAGCCAGATGCTCAAAGCTACAGGCTGGTATGTTCTCGCAGTGCTGGTGAGGGAGGCCAGTTCTCATTTCTTCCATACCTCAGCTAAGAAAGAGCTCTGATAAGTCTGGTTTGAATGCAGGTCTGTTTAGCCTGTGTTTTGGAATTTGTCTGAAAATATCCTGCTGTCAATGATGCTTTTTTGTCACTGAAGTAGTAACAGAAATTCTGATGAGTAGTATTCCTAGGAAGTGTATTTTGATTATTTTAGCAAGACAAAAAAATGCGTGAGGTGGTATTGTGCGTATCGCATGTAAAGACACCCAGCAAAACAGTGGATTTTGGCCCATTTTGAACACTTTACTTTTGACATACTGGTCATCTGGAGGTATAACACGGTTATCATGGAAAAAAGGTGTTTCAGTACTTGCTCTGTGCCTTTGCCAAAGTTTGGAATTCATTTGCTGTGATGGATCCATAGCATCCTTTAGAAATAGTTCTCTATTAATATTATTTCAAGTCCTATAATCAGGCAAGGAAGGAAGTTTTTAAATTTCTCTGTCCAGTTAAGCCCTGAAACTGAAAGTTACCAGCCTTCTCACTAAGGCAGAGATCGCCATTTATGCAGCATCCAACCCTGGTATGGAGAATACTGCAGGGCCCAAACGCTCATTTTGCAGTTTACGTTAAGGCTGGAGTCTAGGAACATAAACTGCCAGTGCAGTGGGTGTGCTGTAGAGAATTTAGAATTCTTAGTGCATTACGTTAGGGATTCTCAAAAACAGTCATTCAGTATTCCTCCCCTGTTAAGGCAAGATAAAACTGAACACCCTTTTTGTCCCTGATGATGCTTTAAAAGCTTTTGTTTTGTTTATTTGAGGTGATACAGACCATAACGTCAATGACATTTAATTCTAAAATCCAAATAAATTACTGTCGTAAAACTTAAACAAGCAGTTATGTCTTTTACAAAAATGGAGAAATCTGTTTGAATTCATTCCAAATAGATGAATTTGTATTTTGTGCCTGAGTAAACCAGCCAGGTAGCCTTCACTGTGCTCTTACTGATACATAACTGTAGTGAAGTAAGCTGCTAAGGAATCTTTTTATGTTTCTGTGCAAATTTGTAAATTTTAGATTAGTAGGCTGTTGGTATGATTGACACCCCTCTTCTTTTTAAATACACCCCCCCATTTCTTTCTGGTACTAAAAATATCAAGATGTTAGTGTTTTAATGTGCCTATACCAGTTTCTGTGGTGTTTTGTGACAGGGTTTGTTTTTGGTTTGTGGGTTTGGTTTTTTTTGTTTTTTTTTTTAAATTCAGCCTCCACTTATTAAGTATAGTCTATGATATTTGAAATTTAATGATGGGAAATAACTCTTGATACATCCAATATGTATAATGCTTTCTCAGTGTAGACTTTACTGTGAAGTTACTGGCAGCTAACAGTTTAAACTAGCAGTTTCTTCATGGTTAACTGGAGACAGCATTATTCAAGGTGAAAGTACTCTAGTGTTAACTTACTTTCCCATGAAATTTCCAGTAGGCTGTCCTGCACAGAGATATTAACAAGATGTTATTTTTCTGTAATGGTGAGGGAGGGCTCCTTTCTTTCTCCCTGTGGAAGACAAGTTTTTTCACTATTTTCGAATAGGACCTTTCCTGGCCTGGCCTTGCAGTGGGTGATCTGTTTCACAGACCACGAGCTACTGTGCTGGTAACAGTGAAAGGAGTAGACAAGCTGACGTTGCCTGTGAAAGGGATTTCTTACCCTATTGAGAATGTGAGTATCCATGTTTGGAACTGTTGCACAATTTCTGTGACTCTTGTGATCTAACGAGAATTACATGGCTCGCTACTGTAGTCCTTGATGTTCACTTATTTCTTACTTCACTTGAAGTTCACATACCCCCCTAGAATGATGGATCAGGCTATAAAGATAAATAATCCAGTCAGACTCGTGTACAAGGTGAGAGGTCTATAAGATCACCCAGGGCCTTCTGTGTTGAGTTCAGCTTGTTTGACCAAAGCATGTTCTTCTTGAAATGCATCTAGTTTTAATATGTTGGTACCAAGAGGCAGAGAATCCACCGCTTCCCATGTTAACTTAGTGATGTGTAGTCAGAGTTGTTAATTTTTTTTTGCTTCAGCTGAGCGTGTGTGATAGCATTTATATGGTGTTGATTCTTCGATGTACTGTATCGCCCTCTAAGCAGTCTTGAGTTTTGGGTAGTGAACTATGAAATACAACACTTTGAGACACCATTTGATTATTCTGTATTAAAAAGAAAACAACAACATTACATTTACCTCTCATGGTCTGTCTTTGTTGAGACTCTTTTCTCACACTTGTCACAGCATCACAGAATTGTTTAGGTTGGAAGGGACCTCTTGAAATCGTCTAGTATTTGGTCACCCTTACAGTAAAAAACTCTGTTCTTGTGTTCAGATAGAATTTCCTGTTCTTAAATTTATTCCTGTTGCATCTTCTTCTGTCACATGATTTTGTCCACACACCTCTTAACAGGAGCACAGTAACTTGCAAACTACGGGTAACTGCACAGTGTGTACTCACTTCTACTTTATAAATACATTGTTTGCATTAATCCATTTTGCTGCAGTATTGGACCAGTTCTTCATGTTGACCTCTTGTTTGTCCAGCATGAACCCACAAACCCTTTTCAAATAAGTTGTTTTTCAGGTTGTTTCTAGTTAGTTAATTCTGCTTCTGCACTTCTTGGAAAACTTTGGTTTGCACCAGTTTACCATGCATTTTGGCTCTGTGCGACTGCTATGCCCCTGTTTAGAATTTATCGTTTTATTATTTCAGTCAAACCGTGGAATTATCAGTGACAATGTTGAACAATGTTTTGTTTAATATTGACAACCTATTGCACACCCCAGGTGGAGGTGATGATTTCCCTATGAAATTACTTTTACAGCGTTCAGGCAATCTTATAATCTATTTTAAAATATCGGTGTTGAATTGGCATATTATGTGATCAGCTTTCAAGCACAGCTCACTAGTTCAGGCACAGTTACATGCTGGCGTTGCTGAAATGGTGTCTGGACCAAAACTGATTTAGGATTGTCTGTGTAGGCATTGCTAACTTGTGGAAACCTTAAATATACTTGAAGAAGTCTTCAGCTGTATTTGCATTTGTAACTTTGATAACGTTCTGATGTGTATGTAACACATATTTTACTTCCCATTAAAGGGAATTAATATTCCTAAACTGTAATGGTTTCAGTGAACTGCTGCCATGGCTTCAAATGAGCTGCCCCAAATGTATGCTGGCAAAGTACTGGTTCTCCAATACTCAAGAATAGTTTCAAGTGATCATCACCGAGTCCATGTTCAGGACCACAGGGTACAAGTTATCCTAGCTTACAGACTTACTAAAATTTATTAGAAAAAATATTTTTATGCTCTTTAACTAGTGAATGGAAATGTGCCATTCTGCTTCTTTTTAGATGAAAAGCGGAAGTAAGTGTTTAGGGAAACTGTTTTATTAGTTTGCCAGTAATGACACTATACTGTGCTAGGATTTCTTTTATTCGTAGTAATTTTTTATGTGGCTCTTTTCTTTGGTGTTTCAGCAGTTGGTCTTTCTACTGGTGTATTTTCATTCATCAGTTTTCTGTGGTTCATAACTTTCTGTTTGCACGAAGATTGGTTTCCCCTTTTGTATTGCTTCTGTGTTTGTTGGTCTTGCTTTACTGATAAACAAGGCTATACTCTTAGCTTATGCCTCTTAATGACACAATCATGGCCTCTTGGAGTTCTTAAAAACATATTGTGTCTGCCATATATACAAATAAATTGTCTATTCATAGATACACAGTTGATGTTTTGTTTTGCATGTTGGCTTCTATTATCTGTTATTATCACTTTGGAAATATTCATACTCTTTGCTCAAAATGAGGTTGTCCTGTTTTTCCAGACTTCTGTAGTTAAGCAAATTAACTCATTTTATATCATTAGACCCTGTTTTACCCAAAAATCTAATTAGGTTTTGTCTTCCAGGCTGTTCCTTTCAGTCTTGATAGTGTTGCAAACGCTATTCATACTCTGTTCTCTGAGGAAACTCCTGTGGTCTTACAGCTGGCCCCCAGTGAGGAAGTGAGTATTGCTTCACTTCTGATTCCAGATATTCTCAATAGTAAACCTCTTGCCACTTGTGTGACTGGAGCAAAACTAATTGATGATAGGAAATAATCTGCATTGGAGAGAGGTTGCAAGTGTGATTGATTATTAATGTGTGACTGGAAAAACTTAAAAACTGACTTCTGTTGTTATTAAACAATGGCTGTTCCTGCAGAGAGTGTACATGGTGGGCAAGGCAAACTCCGTATTTGAAGATCTATCTGTGACATTGCGCCAGCTGCGAAACCGCTTATTCCAAGACAACTCCATTCTCAGCTCCCTTCCTCTCAACTCCCTCAGCAGAAACAATGAGGTGAAAAACTGTAATCAGTGGGAACTTTTATGATTTTTTTCTAATATTCTTAGCTTGTGGTTTTAATTTTTTTTTCTTTTTTTTCCCCTTGCTGTGCCTAGGAGAACCCACTCTAATTTTTTCTAACTGAATATTAAGAAGTACATTTTAAGTTCCTTTTTAAGTAACTTTATTGAAAGAGTAATTTTCTGTCATGTTCTGATGCTGCAACAGACATAACCTGTTATAAAATACTGAGACTTTCAGCAAAATCAGACCTCCCTAGCTTTGGTTTCATCAAAGGAAATACCTGTCTATTTCTTCCTGCTTCTTCCCCCAGGTTGACTTGCTTTTTCTGTCAGAACTACAAGTCCTACATGATATTGCAAGCCTGGTAAGATTTTTTTTGGAACGCTTTCCCCATCTTGTGTCACAAACTTCAGAGATCTCATTTAAAGGTAGAGAAGCCATAGCCAGGATACTTGGCAACGAGTGATATATATTCAAATGTGTCATCAGTTGGTTGCATCAGTTTAAGTAATGCATTGTCAAGCTATTTGTATCAGCCCTGTCGCTGATGGAAGAAAATGAGAACCTTAATCATCTGTAGTTTCTTTTGTATTGTGTTTGGTGAAAACAGGGAATTCTGAGCTGCTATTTCTCAGTACCTAAAGATACTGGAAGTACTCAATGAAGAATTTGCTGGCACATTCCTTGTTTCCTTGCTTGAGAAGTATGACGGTCCTTGCCCCGTCAACCGTTTTACTTCAAAATATCACCATGACATTTTATCTGAAAAGACTGGAGTGACTTTTGTAGCATGAATAGTGGTGGTGGTAGATAAGTTCCAATGGAGGGGTGAGCTTTTAATTCTGAGATTTTTTAAGCAAAAAAGCTTATTTTGATCTTTCTACTAAGAAGCTACTGTGTTGTTGCTGTGGTTTAGAGTTTGGTTTTGTTTATTTTTTGTCATTTCAAGCTGCAGCCCTCAGCCGCAGAAAGTGAAAGAAACAGTCATGAAAAACTCAGAAGTTCACATTAGGTGAAGAGCTAGTGGAGAGAAAAGGGATCTTGAGGAAATGGAGTAGAACAACTTGTTTTTGTCTTGCAGACTAGAAATGGTGTAGTTAAAGTAAGTGGGAAGGTAGCAACAGATCAAATTCCTTGCTTTCAGAGACTGTTCTCTTGCGCAGGCAAATGTCAGTGCTGCAGCTTCATACCTGCAGACGCACAAGAATATTGCTACACTCATTTGAGATAATTTGGATTATATTGGTTGGATTTTGTGACAACAGGATGATACTCCTTAAGTAAACAACTTTTGTACAGCAAGGTAGAAGTTGCAACCAACTCAATTTAGTAGTTGTGTATTTTTTTTCTCCAAGTTTTATTTTTACAGCAATTACAGAACAAGGATTCTGATGTGAATAAGTATAATGTTTCTTTTTAGTAGAGCTCTCTATTACATGTGTATAACCTCATGTTAGGAATAGATGCTACAAGATGATCATCTACTTTCTTCTGTAGAAAAAGCAAAGAAACAATTGTGGACACCTTCTAGTTAAGCTGTCAAGAAATTCCGATTCCTAAGCAATATGACTGTGGAAAGTGAGGCTGGGTTAATCCCAGCAAACTGATTTTGTGAGATGTGGTTTTAAAGTAACCTGTGTATGAATTAATTTTGTTCTGCCCTCAATGGTGTGCCAAAGCTGTCTCGACACAAGCACTTAGCCAAAGATCATTCTCCAGACCTGTATTCTCTGGAACTCGCTGGTTTGGAAGAGGTTGGAAAACGCTATGGAGAAGACTCTCAGCAGTTCAAGGATGCTTCTCAAATTCTTGTAGATTCTTTGCAAAAGGTATGCTTGCTACCTAATGAACAAAACTCACAGGAATACTAAGGAAATAATTTTTTGTATTGACTACAAGGTGGTTAGTTTATTGACTGTCTTCTGCTTTGTATTGTCACTTCATTAGTGATGGCTTGACGGATGCTTGGTTTTGTTGTTTGATTTTTAAAATGCAGTTGTTCAGTTATAAAATCAAATGTTACAATTTGTCACTCTGGAAAGTGGTGACATGATTGATTCTACAATGTGTTAGATATTTTGCGTAAAGGAACAGGAATACATTGAAACCATATACCAGCATGACTTGATATGTTTGTTTTTCCTAAAGAAGTATCTTGCATTTAAAACCACCAGTATGTGTCACAAAAACCGGCCCTCAGAAATGTGGAAATATCTTTATCCCAGGGTATGGTGGTTAGTTTCCCCTTGCCCACAAATCTATATAAATCTAAATTTCCTACTCTCTAAAATAACTGCTGTTCATCTATCAGTGTGCTTAAGAAAGTAATTCTTTAGCAGGTCTTACATAATCATTAGATAAAATCTTTGTTAAGACCAATCCCTTTTGAGAGTTTCAGAAGTGTGATGGAAAAGTGTAAAAGCATGAATTTGCTAAGCCAAGTAACTGTTTTCTCTAAACATTACTGTTCCGCCTCTTTGCAGTTAAGCAAATATATTTAAATAGTAGACATATTAGTCTTTGGACCTGATTAAAATATTCAGGTTCATAATCTCCCAGTGGAAGGCTGAGAACCTAAATATTTTGTTGAAACTGACAGACGTACAAATGGGAAACTATATGATGATGGGCATTTTGTAAAAGGGGTGAAGAAATGAGTTTCAGCCCAGAAAGCAGTCATAAACTACAGTCTGCTGAACAGTGGTTGGGGAGTGTTAAAGAGATGTCATAAACCAGGTGAAAGTTGGCACTTTCTTAGTAGAGTTCTAAAATAGTGCAAATTTTTTCAGCTTTCCATAAGCTGCTTGTTTCTGAAGCTGACATCTTATGGAATGACATCTTGCTAACAAAACTCTCCTTAATTCTTGGCTACAGTGTAGGTTTTAATTTAAATCACCTTTGCTTTTCCAGTTTGCAGATGAGATGTTTAATCTGTACAGTGGGAATGCAGTAGTAGAAGTGGTGGCTGTAAAGGCATTTAATTCTCCCCTCACAAGGAAGACTCGCTCCATTCTCCAGTCTTCACAGGTAGTAGATGCACATTTTTCTATGTATCATTTGATAAGTGATCAAAACTGCATCACTTCTTCACTTGAGCGTGACATTTTTTTTAAGGACTGGAATACTGGCTGTGATTTAGGCATGGTTGCGAAGAGGTCAGCTTGATCTTCACTTAATCATAGAGTAATTTAGGTTGGAGGGGGGTGCTGGAGGACGTGTAGTCCAACCTACTGCTCAAAGCAGGAGTTAGATCAGGCTGCTCAGGTCCTTGTCCAGGCAAATTCTTTAAAAGCTCATGGCTGGAAGTCCCAGAGCCTCTCTGGACAGCTTGTTCCAAAGTCTTAACCACTTTCCCTGTGAAGACTTTTTGCCTTATGTTGTGTTAGAATGTGCATTTCTGCTGTTTTCTCCCCAGGACAGTAGTGCATGCAAGTCCTGCCTTAAGGGTGGGGAAAAAATTGTTTTCCCTGCCTTGCTGCCTACACTCCAGATGCAGCTCAGGATGTAGTTGCCCTTCATCAGTGCAGGGGCACGCTTCTGACTCCTGTTTGCCTTGTTCAACAGGACCTCCAGGTCCCTCTCTGCAGAGCTGCTGGCCAGCCAGTCAGTCCCCAGCCAGTGCTGTGGCATGGGGTAGTTCTGTCCCACCTGCAGGGCTTTGCATTTGTCCTCGTTGAATTTCATGAAACTCCTTTCAGCCTATTGCTTTGGATTCCCTTGATGTCAGTCACATAATCACTTTTGTGTTTTGTGCCTTAGCATCAGAATTGTCTAGATAAAAATGCATCTCTCATCAGGTTGGTCAGATTTTCAGTGTAGTCAGAATGTGTTTTGTATGCAAGCTAACTTTAAAGTCATACATTTTTCTTTATTACAGAGTGAAACAGACAATCCATATAACCTTGCCTATCCATATAACTACAACTACTCTGTAATCTTCAACATTATTCTGTGGATGATGATAGGGCTTGCTTTAGCTGTGATTGTTATCTGCTACAACCTCTGGAACATGGATCCTGGGTATGACAGCATTATTTATAGGATGACAAATCAGAAGATAAGAATGGATTGAACTGCACTGTATTTCAGCGCAAGGAAATGATGAAGAGTAAGATCACCTTTAAACTGTGCGGAAAACAAATGTTCTGGCATGGTTACTTGTGGAATTTTTTTAAAAGGTGTATGTATTTCTAAGTATTTTTTTTTCCCTCAAGCCTATTTTAAATGTTAGTAGTAGCACCAGATGGGATAGAGGAATCAAAACCTGCTTGTTTAAAAAAAAAAAAAGAGAACAATTTCCAAACTAATTGTTATTAAAGTAACATCATTCCATTTTTTTTGTTATCATGTAACAGGAGTTTTTGAAATGCCCTCTACTGCCTGTGACTGTGTGCAAAACAGATAAATTGAAATTATGATAGCAACTTGTTTTTTGAAACTTTTACACTGGAATATTAGAAATTATAGCTAAATTGTTGTGTTGTATATTATGAACCAGTTATAAATGTTTGATGTAAATATTTAAAACGGCTATATGTTAACTTCAGAGAGGATAGTAATTATTCTTTAGTAAAATACTAAACATAGAAGTGTTTCTACAAGACTACGATTCTAGTGGCACAAATGGCATTTTGGTCTGATGTTGATGGCTCGGATGTGAGCTGTAGACAGAAGGATCCTTTACCTATGACTTCAATGATTTGGAGGTAAATAACACTAGCATGGCTGGTCTGTATAGCGGAGAGCCTATAAATATTGAAGTAGCACCAGTCTGATCATGATCTAATGTCACGTACAGTTGAAAATTCCTATTATGATGCTTCGTATTCCTTCCATTTGTGTTGATGTTATTATAAAAACCCTAAATAAATTCTTTTTGATGATAAGAGTGGACCAACACTTGATTTAAATATACCTGGATTATAGTCCTGCTTCAACCGTTCAATAAAAGAAAGAACAGTTGTTCTGGCGTGCTTTTATTCTTTGTGACTTCATAGGTATGGCTACTTTTATAACAGTTTAGTTCTAACTATCCTTCAAAAGCGAATGTTGCAAGATCACCTTGTATGGATTAATTTTCCTAAACCAAATAGTGAGTGTTGTTGAAAGAAGGTGGTAATCTTTGCTCTTGTTGTAAAAGGAATTCTTCTAGACTACAACAGTGTGAATGGAAACTACTTTTTTGTCTTGTCCTCTAATCTAACGTGCTTAACTTTTGCTGTTGTTAAGAGAAATTTGTTCCACTTCCAGAAAAGATCTGCTCAGTGAATTAATTTGTCTTGTTTACTGGGAATGCCAGATTTAGACGGGTTGAAGTTGTTCATGTCTTGGGGATCCTGGGCAATGCTTCATGCTGAATTGAGTAACATGCTGCAGCTTTGCCCAAGTCCAGGAAATCCAGTTTAGTATATGTTACAATCATTTGAAATTACTTTAATGGCACTTAAGGTTAATCTGGGTGATTAAGATCAATGGATAGAAGGGGAGAGTTGCACTGCCAATTTCTCTGACAAGAATGCGTAGTCTAATTATTGAACATTCTGTAACACACTTGTGGTGTTTTGATAAGAATCAAATCAATCTGATGAAGCTGTATAACTTCATTATGAAAACAATTAAAATACAGTTCTATCATGCTGTTTGATAGGCATAAACCCGCATGTTTTAAGTAAGCTATTACATGATAGTCTTGTTTTACATTTCTCTGTTTTGAGATCACTTAATATGGAAGACAATACCCCAGAACTTTAGTAGGAAGCATGATCTAGGGTAAGAATGGGGGTAGTGCATTAATAGTAGAATCTTTCCAACTAAACCATACCTTAAAAAAACTTTTGTATGTGGCAGGAGGAAGAATGACCACTGTCAGATTACTGTCATATTGCAGGGACCGGTTTGCAGTGGAAGGCTGATAAACACAAAGGTAAGGCAAAGGGAAATGCTCTGAGGATATTTAGAAGCTTGCATTGTTTTCAGCTGTCTTGGACATAAAGCAGGTGAAATAGAGTAAGCCACTTGACGTGATTCTGTTTGTCCTAAACAATACTGAGAGGTTTAAAATGTTAAAACATTCTTTAAAAAACTATGCTGCAATAGGTTCCCTGACATTTTAAATCACTCTTTGAAATTTCCAATTACAAATTTACAGTTGTTAAGTCTTTTTATATCCATTCCTTTATTCCTTAAGGAGATGCTTAAAAGCTGCATTTTGGAGGGTTGTTGCATGAACTTTCTGGTCAATTGCAACATCTTTGCTACAATGTACAGTGATCACAAAATGTGCTAAGGTGACCCTGTGTACTCTGAGAAAGGAGGAGCTCCAGCTCTGCCACAAGAGTAAAGCTACTGTAATTCATTTAAAGTAAATTGGAAGCGTTATTGTGACACTTGTTCTGAAGAACCTCTCAGAGAGGTTCTGTCATATGGAAGATCAGTATCTCTGTGGTAAAAATGTACTGCGCTGTGGTTCTGATAGGAAAAGCGCTATAGTATCTGAAAGTTTGATCTCCTTCACCTGCTTTTATCAGCAATAAGTAACTCAAATTACACCTTTGTGGAGAGTGTTTCAGCAAAGCCTTTTAAGGAGGTGAAAAAAAAAGGGATAAACCGTTACACATCTACGATCTAGTGCTAGGACTCCTAATGCTTTTGCAATATTAGGCTGTCTGGGCTGTGGGTTCTTCATTTTAAACAAAGTGAAGTGTTGATTGGCTGAAAATTAGTCATGATGTAGACTTTATGGTGAGGTTTTACTTCAACCTGAGCTGCTTACTGGTCTATATTGAATTAATGCACTCCTAGCTTACTTAGTTCAGAGGTTTAATCAGATTAATAGTCTGCTTCAGATAGTGGTGCAGAGTTTTACAGGAGCTAGTTGTTTAACGTGACTGTATAATTAATTGTTAGTCTTTAACATCTGCATGCCAAGTATACCGAGTTAGCTATATTGTAATCAGTCTGAAGTTGGCAGTACAGAGTTTGTTTAAATGCAGGACCTGCCCTTGAGATGGTCATTCTGTCAGCTCTGTTCCAGCTGTTTGCTGCTGCTGTAGGCTCTAATTCTACTTTTTAAAGCTAGTCTTAGACTGCTTTGAAGGGCACGTTTGAATTCCCACTTCTTGTGTTAGCAGCACATTTGTTCATTCTCATGGCTGTAGGTCGCCAGCTGGTACTAAAGATGCTTTTGAGCACTCTAATGTGTGCTATTTTTTAAATACCTGTTACTTTGTGCAGCACAAGCTACTTGTTGAACTACTCTAAAGCCACTGGGCTTTAGTTTGAGCTAGGTAAGCAAGACACGTTATATTACACAACAGTACTGGTCCTTAACTGCGAATCGAACAGGCAATTACAATACTGATCCCTGAGCCAGGAATAGCCTTTTCATACTTAAAATTCAGTTAACTGGAGTGAAAGTGCTTTCGACACCATTAGACCTGCTATTGATTGTTCTCTTTAAATTTAATAATGCCAGGAGTATAAATTGTAAAAAGATGTATGTGATATGGCAGAAATAGCAGGGTTTGTGTACAGCGCTACCAGGAAAGCAATGAAGCTTTCACGTGAAGCTCTGTGAAGGAGAACAGTGAGAGCAGAAGCCCACAGTTTTGTTTTCCAAAGGGAAGTTATCACTGTTCCTTGAGGCACTCCTGCGAGGCCAAAGGAGGGAGAGGGATGCAAGGAAAATATAGCCTGTATTGAGATCCTATCTGCTCGAAGTGAGAAGGGCAGGGGAGTCATTATGCAACATTAAGCAGCAAGCAGCTTTCAGCCAGGCCAGGAAAGGTTCGGTATAGTGCTATCTGTAAGATTAAGGATGCAGCTGCTGCAGGGGCTGGTGATTCTGTCACCAAAGAGAGTTTTTCCTTGGGGAGCTTGGCCTCTGGCAAAAAGGATGAGATGGTATTTGATTGGATCTGCTTTGAAGCTTAGTCATGTATAGTCCAGTATTTGGATTGGGGAGTACCTAGAGTCTGGGTATCTGTTCTCACGAAGTGCTGATATTTCTGAAAAAGGAGAGAATTCTGAGTCAGATTTGAATCCTGAGCATTGCTTTTCATATTTATATTGAAAAGAGAAAATAAGGTGTAAAACAAAAGGTTCTTTTAAGAGTCAGTATGCTGCTTTTTCTAGATAATCCCCCAAAGACTAAACTTGGCAGAAGGGAGGTATAATGTAGACTTTGCGTATGCCTCAACTTTCCAGACTTCTCTGTGACAGGCACGGCAGCTTTCAAAGTTCTTTCAGCCAACGCACTGCTGTTGCACACACCTAAAGGGAGCCTAAAGCAGATCTGAAATGTGTAAATGTTATGTTCAAGTCTTAAAAAAAAAAAAAAAAAAAAAGCCAACAAACAACCCAAAACAAAAACAAAAGGAAGTGGAAACAAAGAAAACCAAGTTGAAATGCAAATATTGAGCAACCGTGTGAGTGATTGCTGGGATTTATTGGTCAGCCTTAATGGAGGCGACAAAGACACTGCCAGAGTCTAGCGTAAGGCGATAAGCATCTGTCTCAAACTAAAACCAACACCCCCAATAACAATGACCTTTGGAATCCTATTACTGTCACTATTTTTTGACTGTGGTGAAGTGGTATTTAGCTTTGAGCTAAAATTCACAAATGTTCTCTAGAAAAAAAATCAGATTTCTTGCTTGAGCAAGGGTTGGGGACTGTCCTGCATTTTTAAATTTTCTCTTCTGCAGGCCCTGAACTATATTCTTAAGAATTTTCATCTTTGTAGAGGGGGGAGAGAGGATCCACACAGGCATTGCAGGACAGAAAAGGAGGCAGATCAAGGAAGAGAGCAGTGGAACTATAGGATTTCAGCTGTCAAACTGGGGTAAATGGGGAACCAAGAAGTTTATTTCCTGTCCTGTTCTGCCAGTAATGCAAGGTGTTGCTATATAAGGAACTACAATTACTTGTAAGGCACTAAACTGTAAAGGGCTTCTGCAGACCATGGTGTGAAGGATGGAGGAGAAAAGAGTGAAGGTTTAGCCAGTGTACTCAGAAGCTGTATCCCTGGAGCAGCAAGGCTGGTAGGTGGTGTGTCGCTGGATTGGAGAGCAGAGACTCCAACTGCCTTGGTTCAGAGCTAGCACAGGCACTGGCACCGCTTGCAACTGCAGGCCACAGCAGGTCTCTGAAGTGGGGCCGCTCCTGGACAAGTCTTTGGTCTTGCGGTAAATGACTGCAATCTCCTGGTCCAGTGACAAATTTGGGTCCCTCAGCTTGTGTTCTTTTTTTGGGGAGGAAACATCTCCTGTAGTCAGTGGAGCACTACCGGATATTACAGCACTTCCCGTGCTTCTCAGAAACTCATGCCCTGGCACAGTGCAGCTTCTGTGAAGTCACTGCACTGTTCTTTCTATTCAGACTCATGCAAGATGTGTCCTGCTTGACCAATGATGAGGTGCAGAGTACAGAAAGCCAAGGTGACCACATTGTTCTCAAATAAACAGAACAAAAACTGATGGATGGCATGAAGCCACGCATCCAAATAGGCTGCTCCAGTGCACTCTCCTACCTGAACTGCTGGAAAATCAACTGCTACAGATGGTGTCTATGACAAGCAGGACATGGGTCTGCTGAAAGACTCTCTAAAACCAGGAATGGAGAGGCAGTGCTCTGAAACTGTAGAGATTATGATAGATGTCTATACCAACATTGTCAGGAGTTCTTTTTTAGAATATGTCAAAAAAGCATGCTGAACTGCATCTGTACTCCAGAGTGGTTGAGGACACCTTTTAGAATATAAATCCCGTTCTTAAATAGGGACTTACCTTGTCAGTGTGCTTTCAGAGTTTAAAGAGATTCTTGTGTTGCCGAAGAAGAGCTTCACACTAAAGGACTCTCGCAGTCAAATTTAGTAATGCCATTGATATCACCCAGAATAACTAAAAATACATAACATGGTTCTTGGCATGAATACATATCATCATAAAATATATGGAATGCTTCATAAGGGAAACAAAATTCATGGTAGCACCAAATATTTTTATAAAGACAGTCAAATTACAGTTTAGTTACGTTCCATTGCATGTATTTATGACAAATTTACATGCTATTAATCTAGAGAACATATGCTTTTCATTAGGCAACAGGGATAGAATCACAGAATCATTAAGGTTGGAAAAGACCTCGAAGATCATCAAGTCCAGCTGTCAACCTGTCATCACCGTGCCTACTGAACCATGTCCCGAAGTGCCACATCTACGTGTTTTTTGAACCCTTCCAGGGATGGCGACTCCACCACTTCCCTGGGCACCCTGTTCCAGTGCTCTACACCTCTTTCAGTAAAGACTTTTTCCGTAATATCCAATCTAAACCTCCCCTGTCTCAACTTGAGGCTATTGACTTTCGTCCTATTGCTAGTTAGTTGGGAGAAGAGACAAACGCTCACCTCATTACAAGCTCCTTTCAGGTCGTTGTAGAGAGTGATATGGTCACCCCTCAACCTCCTCTTCTCCAGACTAAACAACCCCAGTTCCCTCAGCTACTCCTCGTAAGACTTGCTCTCTAGACCCTTCATCAGCAGCCTTGTTGCTCTTCTCTGGACATTTGGCATGAATACACATTATAAAATATGTAGAATGCTTCATAAGGAAAACAAAATTCATGGTTGCATCAAATGTGTTTATATAGGCAGTCAAATTCCACTTTAATTATGTTCCAGTGCATGAATTTATGATGACAAATTTACATGCTCTAAATCTAGTGAGCATATGCTTTTCATTAGGCAATGGCAATGGAAGCAGTATGGCTAAGATAAATTCGTAGTAATTTAGCTGGTGGCTTATAGCCAACACTGTAAGGTCACTGACTTCAAAGGGTTCAGTGCTGCCTACCTACTTACCTGCTCAACCCCCTTATTTTAAGTAGTTCCTTAGAATGCCATGGTGAAAGTACCCAAGGAATTGATAAAAAAAATAGTCTGTCGCAGTACCCGTGTAATCAATTACAGAATTTGGAACACAGCAGAGCTAAATGGGAGCTCTAACTACATCCTACAGTAGGTGATCAATCAAAATCTTGACTAATGTACAGCATCAGCTTGGAAAGAAAAAAAGCTTTAAGCAATCAGACAGCTCTCGACTCCTAAGAATCTATTTCTGTCACTCTTAGTCTCTGCTGCAACAAAAAAAAGGAGGAAAAAAAATACATAAAAAGAGCTGTACCAATTATTTTCAATTGACCTATCTCAAATGTTTCAGCTAGTTGACAGAGCGAAAAGGAGGCAGCTTGGCTCCACTGCCAGTGCCCACCAGAGCGGAGCTGCCACCTCCACCGCTGCTAGAGCACCTCTAACTGGGGCAGCCAACCCTGAGGAAGTCATCAGCTTTGCAAACAGGTGAGTTAGCATAACCTGAGCCACCTTGGTGAATGTGCAGCTGTGCCTTCTGGAAATCTTCAGGTCATTATATATATCCTTGGGAGCAGAGAGGCTCTGTTTCATGGCTGAATGTGGTCTTATTTCCAAGAGGAGTAAGTCAGAGTAGCTCTGGGTAACCTGAAAGGAAAATGTGCTAGAAAAAGGAAGGGCAATCAACTGTCAGTCACATGGAGAAGCAGATGGGATGAGGAGGCATAACTGGAAAAACTGAAAACTAAGATAAGCACTCTGTATATGAGTCAGTCATGATATCTTTTATGCACATGCTTGTGCACACATACACGCGGCGTTATATTGGTCTTCACAAATGGAACACTGGAAGAAGAGGTTTCCTCCCCCTATTAAAACCATTACTTTTATTTAAAAGTGGAAATGTTTTTACATTCTTGCTGTATTTTAAAGGAGATTTTAAAAGAAAGTATGATCAATATTTTGTACGAATAAGGATTTATAAACTCAGAAGGCTAATAGATCCACCTGAAAAGACATCCAGTGAAAACATCTGCAGGAAAACTGCCCATACCACTAACATCCCACAGGTGATGCTGACTACTGGAAAGTGGGTGTTATGTGTGTCACTTTTGCAGAAAAACAAAAGAAGCATAGCAAAATTTAGCACAGGTAAATTGGGAAAATAGGCACGCTGGGACACAAATAGCACTGTCAAAGTGTAATGGCCTCAGTGACAACCTGCAGCACAGTGCTCGCTTTTAATTTTCACGTTATCCCCCAACTGCTGTTTTTCATCCAAGTGAATGGACGAGTCAGTGCTAAAAGGGAACACAGAGGGAGTCACAGGGACCAGGCACAAAACGGAAAGAAAGAAAATCTCCTATGGGCAGCTGCTGATGCCGTGGGACACGTGCCAAGCCTGTGGTCGCAGGCCCCCTCTGTCCCCTTTGCTGCCTTTGAGGGACCCCAGGGACACAAGCCGCCAGGGTGCCGCCAAAGTCCCCGCGCTGCTGGGCACAGGCAGCCCCCAGCCCACTGCCACCTCCTCACCCTTCCCCACGGCCCTGCCCAGAAGCAACTTTTCCCAACGGCAGTGGAAGGCCTGAAACTTCAGAATGTCAAAGTCTGTCTTCCCTGTCGTCTCAGGGCAGAGCTGGAGCCTCATGTGCTCCTACCGAGGAGCCAGCTGCCGGACAAACCGCTCCATCCCAGGAACCTCGCTGGCGAAAGCAGCCTCGAACATGTCGCAATAGGAGTCATGATCATCATCATGAGACCGGCTTCCTTGTCTTGAACGGGTGGTCTAGATTTAAACATCACAACCAACCATTCTGCGTTTTAGTTCCTTCTCTGCTCCCTTTTCTTCTTTTTGTTTTTTTCCTGGTATCCCAGAGGTTCTCATGAGTTCATCCACACAGGAATCACCTTTATTCTTTCCACCCTGTGTTTGGCCACTTTCACACCACCGACCTGATTCTTAACAAATTCCGCAGCTGCTGAAATATTCAGACTGTTGGCAGTGGTAAAACAAGTCCCGGCTGCTAGAATTTCCAGCGCTGCGTAGGAGTCACTGGTTACCGTAGCCTGAATTGACTATCTGGCAGAGGGGAAGAAAATATCTAAAAAGCTTAAGTTTTTAAATCCTATTTCCTGCCAAATTGCTTGATGAATTTCCCTGTAACGTGCAACATAACCTTAGCTAGAAAATAAATACATTTACATTTTTACCTTGCATTTTTTCCCTCCTCAAGCTCTTCCTCTCCAGTCTCTGTTAAAATTTGGGTTTGGTCATGTTTCTGTTTTTCAAAACATTGCAGCCTCTGCACGCCTGTCCTTCAAAAGTTCTTTATAATCTGCATCTCTTGCAAGCGCTGGAGTAGCACAAATAGACAAAAATATTCTGGTGGAATGAAGTATTACCACATAAAATGCCTCATTTTCCTGGTATGTGATGTCTAATGTGAAACTGTGTGTTCCCTAGCCAGAAATAAATACTTCTGATCTTGGACTCTCTCTTGAACTGTAAAAAATAATGGTGGCTAAATTAAATTAAAACCTACGAATCGGAGTAGGGATCTAGAAAAGACTGAGATACAGAAAACAGCTGAAACAAGCAGGTTATGGTGATGGCAGGTTGTTTAACACCTCTCAGTGTTCAAAACTGCTCGGGCTGTGACGGGTCAGCTTCTGGGACTTTTCCATCTGAAGAGCCGGCGTTTTACCACGCGCTGTTGTGAAAGCAGAGGCTCGGTAAGGCGCAGGGCGTAGCGTGAAAGATCCAGACCAATGACACGGCTTTGCCGCGGCACTGACCCAGCCGCGCATGGCACAGATCATTCGTCATCTCACTTTGTGATTTACATCCGTGAGGGAATGTACGGTCGCACGTGGAGTCCCCCTGCCAGAGCAGGAGGGCAATCTCAGCTGCCTGTGCCCCGTTTTTGGCTGTGTCCCTCAGCACCTGCCCCGGGATGGTCTGAGCCCTCGCTGGCGGCTCCCCCATTGGCCTGCACATGATGTGCATGGTCAAGAGAAGATAATTTCCTGAAATGACAGAGTTTTCTTTCACACTACAGCATAAAGAAAATCGGTTTGCAGCCTTACAGTCAAGTTGTCCTTGAAAGCAGGGAGGCTGCCGGGGACACCAGCTCCTCGGAACGCCTGCTCGGACCTGACAAACCTACTGACGACGAGAGAGTCCCACTCCCAGGGCGACTCCTGGGAGCAGTGATAAACCTATGCAATGCGTACGTGTGGGGGCCAGCACTGGACCACATCTCCACGCTCTGTGAGCTTTCCAGCAGAGAGACAGAAATTTTCTGTCGTGTCCAACAATGAAACAACAGGAGGATTTTGGTGCTGGGAGTACAGGGAAAATCACGAAGTTTCCATGTCAGAAATGGATTTATGAAGATAGTCTGTGAAATGAAACAAAGGTTCTCCGATTAAAGCCTATGAAAATGCCAGCTTTTGGCAATGGAACACTGATGGTCAGGACGGAGAGGGATGGAGAAGAGAGGACCATGCCCAGGGTGGGCACTCTTCCTCAGAGCGGACAAGGAGAACAGAAACAGAAAACCCCTCCAATACAAAATCTTGGGATTTGAAATACTGAAAGTATTCCATCTGAAGGGATACTTCTTTGTCTTTACCGAGTATACATCAGAGCTGGATATCAAGTAACTGTGATGTATTAAATAA
>Ga0181612_169963_pt1 | contig 19141 bp, 18 predicted proteins | sample HoacroProtozoa21_FD_119630 | JGI IMG/M metagenome (GOLD analysis project Ga0181612, IMG submission 119630) | Hoatzin crop microbial communities from Cojedes, Venezuel. Combined Assembly of Gp0051906, Gp0051904, Gp0051908 | reverse complement strand
TTCTTGGGATAGTGAACCAAAATTTTCAACCAAGTTAAAACCTGAGGACCTGCTTCCTCAGCATACAGCTTATTGCTACTCATCTCTGTGCTTTTTTTTTTTTTAAGTAGAAAAACTCAGTAATTGATATCATAATCTGGTTATCCATTATGTATTGAAACTGCCAAGTAAATAAGAAATGAAGAAACCTGGGATTGTGAAGAGATCATACAATTTATCAGCAGTTTCTGAACTTAAATACAACATGAACGTGCTTTTGATTTAAAAACACACGTAAAAATTCACATCCACTGGCTAACACAAAAGGTTGGTTTGAAAACTTTTTGTTCACTAACTGTTGTATTGATGCTGAAAAGAGGAAGGTAAGATACCAGAGGTTTTTTATTTACTCACAGCACAAAGCATTAAAAGGAGAAATTACAGACAGGAAGAAAAAAACCATTCCTTTAAAGAAAGTACCTCTTTTTTTTTTTCTGAAAACTTTGATCTTTACTGTTGCCTTAAGATAATTAAAGAAAAAATATAAACCAACTTACTTTAAAGTCTCTCTGCTTCTCAAAAACAGCAATTATAGGCTTGTTAACCTCAGCAATAAGCTCGTATCTCTCAGACTTCCACAGGTATTCAACACACAACTCCAGCTGCTCCACAAGAATATTCTGCAATTCCACACATACAAATAGTTTGTACAAATTGCAACTCGACAGCTGGTGGCATTTAATTAACAGCAATGCAGCAAAGGACATACAGACTAAAAATGAAATAGTGGGTATCTTCTATACTAAAGTTTATTTCAATGACAAAATGTTTAATCAGGTCTTGGTGACCTAGCTGTTCTTTAGATAAAAAAAACCTGAAATAACAGTAACATGAAACTACCTGAATATTTGACATCTCATTCAGAAGGGGTTTGCTTCATGGGTTCCCCCCCGCCCTAACTTCACGTTCTGATACTTAATGTTCTGGTTAGCTAAACACCTATCCCCGCTATTTAGTACAACAGTAAGACATTTCACTTGAGAGCTGTGTGCATTTTAACACTATGCGAAGTACACTCTCACTGTAATTTCTTATAATGTGGACAGGCACCCATTAGAAATGACACTCTCTGATAATACAGAACAAGCCTATAAATGTTAATGCTGCTGACCTCATTATAGGGAGTATCTTGCATCCCAGAGTCTTCCTTCATAGCACCTTCTTCTTTAATGTTGGGGGTAATGCTCAGGAAAGCAGGCCATCCCATGGAAAATAAGCCTTGAAGTGCAAGTCATAACAATGTCAATTAGTGACCGAATTCAAAAAGTTATTGGATGCCGTTAAAACGCAGCTGATTTTATTTGACTGGATTAGTTACTGTTTTCAGAGCCCAAGTGATGAGAAGCACAAATGGAACTGACTGAATTTATGAGACTATGACACATTTTCTCTATGATATAAATCCACTTGTCCAGGCAAAGGGTAACTGTAACATTTTCCCGACGCAATCTTACTCCTCTCTTTGGCATTTCAATTCCTTAGCTGTACGGTGCTGGCAGTCCTTGTAAAACTACACATGCAGCACTCATCTGCACAGGAATTACTGTCGCTGGCTGAGGCAAGACAATTTATACTCCCGCAACCAGTGCTGTGCCTCTCATCCCGACTTCCAGGCCCCTAACGCCACAGGCTGGGACCTGCACTGGTCAGGCTGCCTACAGGAGAGGGGCACAGCGGCCCGGCTTGCTGCAGCTGATGGGGGGACGGCCGCTCCGCAGCACGCTGCGCCTTTGCTGGGCTCAGGGACACCCCGGCAGCCGCTGTCCGCACCCTGACCAGGGTCAGCAGGGCGACGGCAGTCCCAACAAAGGAACTCTTGTAGAAAGCTCTGGCTGCTGGCAGAAGCTGCCGAGGGGAACGCTCGCCAGGATTAAAGTCGAGCTTACATTTCATACTTGCTAAGCTGGGCCTTAGTGCAACGGTTGCAGAAGGAACAACTTACACGGGCATTGCACATTACAGATCAGGCAGAGTCTGACTCACAAAGATTTTACTACCACTCTCGAGCAGTGAAGGTAAACCTCCCAGTGGAGGCAATGAACTCCCGAGACGGTTCCTGTTCAATTTACAAGTAGGAAAATGCTACTAAGGCACAACTAAAAAGCTAACCTTTACATATTGAGACAGAGGGGCTCCTCCCTCTCTTGTCAAGTGTTGAAAATCATTTAAACCTAGGTTTAAAATGACTCACAGGTTCTTCACTCCACCTACCGCGATCTGTTATTTATGCAAAGTATTTTACTACTAGTGAACCATCTCTGAAATACAGCTCTTCACATAAAGCTTCCCTCTAAAAGGATGCATTTTCATCTCACCCACAGGCACTTCCACGTGTATCGGAGAACTATGGTCTTTCTCTTCCTCAGATATTTGCCCTTGCCCCTAGAAATTGCTCTTTGTGGAAATTGCTAAAATATCTCATGCTGTGAATTACTTTGAAATACACATTTCATAAACTAAATAATCACTGGCATGGAAGTATTTAAAAATATAAGCTTGCACTTTATTTCTGTAATAGGCATCACAGATTTAAAAAAAAAAAAAAAAAATCTTTATCTATACCAAGTTACATATGGATAACCAGGTATTAGTTCCAGGCCCCTGTCCTCCCAGCTATGGATAGTCAAGGAACTGGACATGGATTTGCATGCTAAACACCAGTTGACCTAAGAGGGATTTCTGCTGCCGAAGAAGAGCGGCTGCTTTCTTCCTGGAAAAGCCCTTAACCGGCGACATTCTGAGCAATTCATCAAACCAACCAAAGAGCGTCAGGAAAGTAACGTATCATGTTTCTGACATTACGTGCTTGCTATTACAGCCATCAGCATGCACTATAATTTTTTTTTGTTTGGTAAATATTTTTCCAGACCAGTTGGAGAACAGTAATTTGTTTCCTAATTATGTTATTTGACCCATAAACAGGCACGGTTAGAGCACTCACTTCCTCCATTGTGAGTTGTTAGTAACACATTACTATCAGAGACTTGACCATCTTCCAGGAGCATACGTGAGGTACAAATCTTTTCCATTTTCCAGTAACCTATGACAGTGTAAGATGGTATTAGTGTACTGCTACTGGTATGTGTTAATACATGCATATTTAATAACGACACACTAACAAGTAAAGCATTCTCTTTTAGCACTAGCTTACTAAACATTTAATTAACCCTCCTTACACAAAACACACACTTTCACTGTTCCAGTGCCAAGACTAGTATTTACGATATATTTTAAAAATAAAATATTTGGGAAGAACTTGAGCAGCTTTGAGAATACTTTATATATAAGCAAGGAAAGCAGGACAGCCAAAAATAATTTTCAATAGTAACGTTTATAGATACATAGCTGGTTTTGAATGTTGATCTTACCCTTTCTTTTCAGGTACTCTGCAATGAGAGCAGCAATATGAATATAGCACATAGCAGCCTGTAATGAGAGACCAAGATACATGCAGATGTTAAAGCACACTGTATAACGTACAGCATACATGTGATAAGGAGCACATACTTTCATCACTGTCAAGTCATGCTGCAGAAAAGGGAAGACAAAATTAATATAACCATTTAAAAAAATATAAAATGATTAAATCCTTCTTGAGTGTTAATTTCATTAGGTGTCTTAGGTAAAAGCATAGATTTGCTCAAGAAAAACCATTAAGATTACTTAGTAAACAAGATATTCCTGGGTTATGCACCAGAGTTTTGCATCATCCATTCAGTAATTGATGAAAAGGACAACGCGTTATAAACAAAGCTCCTTTCCTATACCACAGCGAGGGAGAAGAAAACCTTTTATGTAAGCAATGCAATCCACTTGTCTTTATTTACATTACCTCTGATAAATCCCCATTTCTTGCATGAATCTTGGCCATGCTTTCAAGCCATGTCCTACGTAATTCAGGTGTGCTGGCATATGAATTTGCTAGGCTGTACTGCAGGTCCACAAGCATCTCGGGGTCCTTCTCATGCTCCTTCATCTGAGCTGTGGCCATCAAAACCGTTCTGATGCGTTTGGTCAGATCCTTCACCTCTGCTGGGAAATTAACGTTCTTTGGGAAAGATAAGCAATACATCACTAAAACCATCCAAAGAGCCACATGCAGCACCCCTGAGTGAGCTAAAGTCCGGCTTGTGTAAGACCATCGGCCCTTTCCCTAATTCCGTAGGCTTCGAAACAGTCTCACAGTTCCGCAGCACGTACACGTTGCACACAAATCCTTGACATTTTTTACTGATATGTCATAGCACCTACTAGACATGCCCGTCAGCCAGCTGTACCACTGTGTATGCAACAACGCTGCTGAAGTCGCAAACCAAAACATTTGTTCCTTGGTTGCTTACTGGATCCTGAACTGGATTCCCTACGCTTCCAGCTGACGACGAGCACCGTGCGCTACAGATAGTCCTGGTTAACTACCCTCACAACATGTTTCACCACAGTGAATAAAGCTCAGCAGTCTGGCTCCCGGCCTTCTCACACGGCGCAAGATAGTTACAGAGTCCTTGCATTATTCATATCAGCTGTTCTCAACATATTCAACTCCGTTCCGCAGTTTCTCTTTTTCAGATGGGCAATGAAATACATTTCTATTTTCAGACTTTCCCCTCCTCGTTCCCTTTGTTTAAAAGTAAAAATATCAGAAAAAATAAATGAAATTAAATGCTCCCTCCTCCACATCACAAAGAGATGAGCTTGTTACAGAAGCAGTGTGACTGACTGCAGTGTTGCAAAATCAAAGCTGGACTTCGGAAACAAACACATTTGTAACTACATCTTATTTAATCAGACATCAAATTACTTACACTAATTATCTAAAATTTGCTTATGTTAACTTTATTATTAACCTCAGTGGAGATACCCTAAGGTCACCTTCAGAGAAAGAAAAACACCTCCAAAGAACAAAATTCAAAATGCATGTTGACAAATGTTTGGACAGGAATTGTATAAATTAAAAATGGTAATCCTTTTCCAATACCTTTAGTACAGACAATGAATACAGCAGCAATGGCAACTAATCTAAGAACTAAGTGCCTTTTTCAGGTGGTTAGCAAGCTGTTACAAAAGCCAGCTGTTGTGCATGTTTTTGCTACACATCTACTGAACAGACTAAAGGGACAGTTTGTCGACTAAAAACTGTGTCAGCTACAATTGCGTTTCATTAGTCACAATGCAGGACATCTTCTCTGACATCAGACAAAATGAACAAAATAAGCAGTGAATAACAAATAATACAATTTTCAAATAAAAATCTTTTTTGTATTTTAAAAATTATTTTCAGTTATTAAGCTTCTGAGCCACAAACATTTTCATACGTTTCAGGCTGCCTGAAGAAGGCACACTATGAAAGCATAAATCACTGTCTAATAAAAGCCAGCAATTTTCTTCACTGAAACACTTGCTCCTCTGAAATTGTTGACCTTTTGCAAGAGGTAGTGATTAACAAAAAATGTTTCTTACTTTCATCTGCTTGTCTCCATTAGCAAAATTATTTATAATTGCAAGTGAGTGTTGAAAACGAGATCCGCCAATCCCTGCATCCGCTATCAGCTGGCTCACAGCTTTGATGAGCTGTACAGGGGGAGCAAACACAGGGTGCAATTAGCAAAGAAGCCCGAAGTTTCCAAATAGTTTTTAATCCCTATTTTAGTATGACTTGATGTACCAAGCTAGCCGAGATGCACTTTTATACCTGTCTTAAGATAACATACACAAACACAAGAACTAGGAGTAATCTTTCCAATGTTTGTAATTGCTCACACTCTGCAGTTTAAGCGCATTGTTACTGGACTTTACATTTCTGTTACTATACTATTAGATTCTGTTCAGTTCCTTCATTGGCTATGTTCTCACTGCTGTAAGCAATGCACGTGAATCAAGACCAGCCACTTCTCTGGCTATTTATTGGCTATGCAGCTACATTCACAGCTGTTGTCTCTCCCTGGAACAGAGCCGAGCAGCCCAAGAACAGCAGAGAATCCAGCCCAATGTCTTCACACTTGGCAGGAAAATCAAGCTGCCACAGAGAAGAGCCTGTCTCAGGACTACAAAAGAATTGCTTTACTACAACACATAAAAATAATAATGATATAAACCAAGGCACATCAGCTAAATACTGATATCTCACACTTTACTTACCTGTAGATGGGATCTGACTATTGATTTCTGCTTGTTAAATTCAAAGTTCTTTCTCATGAAAAAATAAAGAAGAGCAGATGCTTCTGTCTGCGTGGAACGTGACCTATGGTTACAACACTTCAGGATTTCATAGCACAGCGAACCACAGAGATCTGCTTGTCCTTGGAAGAATGCTGATGGGAACTATTGAAGAAAAAAAAAAAAGGTGTGAATATGTTTAGCCCTGCTCTCAGGCCTTGGTACAGTTATTCAGAGTCAATACTTTTTTTCTGTTAAGCCTTATCAAAAACAACTCTCTCCCCCATATTCATTCACACCATGTCTTACTGAAAAAATTAGCCACCGGCTAAGAATAATCACATGTGCAAATTAAGATTAAATAAAAACGGCACACAGGTTTTTGTACACACACCATACGCAATGCAACGATCAGACTGGCCTCCAGGAAGAGTAGACAGCTGCTGGCACACAGCAAGCATAAGAGCAGAGCAGCCTACCTGCAAGGAATGCAGAACAGCTAACCAGCAAAAGTGTGTGTGGGGTTCTGCGCTCACACAAAAGCTGTTCCGGAGAAGGAAAATACTTTGAGTAGCAAAGCCAGCGAACTTCCAGTAGTCAAGGGTTTGAACAGCAGGAGACAACAGAGAGTGAAGGATGGCTCTGCAAACCCTACCCACTATTTATTAGCAGGGTGAATATAATAGAAGACAGACTGAGGAGAGGTACATCTTCCGATGTACACATTGGCTACGGATCTCAAGCATCACCCAAGGGGTTCTGCTGCAGGAACCACGACTGATCCCCGCTCCTGCAGAACTATGAAGAGAGAATTCAATCCTGAGAGCTACAGGATGAATGAAAAGGGTGATCCTGGATATTTATTTGTCCTCCCCACTGCACAGAGCTCTTCCACTCCTGACTGTCTGGTATATAATTTAAAGCTGTCTGTGGATAGTTTACTTTTTATTTCCCCCATGTCCTCAAGCTACATTACTGGGAGAAGCATGATTTCCTCCTCCTTTCCCCTGAGATAACAACCAGAAGGAGGCCACATGGTTTAAACTGATCTACACTGTTGCATTTCATAGAAACATCTGGAAGATCAGGCCAGCCTTGCTTATTCTCACTTCCCTGTAGCAATTGTTATCTGTGAGCTATATTCTGGTTACTTTTAAGAGGATCTCATCTAAGTCTGTGACTTGGAAATTGTGCAGCCTTTGCACTTGGCACAAAGTGTCCAAATACCCATGACTATTTACATATGTGCAACGCAAGCACATAAAGTTTGACATATAAGTATGTATTTGTCCAAAAAATATTCTATGTTAAAAACAAGGTATTTGTAAAACAGTATTAGTTTGGATGAACTTCTTGTGAAGTGTATGGAATACTCTCCTGCTATCTCCTCTGGGGACAGCTGTAATTGTTCACTGCTGCCCAGGTATCTGCCGTGAAGACCACGGGCCTCTAGGGTTTCAAGCTTTCTGCCACGGGTGGTAGAGGCATGAAAGCCAATGACATAGCCAGATACCACAGACCTGGACATTACCTCTCTATTTACTTTGCAGGTTTCAGTTTCTTTGTACATTTTTTCAGATATCTAGCTATCAGATATCTAACTATCATCTAGTTTTTCAGATATTCTGAACTTCTGATTTATTGCCAATTAAAAGTGAGATGATCTTTGTCAGGAATGAGCATTAACACAGTGAAGTTCAGAACTCTTTCAAAGTACCCAACTGTCCTCAAGCTGCACTTGCTGTAACATACTAATAGGTCAGAATAATAGAATAAAACCATAGTTACCTTGCCTACAAACAGCCGCAGGGCAGCAAAGACGTGCTTGAGAGCAGCTGCTGACTGGTTGATTTGCAAAAAGAGCATGTGCGTGTCAAAGACTTTCTTCATCAATACATTCTGGCAATCAGATTGCTGGAGCTGCCTCTGAAAAGTTCACAGACCACACAGGACACTCTGGTTATTAAAGGGAATAAACAGAAAAAGATCTGCTGGACTTTACATCGGAGTGTTCCTAGGGAGATGCTTTTTTCAGTGTAAAATCTCTGCATATGAGGCATTCCCAGCTTGCTGCAGACTCGCAGTTTTTCAAGGACAGCACTTTCCTATGCCTGTAATCCTACCTGTGGATGGTATACGCATATTTAAGGGCAAGGGTGGCAGAAAGGCGACATTAAATCTAAAAGGAGCTGCCTGCTGTATTGTAGCTGTGAGACCTTAACCAAGTCATTTGAGCCAATATTCGTAGAGCAATTTTTAAAAGAGGCAGAAGATCCACCTGCTGACTTGAAGAGATACAGATGACAAGCAATTTGGAAATATTTTGCCTAACATCTCTGAAATCTACTGCGATAAGCATGATTCAGATAAGGTGACATATTAGTAGATGCACGGCACTTTCACACAGAGCAGGGCTGTACATAGTCCTGGATACATAGGATGCTCTTCTTCCACATCCTTCTATTCAGTTTGGGTATCACAAGTCAATTTCTTCATAAAATACCTCAATGGAGGACTGGCATATCTTATTTCCCTGTCCTGCTGTCTCAGGTATTTCAAATTTTCTGTGTGCCTGCTCCCCTCGGCCTTCCTTCCACCACATATCCCACATGGCACCAGTTCAAGCAGAAGATGAAAACAGTAAAACGTACCTGGTGATGCAGAGTATAAAGACACAATAGGTCAAGGATTGTGAGGGAAACTTCTGTAGCAATGTTTGCCTCTGTGTCCACATACTGTACAATGTCCGTTTCATTGGAGCTACCTGCAACATATAACAAGCAAGACGGCAAACAATCTTCTGAGTGTAGTTAAAGATGATGTAATTCTGCAGTCTGGTCGTTAAGTCTCAGCACAGCAGAGATGGGGTCCTAAGCGTACATTTAACCGAAGGGGTATTTCGAAGAAAATCGCTCACAGGAGGTGAAAGAGGAGGAAATTTGAGTCAACTTTTACCAGCTGCACCAGCGATGTGAATATATTCTTTCATTGTTTCTGTTCATCCTCAAAGGAGGATAGAAACCTAATTGGAAAGTGGGATAGATGACTTCAATCTCATCGCTTAAAGAACCATCTGTCATGAAAAGGTCACTTTTATTGCTAGATGTAATAAATATAGTATTTCAGCCTGTGTACATCTGCTTGTACAGCAAGGTACATAATCATAGATGCAAGTGATGCTGGGAATGGGGGAAATAACTTGCCATTAAGGCTACTTAAATATGTCAGGTTATTGTAATTAATTTTGTTTCTAAATGAACTTGGACCAAATTTAAGCTCAGATTTCTTAGTCTCTTGAAAAAAAGGCCGTCAGCAGCTCTATTTATGTTTAGGCTCTTCTCTTCAGGCTGTCTTTCACTGGCACTCATGAAAACAGACTGAAGTCTATAAAGCCTGATCCAAACCCCACAGAATTCCAGAGTGAAGTAAATATTTTTTTGTACTTACTTGCAGTGCTGCTCTCTATCATCTGCAAGAGTTTGGGGTTAGAAAGTGCATTTTTGCCACGGATTATTGGTAATGTTTGAGATCTGTGATGCTTGTGGCCATCATGACTAGAAGTAGAATGCATCCTGAAATCGAAAAGTACCATTAAAAACCAGAAACAAAGAATAAACTGCCATGCCTATACAGAAATTTCCCATGTCATTTAGAATTTTCTGCAGTACTTTGCAAAATTTTCCAGAGAAACAAAGATGAAGAAGAAAGTCAGCGAGGTGGACAAAAGAAACAGATGTACTGTGATCTCTTGAGATCATAGGAGGAAAAACATTCATTGAGCACTGAAAAAAACCATCAGCTTAAACAGCTGACTGATGTTCAGAAAACTGCCTTTGGGTGAAGAGAAACTGAGATGTGTTCTGTTAACTTGGAATACAAGAAAAATGTATCCTGCTCATGAAAAAACTAATACAGCTTCTATGAGGGGAAAAAAAATGATGACAAACTGACATTGACAGTGAAAGTATCTGTGTGCGTATGTGTGTGTTCTTTTAATCCTTTTTGATGGTGACAAACACATCATTAATTTGTAAGGAGAAGCTCAGAACTAAAATATCAACGCTTATCGTAATTTTTGAAAAGATTTTGAATTTGTAACCACTATAGAATTCAGCAAGATTAACATCTCTCAAAATTCTTGTCACTTATTAAAAATACACTTTTAATTTCTTTAAAAAATGTAGCTGCCTAAATTTGCATAATTTAAAAATATTCTAGGACAGAATTACTTCCTACATCTAAAAAGAAGTAGATCCCAACAGAAATACAGAATTGATGGCCAGGCTTTTGCCAACCAATGTGATACAGTCTTGCATTAATGGTCACAGTGGAAAGATTTGGGTGGACATCCTGGCAAACTAATGGATTTGGAACATATGGAAATTTGATCTCAAGGGTGTTGTGTTTTTTTTTTGTTTTGTTTTGTTTTTTTTTAGGGGAGGAGGGGGAGTTAGAAGTCTGGTTTCATATGAACATTTCAGCAAAGTGAAATACATAAATGTAAGTGCAAGTTAGAGCTCAGCAGCAGCAACACTACAACTCTCAACTCATCATCAAAAAATCCTCTGCATTACAACAGGCCAAACAAATAGCCATTTGGACAACAAGTGGTGATCTGTGAGGTGGTAAACTGCAAAGGTCCTGGAGACAGCAGAAATGTGACTTTATTTTCTGGATTGCCACCATGTTGGTTCATCTGCAAACATGCAACAAAACAACAGTCTCCTAAAGGCTGCAGTTCCAGCTGGTGTAATGAAATCAGTGCTGCTTCTCGAAAACTGCACAGCAGAGGAACAAAGAAAGAAGTATGCCAGAGAAAGCATCTTTTTTTCCCTTTGTTCCATTCCAAGATATGTGCTTTTAACGGCGAGCATATTCTAGCTATGTGTAAATGAGAAAAGTCAATGATCCAAACTAATGAGGAAGGGGGGCTTTTGCACCATGCTGTTAGATGCAACCAACCACAAGCTGCACAGAGTCAAAAGTTTGCTTTCTCTCTAGAGTTTAACATCGTTAACATGAAAAGGATCCCACTTTCCCTTAAAAGGATCAAAAAGATATTAGAGATGTGCTGCACCTGCAGCTTATTACCACACAGCCCATGAAAATGATTAAATCTTGCAATGATTACAGTAGGAAGAGGGAGGAAAAAAAGACTAGGAAAGAAAAATTCTCTAACTGGCAACATGGACGTAACAGTATAGGACTATGTTACACTTAGCATGGAAATGAAAAGATGGGTCTCAAGCAAGCCTACTCTTGAGTCTGACTTTGTGTTGCTAGATACTTCCCCCTCCACAACCCTGGGTTACTGGGGAGAAATGAAACCCCCAGTACTGTGAGTGTATCCATAGATATTTACCCCTAAAGTAGCAAGATTCCATAAAGACATAAGATTGCAGACCTATGAATTCCTTCAGGTTAGGAAAAATTGTGGATTATCTTTCAGATAGGGATCTGAGCTGAAAGCAACAGCTACTGTTTCTGCAATACTTAACAACATTGATAGTAACTAAGGATTCTTCTCAACATTTTAAACAGCAGTTTATAAATCAAACTGAAGTTAAAGGGACTCAATTCTTTTACAGTTTATGGCTTTGGAGGCTCTGAAATGTGTTACATGTTGTGTCAGCGTCAACTTCTTTTTGGTCAACGCTGTGACAGTGTACGAGGGCAGGAGGATGACAACAAAGATTGTGGTTTTACAGGAGTTAACAATACAGCATGTCATTACCATTGCGAGAGCAGACCCGACGCCTGGCCAGAGGAGTTTGAACCTTTAAGGGTTCCATTATTCTGAGTGGCCTGAACAAACTTAAAAGCAGCAGCAATTTTCCTGTTAAGAGAAAATAACTGTTAATCCGTTATGGAATGTGATGTTGATTTTGCCATGCCTCTGAAGAATAAATAGAGGCCAGACAAAACCTGTCATGGAGCATGAACAGGTTCAGCTGGTGACCCTTCTTTTTTCCACAGTATGGCATATAGACAAGTTGACAGTGGTAGCATTAAATGAAACATCAGCTGAGACAAAGTATGCATCTCACAGCTGGAACATGATCTCATGTTTTTTCAGAAAGTAGGTAAAGACAGAAGATTATTTATTTTTTTTTTTTTCTGTGGAACATTTATCTATGTCCATTAAAACCATTCTTTCCATTATATGGATGGAAAATACAGTATTCAAATTCCTTTGTTTGGCATATGCACAGAAATATGGTTGAGAATGGCCCCGTGTTATGGGTTATAAATGCCATAGTGGTTATCATCACATGCAATTCATCTTTTACACCAGGTATGTACTCAGGTGTTCAGATCATCATGATAACATTCTTTGCATAAAAGAAAAAATGAACTATACAACAGCTTCAGCATGTCACACGCTTTCAGGAGAAAACTGATACACTATTAACCTCATTTAGGCTTAATGTAATGCAGTAATATTTAAACACTGTAACACACAGTCTATAACTACAGAATTACCTTACAATGTTGCGTTTTCCTAGATATCTGAAATTTTGCAGACAAACCCTGAAAGATAAAACAACACACTTTACGTCTATTAATGGCTTCCTAATTATGAAAAAAATACTGAATCTTAGTACTCTGAAGAGACCTGTGGCATGTGCACCTCCTAGTAAGCAAACAGAATGTGATGCAGCAGTTGCCAGCCTAGGGATGCACAAGACGTGGCATCACTTCCCACATCTTTGTTCCCTTTCTCCAGTGTCAAAGATCTGAGACACAAGAGCTACCTCTGCCTATTCCACAAGGTGGACAAACCCAAAGAGAAATTACTTGCAGTCACTTTAGACCATCATCATTTAACATAAAATCAACCAAATATACAATGAACTTACTCTAAAATGCTGAAAAAGTCTGTTATTTCTGAGAATGGTGCTCGCAACCAGTAGGAAATCAGTGCATCTAAAGGGAGATATTAAAGTATATCATATATCTGTCACAGGGAATTAAACTTGACCCAAAGCCTGTAAAATACACTGGTAATTATTCTAATTTACTGTTTGTTTGGATTCAGCATTCACAATTTTTTACTACAATGTAAATTAGGCAGTGAGTGCACATTTTCTTACCTTCAGAAATGGTTTTCATAATGTGAAGGAAACACATAAGAAGGCTTCGAGTTTCAGCTTGATCCAACTTGTCAAAACGCAGAGTTGATCCAATCAAAGACAGAGGTCTCATGATCTGTTGAATTGACAGCAAAGGGCCTCGTTAAGTATAGTGATAAGTTTCCACCTCTAGTAACAGTTTTCAACATTTGCACATGTACCTTTTCACACGTGTCAGTTCGCTCACTGTTTTTTTCATTGGTACTTGGGTTAGATTCAAGACTTGCTAAGGAAGCTCTGGAGTCAGCATGGTTTGCTGCAGAGATAGCTATTGATGAAAAGGCTGTAAATGAAAGTCATAGCAAACATGCTAAACTAAAACATTTATGGATACAAAAACTAACAAGAAAAATGGAAAACTTAAAATGTGTCACATGCTGGATGGACACCAGTGCTTTGAACTTCCAATAGCAAAGCTATTGATGAGTATGTTTAATACTGAAAACATGCAACAAGTTGACGTAAAATGATTCAGTTTACTGTTATTCATGGCATTAAAATGGCCTGTTGCATTCTGTAAGGTCTGACCTAAAGCCATAAAAATCAGTGGAAAGATGCCCATGCACTTCCCTTAATTTTGAAATGAGGTTTGGAGGAAGTGAACGAATAAGTTGTATTTCTACCCTTCCATTAAGTCTGGAAAAACTAAGAATACTTGCCTCCAACAGACTTCAGGAGTTTTCAGGAGAAACCTTGGAATTATTCTTAAGTCAGGCAGAAACTGCAAGTATGAACTCGGGCACAGGGATTTGTGAGAGCCTGAATACTGGCATCATTCCAAAGCAGGAGAGTAAGTGAAGCAGTGGAAGAAGAGCCGCTTCACAAGAGAAATAAAAACCAATCCAAAAATACCCAAAGAGAAGAGAAACATTGCATACCATGTTTCTCTGAATATTGTATAAAATGGATGAATGATATCCTCTGTGAATACTAAGCAGAAAGCACGATGGATTGAGACACGCAGACATCTGCCTGCGCACGTGATCAATCGGTCATTTATACCTGCTATGGAGTTCAGAACGTCTTTGGAAAAGGACGTGTCCACAGAGTTCGCATGCTTCATTGCTGTCTGGCTCTGAAATCCTCCGGCTGTGCTCAAGTCATCCCTAGATCCCTGTATTTTGAAATAAACAAAACAAACTCCTATAAATGTTATGACTCACAACTTTCATGGTGACAGCACATCCGATCAGCTTTTCTTAGACACTGACCTTGGAAACCTACTTTCAGCTGTTTAGACGTTGACAGCCTTAAAAGATCAAGGTTTACTATAACACATCAAATAGTTACTTGCAATACAAAATCCTCCCATAGTTGTAAAGGACAGATAAGTCTAACTGTGTTTACATCTTAATTGGGCAAGGAGTATCAACTGCTGTTAGCAATGACCAGACGAAATAGGCTGCTTTGCTAGGACTGAAAGACGCCACCCCTCTGCAGGTATCCGTTTCTAGCTTTAGAGCAGGGCTATGATTATAACACATCTAATCATTTAAGAAATAAACAAACACGCTCTTTTGCATGCGCAGTTTAAACAGACATTTTCCGTGGTTGTAAAGCTTTTAGGATGTTTCTGTACCCCTTCCCTCCTTTCGCTACTTATACACATTCCCTCTGCCTCCTGGTATAGTTCATCATCCCTCTGTTGTGCCAGTGAAACTGCTTGTGGGTCCATGATGTACCCTGCAAAGAATCTGTGGGCGATGGGGGTTTTCTTTATAACAATGTCTCCCGGCCACCTGCCGAGGGACCTGCCTGAGCACAGGGTCCTCAGCCCCAGCCTGTGGCACCAGGGCAGAGGTACCGGACGGAGTGGCTGGGGCTGCAAACCTCTGAGTTTCCAGCCCTGGGACAGCCAGTGTCCAGGGTCTGTTCCAGACCCACAGCCTGTACCATTCCAGTACAGACTCCCGGAGCCCTGCAGGTGCTATGCAAATCGAGACCTTCCAAATGAAACATTATGGGTGCAAACAAATCAGCATTTCTCAGAACTGTGTTTCATTAATTAATTCATGACCAGCATAAACTTGGACCTCATCCCACCAGAGTGACTGGGTCAGACCTCAATTTGATCATTTCAGTGTTCGGAAAAATCACATGAATTACCTGATTGGAAGTATTGATATTGAAAAGGAACATATCCTTCATGTAAATCCTCGGCATATTGTCCAAAAGCATTCCATAGAGTGGCATGTACAGGTTTGCTATTTGTGCCTGTTTTGCCTAAAAAAATAGAAGAGACAACATAATCCTGAAGAAGCTAATTAGCGTATATGCTGATGGCTAAGGAAGTTTCAATCACATTTAACTACTGTACAAACAAGCAAATGAAAAAGAACAAACAGTTTCTTTACCGGCTCTGCGTATCGATCATCAAATGAATGCTTTGCCATTAAGTTCTTAAGCACAGCCAAAGCTAAGTGCCTAATATCCTGGTCCTCTTGCAAGGCAAAACCAACCTCCCGCAGCAATATTCCAATTAAGAAATGTTTACGGCAAAACTCATTGGTCAATGTGTACTCTGGAATATCTTGGAACAGAATGGACAAGAATGCTTAAATTAATACATAGGTTGCATTAAAAAACCCTCCCGCATTTTCCAAATTTTCAGTAACTTTTATTGATTTAATCCACTGTTAAAACTTGATTTCCTGATCTGTCCAATTCTGCTCCCTCAATTATTAGAATGAATTAATCTAATATTAATATTCTTGAAATCATGCAGGTTTTCCAATTTAATAATGAAAGACAATTGATATACACATACCTGTATAAGAATCTCAAATGTTTTGCAGACAATAAAACTATTCACTTTGAGGCACAGAGGCACTGTTGCTCCCATATTCTATCTAGAAGAGTTCTAAAATACAGAGAGATCCAGACTAACCCAATTTTTGAAAATGGTAAATAATTTTTGCCTAAGTCTGCCACAGTTCAGCGGCAGCTGTCAAAGTAAATCTTGAAGCTCTTGATGCACAATTCTGTTTCCTCCTTATGCAGTCATTTTGTTCATACCTGATGTTCGATATTCCTGTGTTGATTCTGAAGGTGTCACAGGGTCTTCATTTTTCATGAATAGAAAACAAAAATAGGCAAAAATCATGCATATTATTTTACTTATTAAGTGTAAAAATATAATTGTTTTGTATCTCTTTTTTTTTTGTTTGACTCAAATTTGAATGAAACAGTTTCTACTGTTAAAGAAAGCTTTGAGTGTCAGAACTGAACACACTTTTTGGTTGTGAAAACTGAAGCAAAAAGGAGACGAGGGCCCATAGTTTGAGAGATGATGCCTTCAGTGGAAGACACCTTCCACTCTCAGCAACTTAAAGGACCACATTTCAAGTGAATTTCCCTGAGGCCACAGAACTGTCAGAACTGGGAATTCTGTCCCGGGCTGAAATCCCTGTGCCTTTGAAACTAAGAGGAAAAATACCTAATACTGGGTGTTGGCCACAAAGTCAGGTTTGAAATAGCAGATTTCAATGCAGGAGATGGAACGCGCAGCAGGGCTTTGGGCATAGGCAGGGTGGCTGAGCATAGGCAAAAGCCTGTTCACGCTTCTCTGCAAAACAGGGGTTACACACAGCATCTCCTGCCTTGAGAAGCAGCTCAGGAGGTATTACTAACAGATCCTGACATGGGCCTGCCATGCCTCACTGCTCCAGGTAAAACACTGCAATATGTGGTGACAATGTAAAGGTCAGGCTTGCCAGAGGCCAAGAACTTGGGAGGAAAGGGCTATTCTGTGGGACTCGCCTACCAGTCCCAGAGATACTTGGGAGGCAAGAGTACCAACAGCCTGTTATCTGTGAGATGGATGTGTCCAAACTCCCACTGCCTGCCCAGTTCAGATCTTCCCTACAAAACAGGGGCTGCCACAGGGACAAGTCATGCTCCCCGCAGCAGCAGGAAACCCTTTCCCACCTAGCAGTTTCACAACGTTCTTATCACCGCCCCAGCCCTTCCTGCTGTACCTGTTCAACCTCCTCCCTAGCTCATCAACTCCCAAGGCTACTGCAGCTTAGTAATTAGTCCTCATAAATAGTCCAGTTCATTCACCTCAAAATTTCCAGTGAAAGTCACCTCCCACCTCCTAACTAGGCTGTCAGGGGTTGCACATATTTACACCACACTGAAACGATGTTATTTTTATCATGCTGCTTATGTACCACACCTGAAAAGCCATTTGGGCCTTTCATGCCTGATGTGCAGACATGATACTTCAGTTAATCATTAGCTGCTCTTTGAACCTCCTGATAATTTGCTGTTGTACAGAAATTCTTTTGGGGTGACGCCTTACCAGGAATGTTTGAAGATCGTATAGGCAGGCACAGAGGGATAAAGTGCTCATGGTGACAGACTTCTTGGAGAAAATCAAATTTGAACTGATGTAAAGTCTGAAAATCACAAGCAGCAATGGCTCAGTTCACATTAGAACAGGAGAAATGGTATGACAGAGCTGCACTACTCTTTATCTCTACCTCAAAACGCATATTCACACCAACAGTAAAACCTTATGGCTTGTTATGCCAAGCTGCACAAATAATAAACATTTGGTTTTCTTCTCTGTTATCAAAGGAACTTGTCACAGTTGAACAAGGTTTACTGGATTCCTCAACTATGATTTGTCATTGAAGATGCACTGATAAATGTAAGTTTGATTCAAACTCAATATCTAAGGCATGTTTAAAGCTACACTGGGTCTTCTGACGGTATGTACTATAGCATACAATCACAGTGGTATCTTCTCCAGTTCACATAAATTTGCGACCATCATAATTACTATGCCTGCCTTCTCTCTTTCTTTTTTTTTTTTCTGGTCAACCAAATAAAAAGTTTCAGCCACAGAGGCCAGGTCCAAAACTTATTGATAATGGTGAAAATTTCCTCTACTGATGCCAGTAAGTTGCAGCTCCCAGGGATTTTGGTATTATGTACTATTGGTATTGCTTGATATCTCCCTTCCAAGAAGCCATCCACGATCTTGAGTGGAGCTTTGCAACTATCTCAAGAACTTCTCATTCCCACTATAATGACGTGCCACTGAGATATAAAGATAATAAATGACAACCAGTAATAACTTTTTATTTCCATTTTCTCTTTCCATCTTTTCAGCTCACTGTTCCAAGTCGCAGAAAGCAGTCATTCAGCACTACCAATACGACACTGTATCGACGCAGGTCAAACATTTGCCCTAGCATTAAAAAGGGCCTGTAAAGGTCTTAAACTTGCCCTGAGTTTAAGTCTGCCAGTCCCTGACAATCTGTAGCATTTCTGTTGTCATCCTCAGGCTAGGACAGGTGGAACTTGTACTTTTCACAGTCTACTGAGTGGAGGATGGTGGGGAATTTTTCCCTGAAATGTTTTATTGCACCGTAGTACCTAAACAGGAATACAGCTGGACACACAATTCAGGGTCTAATGGCAAATAAAGAAATGAAGCACTTGAAATATGTTACCCAAGTGGAACTATGGCATTTTGAGGGAACATAACAATGAATTGAGTTCTAATGAGGTATTAAACTTGTGAATAAATAAATACTTCTCAAAATGAAGTTTACATGTCAAAATATGGAATACTGTGAGTGATATTTCTGTGGAATAGAAATTACAGGAAGGATGGAGAGGGACTTTTCACAAGGGAGTTTAGTGATAGGACAAGGCGGAAGAGCTCTAAACTAAAAGAGGGCAGATTTGGATTAGATATTAGAAAGAAATTCTGCACCATGAGGGTAGTGAGGCACAGGAACAGGTTGCCCAGAGAAGCTGTGGATGCCCCCTCCCTAGAAGTGTTCAAGGCCAGGTTGGATGGA
>Ga0181612_108579_pt1 | contig 19142 bp, 14 predicted proteins | sample HoacroProtozoa21_FD_119630 | JGI IMG/M metagenome (GOLD analysis project Ga0181612, IMG submission 119630) | Hoatzin crop microbial communities from Cojedes, Venezuel. Combined Assembly of Gp0051906, Gp0051904, Gp0051908 | reverse complement strand
TGCAGTGAGGAAGGTGTTGGTCTCTTCTCCCAAGTATCTAGTGATAGGACAAGAGGCAATGGCCTCAAGTTGCGTCAGGGGAGGATTGGATATTAGGAAAAAATTCTTTACTGAAAGAGTGGTCAGGCAGGCTGCCCAGGACAGTGGTGGAGACCCCATCCCTGGAGGGGTTCAAAAAACATGCAGATGTGGCATTTTGGGACATGGTTTAGCAGGCATGGTGGTGTTGGGTGGATGGTTGGACTTGATGATCTTAGAGATCTTTTCCAACCTACGATTCTATAATTCCAAGTGTTGGATTAGGGGAAAGGCCTGATCCGGTTCCCATCTCCCTCAGGAGAAGTAGGACTGGGACCCACCTCTGTGCTTCAGCCCTCAGGGGACAGACAGATCACCAAGGGCAGACTTGCAAATCTTCAAAGAGAACAGCTTCCATTACACCCTAATCAGGGGCAAACTGTTACCCCGACTGCAAACCGCCGCGTACGACGGCTCAACACGCAGGTGCTGGACACGGCTCCGTTCGTGGGACGTGTGGTGGGCGGCACAGCCTGCGCTGGCACCAATTCGCAACACGCTTCGTCAGGTGGTACGCGCTTTCCTGAGCACCCGATCTACTGCTCACAGCCAACTGAATGTCTTTAGGAAAGCAACAGGAGCCCGAGGCCTCTCAGAAATTCATATCATAATGCATCCTTGGATTATTCTTTATTTTTCCTAATAGCCAGTCATAAAAAACATTGTTTAAGGAAATAATTGTGTGCAAAGAAAACCAGTTGTGTGCCATGTAGATGCTGTTATTTGCATAATTACACAGAACCTGATTTTATCTCTTAGCTTTGTCAAAATAAAGAGAAATTCTCTCGAGGCACGTTTTGGGTCCATCATTTTCTGATGCCTTTGACCTGCTTAAAGCACCCAGGCCCGTACCTCTGGTGAACCCGGGGCCTGGGGCTGGTCCAGCAGCTGCCTCTCCTTTACCGCTTGGGACCGTGGCCAGGTTGCAAAGACAAGCCCCAACCCTGCCCTTGCCGAGAAGCCACCTGCTCTCCTCCCAGCAGCCACCCAGCCCCAGGGACATCTCAGCTCTCCCACTCAGAGCTGCGCTGCCTGGAACCATTACAAAGAGGAGATCTCCATTAGCTGGGTCCATCCATACCCAGGAAGGCAGCATGGACCTGGCTGGAGATGCTGGGGCTGGTGCTGCTCAGGCTTCCTCTCGCCTCAGCCTGGGAGTTTTCCCTGCAAAGCAATGCAGCGATGCTTAAAAGTGGGGGGACATCACACCCGGCCAGAGGGCACAGGGCAGACACTTTGGGCTCGGGGACAGGAGGGACACGGGCATGCATGGAAGAGCTGCCCCCGGAGGAGGATGAGGAGCTCAGCCCCCGATACCATGTGCAGTTGGGACCAGCCGACGCTCCCACACTCCTCAAGCACTTCAAGACTTGGTGTTCCACAGGAAACAAAACCAACCCCAAAAATCGAGTGTTTTCCATGGAGGCTACAGCTGCGAAAGTTCTCAGGTAACTCCGTCACGGAAGAGTTGCTAAGAACAGGAGTCACACAAAGCTACGAGCCTGACGGCTCATTAAAATAGCCTTCGTGCTCCAGAAATGCATATGAAAGATGTGCACAGGACCTGTCATTCTTACCGGTTTCTCCTCTTATGTTTGCTCCTTCTCAGCTAAACTAAGAAATGCCAGGAGCCGTCAAAGGGGCTTTTTCAAAGGCAGCCTGGAGACAGAAAGGGAGCAAGCAGTGCCTGGAAAGCCTCGCTAATCAAGGGAGGGGGACCCACCTGGTTCCCTCCCTCCCCGAGCACGGCTCGTGCTTCGCCTTTGAAGACCTGTCACCTGTGACGCTGCTTTGCTTCAGCATTTATACAGAGACATTTTTTTTTGCCTAGAATATATGGACGTAATTTATTTTTTTTACAGCAGTCCACCCCCTCTTTGCCTCGCAGCACAGCTCTGGGATCTCCGAGCAGGAGCCTTTCAGAGCCTTAAATAAAACCTAGGGGAGATGGCCCAGGTGCCAGGGCCACATCCCCACCCCAGGCCATCAGCTGTGCAAACAAAGGGATGTCCAGAGGCTGAGGGCCACGCAGGCTGTCTCCGATACCCAACCCTTTAGAAATCCAGGTCTGTCTAATGAAAAGGAGAGGCTTTTGGCCCCAGGAGCACTACAAAAATTAATGGATATTATGACTGTAACTCCTCAAATTGAATGCAAAGCCATGTGTCTCACAGCCCTTTTTCAGTTTTAGCAGCTTATTACAAGACTGTATATATCTGTCCCTGCCTCATTTAAGCCTAGCAGGCATAAAACTAATAGAAAGTGAGCAAAGTGGATTAGGAGCAGAGATGCTGTTAAGGTGACTTGCTGGAGCGCAGCCCTCTCCTGGCACTGGGCAGAGGGGTCCTGCTGGGGTTTGGCAAGTCAAAGCCTGGCAGGAGGTGGCCAAAGGCACAAACCCAGCCCCATCTCAGCCCCAGGGCCGGTTCCTCTGTGCCTGTTGTCACCTGTACCGCACAGACAGGGGACATCCCAAAGTGTCCCTGCGTCCCCCCAGCCAGCAAAAGCCCTCGGTCAGGTCAGGGCGCAGGGAGCAGAGTGAAAAACACCACAGGGATGCGCATGAAGTAAAAGCACATTTCTGCAGCAGCCCCCGACGCAGGCGTGAACTCGGGGTGCGTTCATGAAGCCGAACAATGCCTTCGGATGATATCTGAAGAGCCGATGGAGCTGCCTGTGGTGTGAAAGGCAGAGGTGTGAATTCATCTCCCCTTCTGCACCATCGGCGTCTTTAATCTCCACCCGCTCAGTGAGCCGGGCGCTGACACCGTCCGCATCCCGGCGGGCACACGCGATTAGAGACATTTCAAAGGGGGTTCATGGAGCAACAAGCGACTGCGGGTGCACTCTGCGGCGGGGGATTTGTCTTTCAGGCAGGACGAGCCACTCCTCTGCCCCTGCCTGCATGGAACGAGGTCCCTGGCTGAAATTTTAAGAGATTGCATTCATAGACCACCAGACTGATCCATCTGTCAGGGATGGCTTTGGCAGACAACATTTCCCAGGCGAGAAGCAGGGATTTGGGCTGAGTCCCCTGCGTCAAGTTTCAGAGCAAGCAGCAGAGCTGTCGCACAGCTCCACCGACCCACGGCGCTTGCCCTCACAGCGGTGTTCTATGAATTACTTACAGGTAGCTGTAGTCTCTGGGCTGGTTTAATATTTTATCATGTTTTCGTCAGTCAGCTGCAGGACAAGATCCCAAAGAAATCGAAGACCAGGGCCGGGTCCTGTTAATGCCACCACTGAAGTTTGCTAAGGAGCCACGACTGGGCTGCTCACCCCTGCGATTCAGATGTGATGCGCATGGCGTGCAGGAGGAATTATTCATCCCAGGTAACTCCTCCTGCTGCTGTTAGCTTCTGGGAGAGGTTGCAGCAAATCCACTGGACCATACGAGCCAAAAGCTTCTGCTAAGCAGCTACTTAACAGGAGCAGATCTGAGAGCTGCGTGGCAAAAGGGAAGTCGGGCACAGCAGAAAGCTCAGGTTTATCCAAAAATCACAGCAAAACCAGCCGCTGTGCAGGGCTGAACATGGACAAAACCGTCCAGCCACCGGAGTGGCCCAGACTGAAGTCCCCGGCTGCCCCAAGCCTGCTACCACCCTTCCCCAAAGCGGGATGGCTCGGCTCACACCGGGCTTTCCCCTCTTTCCAGAGCAGTTTCACCTTTTGGCTTTCACCAGGGCATGGCACCGTTGTGGTTATCCCTTGGAGCACCGGCTGGGTTGGATCAAGATGATCTTTCAAGGTCCCTTCCACCCAAAACCACTCTGAGGTTGTCTCATGGGGGTTACCACTGCAAACCCCACGGAAACTGGGATTTGAAATCCTTTTTTTTTTTCCCCCAAGGAGTTTTCTGCAGGAGCCTCTCCAGGCCGACACCACATGTACCAGACCAACGTTGCTGAGCTGGCAGCGCGGGGGGCTGCGGGCAGAGCCCCGGCGGGTCGCTGTGAGACCAGATGAGCTCAGCGGACGGGGCACCTCCGTCTGCAACCCACACACGATGAAATGAAAGAAGAGCCCGTGGCAGCAAGGGCTGCTCCTCCTGCTTTCGGCGGCTCTCGTCACCCGCCCAGCAGCTCTTCCCCTGCGCGGCAGAAGCCGCACAGCAGGCTCTGCTGCTCAAGCTTTTTTTGCAAGGTGCCTTAAAACCAGATTTCCCTGGAATTCAGAAGAGAGAAGCAGGCATTAGGCCAGAGCTGACCTCCCTGCCAGCAGCTCCCACGGCACGTTTCACTCTGCAGCACAAGGGCCTGGACAGGCCCCGCTCGCTGCTGACGGGGTCTTGTTAAGGCAGGGCAAGCTGGGTGCCCGGACTGCGCACTCATGAACTACCAAGAGCAAAACGATCGAATTTTTGTTTCTACTTTAATAATTGAGTGGGAAATTTCCACTACTTAAATCAGGAGATGCTCTGAATATTTATGTTATTGTTCACCAATTGGGAAAAAAAAAGTGCTATAAACGGACATATTTGGTGACCCAGTTTGAGTGGCTCATTACAATTAGATCAAGCTAATTGCCAGTCTTGTATTTCATCTGGCAACTTGTTAAGCTAATTGAACAAAATAAAACTAATGAACAATTATAATGAAGTTTATAATTAGACCACTGGAAAAACTCGGTGTGAGAATATTTAAGGCATAATGAATGTTCAGGAGGTTTGGGGGGGGAATGGTAGGTGTCAGTGAATCACGCCACTCTCTCCCACCAAAACCCTTCTTCCCAGGATTTGAAGTTCTTGGCATGTTATCTATCCCCAGATTATGTCAACCTGGTGCTTTCTTAGCTATTAACTACATGAATACCCCTAACACACATACGTAGCATTTACAGTGATCTTAAATTCAGGAATTTGCCTGCCGGGAGGCAGCTGGGAGTTGGACACTGTTATAGCTCTTCTCAACTCTGTCTTTACAACACGAATCAAAGTCTCTATTAAGGACGGTTTATAATGCTGAAAGTGAAAAACAAGCGCGTGGTGCAGAGAGAGGAGCTCACAAAGCCCTGCCAAGCTGATCTCTTGTTTCGATACGCAAACCTGCCCTTCCAGTGCAGGACCAGGGAGGCAGAAACAGGGAAGAACAGAAAGAGCAATGCTCTCCGTGTGATTACAGCCAATTTTTAAAAATAGAGTTATTTTCATCACATTCAATTCCTCCATAGATTTGAATAAACCCATTCCAGCTTCCTCTCACCCCCTGCTGCTGAAGCACAGAAAATTAAATACCATGAGAAGACACAGAGAAACCTTTCAGAGTTTCAATTTACAGGGTCAAGCAGGTACCCACCGAAACCTAATAGAATTGTCACATCAGACCCCGCACAGCCTAAAAACTTATTTTCCTCTAGTTTGTACAAGGAAGTAACTATTTCATATAGAACTTGTCAGGAACTGAGGTTTTTGCATCAGGCAATAAAGGCATAAACTCTTAAACCAGGGCGGAAACACATTCCACCTTTTCTCTTCGATGTCTGAAGGTTTCCAGTACTTCTTGCGCTCTGCAAGCGAGCGCAGGTTTTCAGCAGAAGCCCACGGTGCCAAGTGCCACAGGCGCAGGGCCGGGACGAAGCCCAGATGGTCCCGATAGACCAAAGGGCGGGAGACCAGGAGAATCGTCCCCGGAGAGATTAGACGGCATGGCACTGATCATGCTTGCTACCTGTGGCCACCGTAACCCCGGCCTGGAGCCCCAGGGACGCTAAATTTCTTCCTCCCGTTTACAGAGCTGCTTTACTTTCCCAAAGATTAAGATCATCAACTTCAGGAAAAAAAAGAGTTGCTGAGCTATCTAAATCTGTTCTCCCCTCCCCAGTTTTAATTCCAGCTGCATTAGGAGCGAATCTCCATTCTCGCAGCCGTGTCTCAACATTTTTACGGCACTCGAACCAGCTGTCATCTTTTCAATCTCATTACAGGTTTCACCAGGGGAGTGAGAACATCCTGGTACCAGTGTGGGTTTGTAGCCCTCTTTGGCACTCTCCCTGTTTCACCACCTTACCATCGGCCTTGTCTGGGGATTTTTTTCTGCAGCTGTCTCTTGATCTGTCACCCTGGAACTGCTGGCACAAACGCCCCAGGGCCGGGGCTGCCCTCCCCTCGGCTCGCACCGGTCGGGGCAGGGTCCGGTCCCGCTGCAGCACGGGCAGGAGAGAGTTTTGGCGAGGAGCACACAGGAAGCAGAGCACCATGGCCACCTATCCCCCTGCATCGCTCCGTGGAGATGTGGGGCTTGTTGCTGCTGCGTCACCTCCAGACTTGGATTATTCTCATTACACCAACCCCAGCAATGCCCGCATTATCTGTCCACTGCACAAAATTAAAGAGAAACCCCTCTGTGTGCTTCCCCTGCGAGGCAAAGCGCCTGGACAAAAGCAATCGAGCCCTCTTCTCCCCCACCCCAGCAGCCCCAACAATCCCATTCACACCGGCGGAGTTTAACGAGGCCTTTCACCAAGGCACCCACTGAGGACAGAGGACAGCAGGCTGACTGGCCGACCGCTCCCCGCTGCTTCCCCCCAACTATTTCATTGCTTGGGAACAACCACGATGGCCCCCAACGCGCAAGAAGCTCACACACACACACAGGGGTTTGTGTGGGCTTGTGCTGCTCTGGGCGTTTCCTTCCCGACTCCCTTCCCCATGCACACACACATTCATTTAATAATAAAATAGTTCAGGAAAAGGGAACCAACCCTGAAGTGAAGCATGAAACGGGCTCCACGATCCAGATAGCCAGGTCCATTTAAAGCCTTGCTTGGCATTTGCATTATAAGAACAAATCCTGTACAAGACTCTCTCCTTCATGCTTTATACTCTTGCATTAATTCATGAAGTGTCATGTATCTCGCATATTTTATTATAGACAAGAACCAGGCAAATTAAAATTCTCAGTTGCATACCATGTTTGCACACTCAAGGCCACCTACTTAGGCCCGGCCAAAGCACACCTGTCTAAACTCAGCTCACCTTTTAAACCAAGTTCATTAATCTAGCACAGATTATCATTTTCTTTGCACAATTTATTTCAATTTAGCTTTAACCTCTTCGCAGCTAATAGAAGCTGAAGAGAAATACATCAGGTTTAAAGGGAAATAAATGTGCTGGCGGGGAAGTTAATTACAGTTGAGTTCTCAGGGTGCAGCCCCCCACTTGCTGAACTGCCACAGTGTCCGTGCCTGTCCCGGTCCCTTCAGCCGGGTGCCCACGGGACCAGCCGCACCAGGGAGGTCCCATAAGCCTAAAATCTACTGCAAAGGAAGGAAACAACTCCACGCATTGATGAGCTCCTAAAACACACCTTTTCCTGGGCAACAAGAGATGCCACAGACCCAGGCAGAGTTCATGAGAGGTGTAACAGCGTCATGAGCAGACCGGGACTCTCCTCTGGCTGCTCTAGAAAGAGCCTGAGATAAACTCTGCTATTTAGAGAGGGAAAAGCCCAGGCACTAAGCTGGGGCTTAATGAAAGTTGGGCTGCTTGAACATGACCCTAGAGCTCATGCCCTCAAAGGGAAGAGAAATTTATCAGTGAAGTCAGACTAGGCTTTGCATACAGCTTCCAAAATACATTCTTAAAAGCACTAGAGCCCAGCTGAAGAGGCATCTCCTTGAAGGGGCGAACATCCAGCACCCCAGGGCTGCAGAGCGAGGAGCACTGCCATGACCTCCCCCTCCAGCCTCACACATCCCCAGCCACCCGCTCTCAAACCTCCACACTGCTGCTGCTTCCAGCTCTCCTCCCCACCAGCCCCGGCCGCTCAGCTTGGAGCTTGCTCTTCCAGAGCAGAGCCCTCCTCCGAAGGGCGCTGTCTGAGCCACCTTCCACAGTACCGCATCCAGCGCTAGAAGAACAACGTAACTTAACCAAGCCATGTTTCTAATGGCATGCAAGCCATACAAGGAGAAGAAATGCTCTGCTGTTCCTTAGCAAAACACAGGCTGCAGAGCCAACCCGCTAGAAGTGTTAGAAACAATCCCTTTGTGAAACTAGACCAGAAAACATACAGGAATATACCCATTAGTGGGGCTGTTACCCTGCAACAACCCACTCAACTTCCTTTAAATCACTACAGAAGGGAGAACAAAACTGAAAAAGGGATTTTTTTTTTTTTTTTGAGCAGAGTCCTCATTAGTGATGTGAACCTCTACATGTGTACTTTAATACACTATTGTAAACTAATTAACAATCCTGGAGATGACGGTTTCTTCCAAGGGACATTATTATTTCAGCTGCAATCTCAGACTGAATGCTGATAAGCCTCTTGAACTTTGCAAAACCACTTGTCAAAAGTAGTAAAATGAGAATTCGTTAAGGTCTTCTAATTAAGAAGTACAAGGTCCAATTAAGCGTTCGCTAATGTGCTACACAACCTGGTTAAACAACGGCTTGCCAAGGATTTTCCCACCCCCACCAACGCTGTTTTATCACTGAAGTTCATCTCCGACCGGTGGTTTGGAAGCATTTCTCCGGCCATCAGAAGCAACGCTGAGAAATTGTGCGGACAGCTGCAGCCTGCTACATTAATACTTTGGGACATCTTATTGTTCTGCAACTGAAATTGTTCCGAGACACTCTTTGACTCACTAATAGCATTTCAGACTGCTTCCCTCTCCTTTGCATAACAGATTCACTCCCACTTTGCACACAGATCATGTAGAGCAAGATGCTCAAACTGATGTTGATTATCTCATTATTTGAATCTAAAAAGGCCCCTAATTCCCAGCAAGGAAAATATGTGCGCTGTCATCGGCTCCAAGGCTGCCGTACAGGACCGTGGCCATGCTTCATGGCAACTCGCACCCCAAGTTTCTTTCTGGAGGAATACAAGGTATGACATGAAGCTTCCTCTTTCTATAAAAGATGTAGAAGAAAATTAAGTTGCATCTTGTTGCTGCCTAAGACCTGATTATTTAAGAACTAAAAATATCCTCCTCACCAAAGGAGAAAGATGAACCAAGCATTTCTGGATTTCTCAGCTCTGTAGGACACAAGATCCAGCCAGCAGACAGACACCTCAGGAAACCAGTAATGAGCCAAAAGATTTAAGTGGAGAAATTGCTGGATGCAGAGCTCCAAAGATCACCTGTAGGAAGACCAAAACCTTCACACATACTGAAACATCTCTGATCAGAGTCTGAAAGGTGGACAGAGGTTAAGCGCTCAATAAAGTGACCCACCAGAAGAAAGGGAAGTGCAGAAACAGAAATGAAGCATTACTCAAAACGGCACTTCTTTCCCAAAGTCTGTTCCATGCTCTGGCCCAAGCACGACGAGCTCATCAAGCTATTTCGAACACATTAGTCAAACATCTTGCCCACCTCACCCAAGGAGACAAATCCCAGAATTCAAGGACCTGATCCTGTGCCACTACTGCACTGCGCTCCACCACCGGCCTCCTCCAGCAAAGGAGCTCACAGAATTGTGAGCTATCCACAGACCTCCGCTCCCTCAACGGCCTCACGAGCACCCAAGATTCACAGGCTATCTAGGAAGACTTTAAGTCACCCAGCCTTGCCATTTAGGCACCCCAAAGCCCTGGTGTGCGCCAGCCAGGGCTGCACTCACCAACACCAGGGCTGTGGCAGCATTTGCAACGTCAGGGATGAGACACGGGGAAGATCATTCCCCAACATCTTCCACAAGGATTCACCTGGACACCACCCATCACCTGGATGCCATCTCCCTGCCAGAGCATCCCCTATAGACACCACCCAAAACCCAAACTCCACAGTTTTGTCTCCAGAACAAACTAGTACATTGGCACTCCTTACTCATGGCATTTTAAATATTACTTTAGCACCCATTTACCTGTGTGACTGACTGCTCTGCCTTGTAAACAATATCCTTTTAAATATGTATGCACTAAACTGAAAGACAATAGTGGCCCCAGGGAAGCTGCATTCCATCAGGCGATTACCTGTGTTTTTAAAATCACTGATTAAGTGATTCACACAACAAATTTCTCTTGCACATAATAAACAATTTTATCAGCTATGCCCTGCTTGGCCTGCTGTGTACCAGCTCATTTTATTTTTGAGAACCACCACTAACCAGGGAAATTAATTGAAATCATAAGGTAGTGGGAGGGGGAAGTACCTGCTCTAACAAGAGCTGACAAAAGCACATTTCTAAAAGGGGAGTGATAAAATGACATCTCTCAGAGTCAAGGGCAAATGGGCTGATTCCATCACATAATCAACAGTCACTCTCAAGTTTGCAGCTGAGCAAGAAAAGGACCTAGCCTGAAGTATGTCTGCTCCAGATTTCCTTGCAGTTGAACATTTATGTCAGATCTTAAAGCAATTTCCAGAACTAGCTCTATCTGTGTGCCACACGTGCCACTAGAATCTGCATACACCACCTCCCAGGGAAAACACTGTGAACCCCAAAATCTAAACAGGCAACAACAAAAAAAATGAAGGAGCTACGCACTCAAGGTACAGCTGGTCACAGACTGACAGCCCTGAGGCATCAGGTCTTTCTGGGTACCACCGCCCACAGCAGGTCAGCACTCCCTCGGCTCAGACACCCTCCGCACGGGTGACCCCGCTCACACCTCCGGAGCTGCACGGAACCACGGTGCTCACAGGTTTTGCTGCCAGCTCTGTGGTATCAGGAGCTGTGCCACCATGCCAGACCTTATCCTTGTAGCCAAGCACAAGCTGGTGGCATCCTGACAAGGATCCCCTTGAAACCACACCTGACTGCAATTACCCTGTGCCCAAGCCCTGGGAAGAACACAGCTGGTTTATAACCCAGGATGGAAAACAAAGAAAACATCGTTCTCTGCTTTTCCTTTGCAAACTGCAATGACTCTAGCTCCCTGCTTTCATGCCAGTGATATTTCGAATTATCCCCAGCTGGATGGAGTACAGCCACATTCACAGCTCCATGGCAGTACCCAAAGAAATGGGTCCTTCACAGTAAAGGTAAGCAAAGATAAACGCAAGCTGGATGTCTGGAGGACAGCATGCAGAATGGGAGAAGCTGCCCTCACGGAGTCTGGACGGTGTTCCCAGCTCTGCCACAGCCTCTCTGCGAGGGCGAGTCACTTCACAGCCTAATGCAAGCACCCACTCGCCTCTCCTCCTGCCTGGATTTCCAGGAGCTGTCGGCATCCAGCACTCCTGAAGCTCAGACCCTCAAAACCAGGTGAGGCACAGACAGGTCACCTGGCTGCACAGCACAGTTTGCACCACCCAGGCTTTACAGCTGTAAAGTAATTTTCAATGCATAGACCAACATAAAAATACATCTAATTTTTCTGTTTGTAACTATAGTCTGAGAAAATCTTTGCAATATCCGACACTTAAAAAACATCAAATTATATCCGTTAACAAAACCTTCTACAGTGTTTCTAGCAGGATAAAGGATTAAAAAAGCAGTTTCTAGGCATTGTATATGTTCTTAATGTATCTGTGCTTCTAAACTATCTTTAATTAATGAAATATCCCAAAATTACTTATTAATAAGGATCTGTGGGCTTTGTAAACTCCAGACATTTTGCATGAATTAAAGAACAATATAATGAAGTTTTAATGAATACAAAGTCACAGTTAATGTAAAATTTATATATAGCATGCCAGAGGGGAAAGGAATTTAAAAGTACTTTTAATCATAGGTTATTGGCAGCTGGATAGCTCATTTTTATACTTTTCTAATGGGTGCTTGGTATTTAGATTATCACATTTATCATGCCAGCATGCTATATTGTTGACTTGGTACAGTTCAGAAAGTCAAACAGAGACCAGCTCATTTAAAACCTCATTTGCTAATGAGGCATTTCTGCATCCTGCAGCGAACACGGAGCTGGTGTCCACAAAATGACTGTGTTCCTTCGATTCAGCCATAGACCACCGGAGAGGGGCTACTCCCCAGCTGCATTTATAAGCAGTTCCGCTCTTACTGAATTATTAGCAGCCATATTTTACATATTCTGCAACGGCCTTCAGCTTACAGGAGTGAGCAAGCTGAGATCTATCACAGGGTGGAAAAAATACACAAATCAACTTTTACCAGCTGCAGCTGAACATGAGCATCTAGATTTTGCCCCAAGTAACAGAGTACACACCTTTCAGTGCACAGATTTATCCCTTTTGGCAACATTAACATACTGCAACCTACAACTTCCTACTGTGGGACACAGGGCACATTTTCAGCACACTTTCTTCCACTCCTGCTCACCTGTGACCTTCTCAATGAGCCAACCATGCATACTTCACTAGCAGCAATGTTGTACTTGTCCTGGGCTCTGCATAAGAAAACAGGATAAAAATTTCAGGTAATACTCATTTTGTAGTGGGGTGGACTTGGATTAAAACCACTAAAATCAGTAACAAATTAAGCTAAAAATTATTCCATGACACCCAAAAGGAAAATAATAAGACAATAACTGAAAGTTGAAACAGATGTAGTATATAATATACATAAACAATCAGTTTCTTTTAATTAACTCTTCATCAATGCTGAATGGATTCAACGCAATTGTAAGTATATCCATGATTTTAATGCATTAAATACTCAACCCACAAAATTCAAATAGTGCAGTAGATACTGAATGCCAGAGGCTCGGTACAACTACTGTAACTGTATTTTATGAAAAACAAAACAATGTTTAGTGCTTCCATTTTACTGTTTTAGTATGCTCATAACAGTATTTTTCCCTTTATAAACTGGAAGGATACAGAGCTAGAAAACATTTTAGTCTTTCACTTTCAACATGACATTTAGTAAAAAAAGTTACAAAAACCATCAGCTTTTAATAAATGAAATCATTGGAATTCTTCAGCTAACAACACGGGATTGCTGCCTTACAGCCAAAGAACTTCAAAACAAGGAAGCAAAATGCTGTCTTCAACCGCAGTGATGTTAATCCAGAGTAATGACAGTACATTCCATGGCAATAACCTGAAGCTACACCAGGAATGAGGAGGAGGTGATTGCTCCCTCAGCTTCCGAACCCCCAGAAGTCTATCAACTAAAAGCCTAAAACAATAGGAAGGTTACATCATAAAATGAAGCAGCAATTACCTTCAAGGGTACCATGAGGTATTTCAAGACTGAAATTACTCCGAGTCAAGTCAAATGGGTTTAGTGCATTATGATTTGGCTTTATAAAAACACTTAAATGCACACTATATATAGAACATTTTCATGTTTTGTAGTCAAGTAGTTAAAATCACTGTGTATTCCTTACAGGTGACTGAAACACATGGCTTGAAAAAAAAAGATGTTGCTAAAAATCCACTTCAAAAAAATGGAAATATTCTACTTGCAATTGTAAATTCTGCTACAGGTGCTCCCATTTGATGGGCTGCTGATGTAAATCTAACCAGCAAAGATACACTCATATATAAAAAAAAAAAAAAAAATCAAAACAGGCAGGTTCCTCCTTCCAGCCTGAAAAAAGCTCCAAAATATATGGCATATTTAACCAATAAAAGGGAGCTAAGCTTTACCCAAGCCTTTCATAATGCACTTCATGAAATATTTTTTCTTTTAAAAGAACCACTGGTATTAAATAAAGCTTTTTCTTTACATACAGTATTGGTATATACAATACAAACACAGAACAAAGACAAATGCAAAAAACCAAACAAGCGACTTCAGAAGTTCTGAAGCTCAGGAATATTTTGGTACAGGTCCAAAGTCTCTGGGTTTGAGAAAGCTCCCCGCTGCTCAACTTCTTTCCCCGCAATTATTTGCTTCACAGCTACTTCCACTTTTTTCCCATTTATTGTATACTGAAAAACAAAACCAGCAATAATAAAATTACACTTTTCATGTAGTAGCTTTATGGAAATATTCATGAAAACCCCCACCAATCCCAGAACTCCATCAAAATTTAGCACAATGTCTTCCCTTCTCTGTTACACTTCAAGCACAAGAATCTTTCTTCTGAACAATCACTTGAAGAGTAAGTGCAATTCAAAGAAGAGTGTATATATGATTTTAGTTTACTACCCCTATTTGGCAGTATTGCAAGAACCCGACCAAGCTCCAACTTAAACCAATGAAACCAGATCAGATCATGGTATAAACACCAAAAATATTTAATGTTTTATGTTCTGACACATCCAATTTTCAAACCATTTTAATTTTCTAAGGGTAGACTCAAAAAACAAAGCCCAACTCCATCGGGCTTTGGGAGAAGAAAACCATGACTTTTGTATCTTAAATGGACAGTCTGTTTCTAAGAGGGTAAAGTGGAACACTGAGCTTAAATGGTCCTATACATTTAAATGTTTCAAAACAAACCGTAACAAAGGCTTCACCTCCACTTATGAATCACAAATTCTATTACGCTGGGTTTTTTGTTTGTTTTGGTTTTTTTTTTTTCAATGTCCTTACTCTGAGTAAGACAAAGACCTCACCTAATTCTTCTCTTCTGACTAGTAGTGTACAGTAAGGAGGAACTACTCCAGTGTTACCAGGAACTGTCAAGGCCCATTTTAGATCACAATCTCTGCTTTTATAGGCACCAAGGCTTTAATAACACCTTCCTTGGGCTGATACCACTAAGAATTTTTGGGGAATACCAGCTTGGCAAAGCTGACCTCTAAATATCTCCTTAGTCTTGCCTGTCGACTCTGGGAACAGAGACTGCACTTGCTTTACTACTGAATCTGCTGATCGATGAACCCAGGTTGTTCCCGGCCTCCAAAGCCACTGAAACTCCTTAACTCTAGGTAGCACCATTTTTCATTAGAGATCTTTCATAGCAAGGCTAAATAAACCTCAACTGAATACACTCCTGCAATATTGATCTTGATACGAAGTCAAACTTTTCCTTATTTAAACTACTGGAGTCATGTGTAATCCTACCCTCCTGAACCACCTTCATCAGCCACTCTTCCTCCTCTACAATTAGAAACCTAGTTTTCTCAAGTGCTCAGAAATCAGAACTCCTCAGCAGCCTGCAAGGGAACTGCCCCTTTAAAAAGAGATCAGACAGACTGTTCAGCAAAGCAAATTTCTTTACTGTAATCAGTAAGCATCTCGTGGATGATGACCAGAAGAACGCTTATCTCTGCTCAGGACAGAACTAGAAAGATTCACACTAAGTTTGCAGTGAGTTTAGCACCTGGATATTGCATTAAAAACCTGGCTTTGTATTACTAAAGTCCTAATCCCTTCAGCACAGCTGTACTATTTCCACCAGCATATAGTGTCAGTATGTCATCAGGACTGGACTGCATTTTCAGATGAAGGTTCAAATACATTTCTAAGAGTAGCAGAAAACAGAAAGATGTTTCCCTTACAAGCAAAACTTTCAAAGAAAGTTGGCAGACAGCTTTGATCACTTTACCACCAGCATATTTATCTGAAAGGTAATTAAAATTCACTCAATTGTAAATTCAGTCAAAGTGGGAACTAATTAATGATCTAAGCAGGCTTTCCTGAGGGGCAGCCCATCACAAACACCTCACTGCCATCAACTTCGTGCTTATGCATTCAGGTGATTTACATGGTTTACAAGTTCGATACTTGATGCAGAAGCTAAGTTGCAGCTCAGAAAATCCAGACTTCAGCACTGAACAGGTGCAGGGGAATTTACACTCACACAAAGACAACATTTTGCGCCAAGTATTATTCGCCAACAGCAGCCAGAAACAGAAGCAACTCTGAGTTCCTCAGAACCAGATCGCTGTGCGCACCACAGAGGCTGGCAGCCCTGAACCCCAGACCCCTTCCACACAAACCTACACTGGCAGTAAATGGGTATCAGAATATCAAACAATCGGTCTGAAGTCTCCAGTCTTCTCTAGGCACACGCAAGTCTATGTGCAAATGGACTTCAGACAACTACACACTGCACCCCCCATTTTGCTGCTCATAAAACTGTAGAGAACAAACTACCAGAGAGGACTACAAAAAAGATATTCCATCTAAAGAGTTCATACAGCAAGGAATAACACTGCAGAGCGATGCAGCTCCAGAAGACTGAGCACACCATACAAATTTCTCCCCCTCCCTTCATAAGCATAAAGATTTTATTTTAGTTACCGCTACTGTTAAGACATGATAGAACTACATTTAAGCAGCTAAACAGATGTAAAAGCGAAATGTTTTTACAAAATGATTTTATAAATTTGCTCAGTGCTCTCAGCATTCATAAGAATGTAATTCAAAACAGAAAAACAAAAACAAAATAAGCTTATGGGTAGCCACAAAAGCTGAACTACCCCTAATATTTTCCTTTAAAAGGCTTAAGTATATATTACTGAGAAAATGCAACACACATATATAAACTGAGAACAGGCATTTTTAGGTATTGTTAAAAAACAAAAACATGCTTAGCTGAAAAGGAGATGAAATGATGTTGCTAGGCAACATAGACAAACTATTTATAAAGCTCGAATACACTTTTGAGATGCTAAAATTTCCACGCATGTGGGTTTGAAGAGCAGTGACAACTGCTTCTTAATTACTATTCAAGGTGACACAGAAAAAAAAGTAGGCAGCATTTTTCATGACATACCGGAATGCCTTTGGTTTCTAGAATGAGGCTTGGAACATGCCTGGCAGAAAGCGCTACACGTATCGCATCTCGTATTCTTTTCACCAGATCCTCGCTGAACACATGGTTTAATGCCATCTTCAGGAAGAGTATCACCCTCTCCTCCCCATCTTTGTTGTACTGAGGGACACAGAGGCTATCGGAGACCTCCTCAAAGGCTTCGACTGAAAATAAAGGAAGAGTCCTTATCAGTACTTGCTTTTGTATACTATTCTGGATGCACATTTTTTTGTGGTGGCACCAGAAGAAACATCTCCTCCCCTAGAGCTGCAAAGGCAAAACAGACATCCTGGCTAGGTTATTCTACAATTAGCTTCCCCTCTGGCTGCTCTGAAATTTTAACTCCTGCTCAGGAGAAAATCCAGTTTTAAGGACCATATGTATTTTGGCTCAGAATAAAAACTTTTGCTATAACTTTTGGGACAGATAACAAGCTTTTATACTAAGCCATTTTCTTTGTCTTTCTTCACAATCCCCATTGGCACAGACAGAAAACTAACAAGCCTGATCACACAAGAACAACGAGAGGCAACAGGTCCTCCAGTCTCAGATTAGCACCTTTGCAGGTGCACAGTTTCACCACCTTTCACAAGATAGACCTTCTTTGAAATATGAAGCACAAGCTCAAGAATTTAATCTAATTATCAGGAAAGATACAATAAAACCAGTGTCAAGAGCTTCTCTTGTGGGGGAAAAAAAAGAAAGCCTCAGAAGTCAGGTATTGTCTGATAAATCTGCATGATGCAATTAGTCTTTAAGGCCTTATATGAAAGTAACACCTTATGGAGAACACATCTTGACTACTCATCTCTAATCCTACAGATACTTCGAGAAAGCAACAAATTTCAAGCCTACAAAGCAGAATTTTACTGTTAATGCTAATACGCTCTGTACTGTCTTTCATTCAAAAAATGGTAAGTCCTTTATTACTTAATCCTTCCAAACACCTTTATAATGATTACATTTCAGATTTAAGGCAACAATGTCACAGCTGAAAGAGGTGAAAAGTTAATTTCATACCTATGTTATAGATTTCAGAACTTCCAAATCTTACGCCATTTGGATTTAATGTACCATCACTGAAAATCACACACAAAACAAAGAAGCATTAAAATGTGATTAGAATTCGATAAAGAGAGAAAAATTGATGCAATTAACCAAGTCCACATTTTGTGCAGTGAATATGCAGCCACATCATAAATAGGATTTTAGAAGAATTTGCTTCAAAAAGGCATTTTGCTCATCAGAATGAAGTTGTACAGAGAACCTCAACATTATTCATTCACCTTTCCTGGTCCCTCCCTTTTCCAGCAGCCTACAAATACACATCACTGACACCAAAACAGACCAAGAATCTTCATAGTACTCCATGTTGCAGTTGCTTCTCATTACTTTCCAGTCCCTTACAGCTAGAACATTTTTGTTCCCTATACAGCAGCCTCACACCGTACATCTGGGGAGCACGTCCCATGACAGCGCCAGACAGATTCAAGGCATTCACTCAACTTTGTTTCAAACAGCAACTTTTACATGCAAGCAGAAAATTTAGCCACAGTTGTGATTTTGAATGTTTATGATTGCTAACACAAGCGCAACTTAATACCTGACCTTCTATAATTAAGTTTTGCTGTAAAGCAAAGTCAATGGCAAAGCCCAGACCAGAAGAGCAGTTTTCAGATTCACTACCTTGAATGCGCTGCACTCTCAATTTAGATCATTATAAACAATGGAGCACAAAACTAAGTCCAGCACTGTCTCATATTCACACATACAAAAGTAGGGTAGAACTCTGAAATGGGCTCCCTTCCCTCTAATCCAGCTGCTTTGGTTAATTTAAGGGTTGAAATCCACAATACTGGATTTAACAAAACAAATATAAAGCCAACAGGCATGATGGAGAATCATGTACATTATGCTCTAAGGTGAAGTTTGCAAATTTTAACACTTGTTTCCTCAGAACACTTTCACCAAAATACTATACCTGCGACCCAGCATGACAATTCCTCCTGTCTTGGGATTAATTTTGCAGTAATCACCATGGGCCCAGACACCTATTAGAGAACGACAAGTTTAAGCAGCTGGTTTCTTATTCATCCAGTCACAGCAGACATTTGTGTAACTGAACTCACATAACTTCATAAAATACATACGAAAATGTAACATATCAGATATACGTTGAGAACTGCCCACAGCAAATGTAGCAGTACTTAACTATGCAAACAATCCATAGTGCCTTTGCTACAGAGAGCTAGCGTACACAAAAGAGTAGCTTGCATATTAGGATCAAACCCTAAGTTATCTTCTGATTGCTTGTCTGCATGACTATACAGCGTCCTTTAGCAAACAGACACATAGCTTCTTTTATGATGTACAGTTCTGTGCAAGAAGCTTTCCCAGCTGGCACAATAGGTCTCAACAATTCCCCAGGGAGCTTATGCGCTTAATGTTCTTGATTTGTGTTAATGTAAAACCAGATTTTACTTTTCAAAGCTGGAATAATTTTTGTTATTTTTAAGATTAATACCACTACAGCAGCCT
>Ga0181612_109380_pt1 | contig 19147 bp, 4 predicted proteins | sample HoacroProtozoa21_FD_119630 | JGI IMG/M metagenome (GOLD analysis project Ga0181612, IMG submission 119630) | Hoatzin crop microbial communities from Cojedes, Venezuel. Combined Assembly of Gp0051906, Gp0051904, Gp0051908 | reverse complement strand
TTACATACTACAGGAAAATAAGCAACTTATACAAATCATCATAAAGAAATTAATGGAAACTGGGGAGAAAAGAGGAAGGAAGTGAATGCATTCTTAATGCTACAGACAGAAAAAAGGATCTGGAAATAGAAGCAAAATTCACACTGTTTTGCACAGTACATAACAGCAGTAAATAAAATAACAACAAAATTCTAGCCTGAGTCAATAACAATATTGAACATATCCCTGCCCATTCTATTCTAAGACTCTAAGAAAGAGTAGCCAAGTAAAACAGGAAATACTATGTTCCAGTTTTGGCATGTGTGTTTATGCACATGAAAATGAAAACCATAGAAATAAATAGTAAAGAAGACAGAAACTAGAGGCTTTTAACTAACTCAATTTCAAGAAAGGAAACAGGATATTTCAAAGAGATTTTCCATTTTTTCTAGAAATCTTGGAAACTAAATAGAAGATGCTTACAAGAAATTCCAGGGATTACAACTGATAAACAGAAAAATTAGAAGACTGAAAGTAAACTGGTAGCCTAGCAGTGTTATATCTGCTGGTTAATACAGACTTTAAAATGCTTTACATGCATTGTGGGAAAAAAAAAAAGCCTAATATTTCAAGATCTTCTTGCCAAGACACAGCCTAGAACTATGTAATGCAAAATTCAAAAGATACAGAGAAAGGCGCTGCAACCTATGCCACCTTGTAACCATAACTAAACCTGTCTGTAGCAGAAAAGTTCCTACAGCTACTGTGCTTAAAGGACTTTAATGGTTGCCCACAGTTATGAAGAACTACCTGCAGACTAGCCCTTCTAGAGCAAACTACAGCACACAAACAAAGGATGAGTCTTCATGTACCTTTGAAAGCTTGATAATATGTAATAGAACTGTGCTTATTTGATTACCTTTAATGCCTTCTACTATGTTTCTTCAGAGAACAGGATCAGTCTTCAGTGTTGGGGTAAGTTTTTGGATGTGCAGCAGACAAATGCCTGGAATCAAGCACTGGGATATCAAAACAATGGAATAATGGTAACATGTTCCCAAAGGATTTACAGAACCATCCAAAATGAAAAAAACCAAACTTGAGTTAGACTACAAAGTAGAACAGTTTAGTAATCCTCAGACTGTCACAGTAATTTCCACTGACTTGTCTCTAGCACTGATTAAAATACATAATATAACAATTTAGTTTCCTATTAGCATTGCCATCTCAGACCTTTGTCTGAGGGTCTGACTCATGAGTAATCAGCAGATAATAACTCCATGACAGTCAGGAAAACCCTGTTAAACTGGTGCAAATGAGGACAAACAGCCTACACTAGACTGGTCTTTTAAAACAAGTCTCAATTATTTTTCTTTCCAAGTCTCTAAAGCTCTAGGGAAAGAAGAAATCAGAAGACTAAATCTGGCTTCTATTATAGCATAATAGTGTTGAAGGAAAAGAAAACATAGGAAATCAAAAATTGCAGAAATAAAAGCAGAAATGATTGAAAATTACTTGAGAATATTTAGATATATAAGAATTCCGCATAAATGAAGAACAGTATTCCATTATTTTCAGTGAATGTACTTAAGTGAAAGAGTATGCTAATACTGATTCCAGAATATAGAATCAAACACAGCAGCATGTAGAATCAGACATCATATAAAGTAAAATTTGATTTCCATAATGTCAACATAGTCATGGAAGAAAAATGAAACCTAAATAAATCATAATTCTGTTAATTTTCTTACACTGATTTTGACATCAGTGCGAGAAATTTGTGCAATGTCTTCTTCAGCATATGGTTTATAGCATACATATTTTTCCCAAAAGATTGAAAGGATCTTTCCATTAATTTTTCAGTGTCTAAAAACGAACAAGGAACAACAGGATTAATCTACTGATTAATAGTTAAACCAGTAAACTTTCTGCTTTCTACTGTCTAGTAGCTAATGAATGTCTTCTTAACTGTAAGAAAATCATCCCCACAGGAATGATTCAGATCAATGTTGGCCCTGTGATGAAGCTAAACCAGCTAAAGATAAATTTAAAGAATTAAATAAGATTCACAGTAAGTTAGTGGAAATTAGAACGTGTGATGTCCGCCATTCAACAACTGAATGGGAGGTTTCTGACGAGAATGCAACAGAGTATGTTGTAACTGAATCAGTCATAATTTTTTACTTCTGGCTAAAATAATGTGCCAATTGATTCTCTGAAGAATCCATATGTAGTTTCAAGTATTTATCTCTTCTATTTACAGCAGTGCTCATATGTTGTTTTTTGCCTTTGATGTAGCTTCTACCAAATTCTTTGGAAAGATTCTTGCACAAAATACCTGTGAGTGTTCAAATGTATTGTCTGTGTTCTCAGGTTAAATATGCACCATCCTTACTGAAAAAAATCTTGTTGTTTTCATTCATAGACATGGGGAAGTACACAGTCACAGATAGGTATATTCTTCTGAAAACTTAGAGGTAAATGTCTAAATTAATACAGTTAAATAAAAATCTAAAAAAAAATAAAAATTATTTTGTTTCCAGAATTTGGTATTTTACTGCCTTGAGATATCACTCAAGCTTGTGTTGTGAAAAAGTTAAACACGTGCTTCCTTTTCGAAGGGACAGGACTGAATTAAAGTCATCCTATTTCTTCCAAAAGCAGTGAGAGAGGACTGGACAAATACTTCCAGAATACACCAAAATAGACATGATTAGTCAATGCAAAGCTAAGGACGCGCAAGTAACAGAAACCTGGATGGACTGTAAACTTACTGGAATTTCATATACAGTATCACCCTATGAAGCTACTTACAGTGCTTGGAAGTAAAGAGATAACAATAAGCACCAACCTTTCCAAAAAACAAAATACACTTTTTGTGGAGTGGTTTGTTTTCTATTTCTCAGATGCACAATTTAAAAACTGATGTTGATAGAAAAATGTAAGCTTTAAAGACAGTTTTGTAGGTATGCTTACTTCAAAGACAGATGAATTAAATAATGAAAGAAATTAAAATATTTATTTAATTTCTCAACCTTTTAAAGCAAGTCTGATTTTAAAAATTTAAAGTCAACTTCTGAGGGTTTGAATAACTGATAGTTAAAATCAAAATTAAATATTTTCAGTGATTTTGATCTTCTCTTCACTCTGTGAGTACTTCATTTAAGCAAGTAGGAATGGATGTAGTTATTATATAATTATAATCCCAGAAAATATTTTAAAAGAATATCATATATTCATAGTAAGAAAACTCTGAAAAGTGTAGCTGAACAAAGGCAGAAAAATGTATTTAACAGTCAGTTTCTACTTGGGAAAAAGAAACATGAAGCAATGCACAATGCAATCAGGAGGTCAAAGGAAAAAAATAAAGTCTTCTCTCTTCTAACATTGAGATGAAGTATTACATCATACTAGTCGGCAAAATATCACCTTCATTAGACCACTCAAGGTTCTTATGGTTCAACAAGGTAGATGTAACATGCTTTAGAAAATGCTAGTAGGGCTCACGTTTCTGATGAAAGATGAAAAATTATTTTGAAGAAACAGCATTGGATTCTGCTCTGTACATACATCATGGAAAAAATGTGTCTTCTTTCCAGACAAATCAGATAGTTATATCAACTAAGTATCAGAGGAAGGGAGGGAGGGAAGTGCCTCAAACCATTCACAGAAGTGTATGATGCTGTCATTAGTGAATGATTTGTTATGAGATGTTGGGAAGCCTCTAACAGTAGAGATCCATAGAGGTATTCCGTCACGTTCCCTTCTGAACGAGTTGTCTCTTGCATGGCTTCTCTTAGTTTTTGCACAATTGAATGTTAGTGTCTAAACTGGTCCTATGCTCTTGATGGTAAAAATCAAGTGCTTCCACAAAACCACCATCACTTAGACCTCAGTAACTTTTCGCTGCATTTCTGAACTTTTTCTGTTGAAATGAGTATAAAATTTTGAAAGGTCCCCAAACAGTTTCGTATATATGATAGCAACATGCATTATAAAGTAATACATCACATCCAAACCTAAAAATGATATCATTGCCTTTAAGCCGAGTAATTTTTAGCTCTTCTCTCAAAAAGTGAGAAATGCTTCTTCGTGTATGAAGCCTCCCTTACTTAACTATGTTATGCTGGTTTTAGTACATTACAAGTGACAGTCTGCTGCAACACTACCTGCTTAACTTTTTAAAATTAGAATTCTCTAGAACAAAAATACTCCATATCCTCGAATTCTACCAATAACACACAGAGAAGTAAGAGAATTCTAAAACATATATAAAAAATGGTGGAGTTGAACAAGATTTTTTCCCTCATGCATTAATTAACTCAATACAGTAACAGCCTCTTGGTTTTAGGAGAGCTTTTAACATTTCAGTTTCATATTTGCTTTATGTGGACTGTGTTACTCCCAGCAATTTTTATAAAACTGCAAGTTTATGCCCAAATCCATGTGCCAGTCTTTCCTTCCCTGCTCTGTTGAATGCGAAGTCTTAATCGACTGCCACCTTTATTGTTAGAAATTACTAAAAGTCAATTCTTTAGCTGATGTTAACTGACAGGATCTCTACCGTATAAGCTTCCACATCAAAAAAGGATAAAAAATAGTTGAGAGGCATGTTCTATCTGAGATATTTAAACTGAGAAGAACCTAACTCCAAAATATTATATAACATGTAACTTTTAATATTTAAATTTTGTCTCAAAATATTTTGTAGAACCTGCCTTCAGCTGAAGGGTGTTTGCTTAGCTTCCCTCCTTAGTAATATAACACTGCATGGCCATGGCTTTGAATTATGGTACATTTATAAAAGTCAAACATCAGAAAAGAAAATTATTCCTCCCTGTGATTATAACATAAATTTAAAAGTGGAGCCAAATTTTATGGGATTGAAAATGATGTGGCTATTAATTTAATACAATGATTTTGTAGAAATGCCAAACATACCATGCAGTCTGCCTGACTGTAGCCCTGTCAGTCCTCTCCACTACCAGTAGAAAAGGTTATCCCATTGCATTATTTCTGAACTACTAACATACTTCAGACTAGAAGGTACAAATATACACTACACTGAACAGTCAGAAGAAATAAAGTGATGCCATATAACAGAAACTCTCCTAGAACCATAACACTACAGTAAATGTTTTATTACTTCAGAAAAAGTTCTCAGTCGTCATATCAGGGACGTGCAGCGCAGCACAGTAAAATAAATTAAAAGGTATATACACATGCATAGAGAAATAAACAAATAAAGAAATAGAAAAATCCTCTTTGATGGTCAAAAGGAGAATTTCAGAAGTCAAATACTGACTTCTGACATTTGACATCTAAAAGACTTTGTTTTTAAAGCAGTGATTTGTACTCAGTCCATAGCTTCACTGATTTAAATCTGGATATGTTATTTTGCAAACACTGAAGGAAAACTAGCCCCTCCTTAAAGATTAGAAACTGTCTTTAAAACATTAAGTAAACATATGAAAAGTTGAACATTCTTCCACAATCTAGCTGAACTGCAAGCAAAACTAATTGAACTCTAACATCATAACTTTATTATTTGTCTTTTTTTGATATGCAATTATAGATGTCAAAACACAATAGAGCTCCTAGTGGAAAGAGAAGAAAATTGAAGGGATCAACTGTTACTGAACAAAGCCCTTTCTCAAGACTAGTGCAACGCAACGTGTGCCCTCATTCTTTGTTCGGTCTGTTGAAAATTTGGATCAGGGAGCATTTCCTGGCCAGAGAATTGAAGCTAAAGAGATAGGAAGAAACGGCAGAGAAGAAACAGGAAACTGTGCTAGTAAAATTAGGCCAGCAGCAAATTACTAACCTCCATGCCCAGAGCAAAAGTGACACAGGAGTTGTGACTCAGATATGTGCCCACATTTTGACGCCTCTAGGGCATCTCATGAAATAAGAGTTAAACTATTGCACTTTCTGTGCTTGATAAAGGCAATACAATGCTAGAATCAATTGTTGAGAGAAAGTATATAAATGTTCAGGCTATTTTAAAACATATCTATGATCCCTAAGGGTTACAATCGATGAGAAAGTTGCCATTTTGTTTTTTCTGAAGAACAACATAGCATACAATTCACTGGAAATCTACTGAGATCCTTGAAACTGAAAAGATTTACATCTGTTGTGAACCTATTCTAAAGGTTTTTGAGGAATTTGATTGGCAAGAGCAGTGATCTTGAGAAGCAACTAAAGGAAGTACTTCTTATTCACAGAGATTGTCAAGTTGAGAAGCTCAGTAACAACTTGAAAGTGAAGAGGGAAATTTGCCAAAAGAGCTGGATTGTTGGATAGAGTTATTGTTGGCTAGAAACAAGTAAGTATCCAGAAAGGAGGGAAAAGTACATTTGAAAATATAAAGAATATTAACACACATTTAATTAAAGTCTAAAAAATTATCTTTGTAGTGTAAAGATTGAGATTTTTATGTTCTCTGCTTTTATTTTTTAATTTTTATTCTTTTTTTTAAATATATGCTCCTCATGGAAGTACCTAATTTATTTACTGGAATATATTTGTCATGTTTAACTATACTAAAGTCAATATCTAAGTTACATCTTTTACTTGTTGAGGGTAGATAATGTTTCCCAGATCTTCCAACATATGAAATAAACTAAAGTAGATGGCTTTAAATAAGAATGGCTTGGCTGTTATACACAACTCAATGGAAGATTGCAAATCACTGTATTCAGAGATCTCTTGAAACTGATGCTCCACCACTGTGTGTGTGTCTCTCTCTAAAGCTGCAGCTGGTTCATTACACAGATCCTTCTCACGGGAAGCAGATTCATGCCACTGATGCTCTATGTGAGACTCGTAACTCAGTACAAACCAAGTTTAAAGCTGCTCATCCAGATTTTGTTTTAAAAAATCAGTTCTCCCTTCATCTCAGAATGTTTCACCTCTGCATAATCCCATGGCAGCTGCATTCAGCCAAGACTGAGAGAAAGTTAGTAACTGAACACATCTAAAGACCAGCTTGAAGTCTGAGCTTTAGATGTGAACCACTCTGCTTTAGGACTGTTTTGTTCATCAGATTTGTATTTTATTTTAAAGCGTCATTTCAGTTACAGTTCTGTAACTTTCTTGGGAAGTGAAGAAAATTGATGTTATACAAAACAAAATAAATTCAGAATTCACTTTTTCATTGTGGTTTGTCTTTATGTTTTTAAATCCCCTCCTCTCCTACCTCTGGCCAGAGCTTTATCTCTCTTTATTTTTTCAGTGGAGACAATTAAACCCTTCTTTAAGACTCTGAGTTTAGCTATATATGGATCAATTTAATTGCCTGTGATTACCTTCTAAGCTGACACACCAATCCCTTTGGATGTCAACCTCAGAAGGAAAGCAAAACTAGCAAAGCAAACCCCACAGAATCTGACCAGTCTCAATGGTCCATCCTGAGCATGATATCCTACAGACACCCAGCAGAGTCCTGCAGAAGGTATTAGAAGCTGGAACATCCCATTCAGAAGACTCAAAAAGTGCGCTTTTTACCCTTTAAAGCAAAGTTTAAACTATAGATTAAGAATGCTGTTGAAAAGTTAATTGTGTCCAAGGAGATTGATCTACAAATGGTTTAGCACTTGCCTTAAAAAATTATCCATTGATTCCATCTGAAACAGACAACTTCCCTAACCATGCTGGATCTTCTCTGTCCTTCCACCCTGCCACGATTTCCATTAGTCTGCATAATTCTATAGTTTTAAGTCATATATTGGAAAACAGGAGCCAAGGCATGTAGTTAGAGATATTATGCTACTAGAAAAACTAGCATATTCAAAAATACACTGTGCAGAAAAATAGCATTCAGAAATACTTACTCTTTAGATACAGAAGATGCAGGCAACTATACCATAAATTACACAGTATTCAAGGTAAGTAAGCTTTTGCATGTTGAAGAATGAGAAAATTCCATTTCTTAGGGACAGGCAAGTGCTCCTTACAGTAATAACATTGTCTTAAGGAATTGTAAACTTGACCATGGTTACTTTTGAATTATAAAGCCAAACAGAAATGGAATAGTTTACTGACAGTCCAGCTTAATTGTCGTTTCCAGTGAATGTGGGATAACTCCTTAACAATTTCTTTTATTTTTCAGTAGATCCCTGAGTTACATGCACTCTCCCCTAGGTGATCTGCCTCCTCAAATGACGGACAGTGACAAAAAAGGCCTTCATCAAAGCACGCATTCATCTACTACAAGATACTGTCCTTCCTAACAAACCTTTCCTACATCATTAAACAACTAGTGCTATAACAGTATCACTACAAGTTACTAAAATTTACATATTTAATTAAGAGCTATAATGGATTTCTCAAAACAGTAACTGGTATTGTCGTCCTATTAAATATTATGAACAGAAGCTTTACTGAAACAATAATAAACAATGCTGTTAATACAGTTGTATGCTCTTACTATGACCGGATACTTTATTGACAACATTCTTGCTAGATTCCTACAATGATAAGGATGGGTCCTTCTGAATGACTCAAAATGTGTGATTTAGGATTTTTGTGCCTATTTCCTAACTGAAAGAGGTAATATGAGTTAAGAATTCTATCCCCTGCCAAATATGTTTTGGATTTCATAGTTATTTAGGTTTGAATTTTTTCAAAGACAAAGTGTAACGATGTTTCTTATTGCCATCTTTCACAAAGTCACATAACCTAGCCTGCAGTGACAGGACAAAGGTCAATGGTTTTAAACTAAAAGAGGGTAGGTTTAGATCGGACATAAAGAAGAACCTTTTTACGATGAGGATGATGAGGTACTGGAACAGGTTGTCTAGATAAGTTGTGGCTGCTCCCTCCCTGGAAGTGTTCAAGACAAGGTTGGATGGGGCTTTGAGCAACCTGGTCTAGTGGAAGGTGTCCCTGCCCATGGCAGAGGGTTGGAACTAGATGATGTTTAAAGGTCTCTTCCAACCCAAACCGTTCTATGATTCTGTGATTTATATTTTTATTTTACATTTTTTCTATTTTTTCTTACGTAAAAGTCGGTATAATCACAGTTGCTGTCTTTCAAAATATTGAAAGATGTTTTCATCATCGTTAGGTTGAAAATTGGAATGCGCTAAATAGGGAACAACATGTCAATGTAAAATTCCTAACATGAAACTATAGAAAAAAAATCCTCAGGGTCAGAGTGTGGACCTGCTCAGGTTAAGTAACGATCTAAACAACAGTAAGCTCAATAACGAGATCAGACTTCTTGCACTAAGACAAGACCTAAGGAAAAAGGTTAATGACAATTAAATGAGTCTGCATCTACGAAAATATAAAGCTAAATAACCAAAGATGTACCAAAAAAATGGTAATGCATAATATGCTGTTCTGTCTGCCAAAAAAAACATTGAAAAGTCAGCAATGACTGAAAAAAAAATGTTTATTTTTGTGAACTCTGTTTCTCAAAATATTTGCTGTTTGTGTATCTTATCTTTCTGTCGTAAATCTCCCTGTGTAAATTTTTGCTACTGATGACTTCAGGTTCAGGACTGAAAGCTACACAGTGTGCATAATTTATCAATAAGCATAAGGCAACTGTTTTCCTATGTGTTTTGAAGGGAAGATGCATCTCAAAGTGAAACTAACCACCACAAGCACAAAATACACAACTTCAAAAAAGTAACATTACACAAGAACCTATCATACCACTATCTCAGTAAAGTTATAAAATTATAAACTTGACTTCAGATTTAACAATAGCTAAAATTAAATAATTTGTGGTAGATTAAATATTTTCTCCATTTTTACCTCACTCAAATGCAAATTATCTTATCAGTTCCATGTTTGTTTATGTTTCATATACACAGATAACTGTAATCATTCATATTTAGATTAGGTTATTATGCTCCTGTAAGTCAAACAGAGACTTGTTCGGCAGGTATTATGACTTCACCCCAAAATGAACAAAACAGCACTGTATTACTTATACCAAACCTAACTACAATACAAAAGAAATCCAAAACCAAAAATAACGCACAAACACACATTAAATGCCAGCAAGAAAGAAACAGGTCAACAGGAAGGAGGGTAAAAATCCAGAAGTTCATCATTGCTTTGACTGCAGTAAATGTAAACAGAAATTACTCTCACATGTGACTTATCATTGAGAATTTATCACAGCAGCGAAGGACTATGAACAAAGCATACATAACACATTATTCTGCCCTCTAGAGTGTGATGGAACTTGATGCCTGACCTTTCCCGTAAAAGGGAGACAAGATTTAAAGTCTTCATACTAAATTTGGCCTAGAAATTAAGATCAGGCAAATGGGAGAGAAAATATAGAGCTACTTTTAATGAATATATTAATGAAATGAACCTATTAAAACATAAATTAAATTAAATTCTATTTAACAATTTCAGGCAGAAAAAGAAAGGAACCACGAAGCTTTCAGAGTGTAACAAAGCAGCTTTGATGCAAGCAAACAATTAGAGAGAGAATCAGATATTTTTAAAATTGCATGGCACAGAGTGTCACCGTAATTCACTTCCAAGAGTTCCTATATATTGCTAAGAGTTGCAACTGGCTATCAGAAAACTAGATTCCCATGATTTTCAGCTTAAATAAAACAAAAGTTCTGCTTGACAAAATTCAGAACTTGGACTTGAAATCCTCAACAGCAATGTTTTTGAGAATGGTTGTTGCACTGTCTATAGCTATGCAGGAAATTATGTGCAGGAGACAGAGGCGTTAATGACAATTGTCAATACCTTGAATTTGATGAATACATCTTGGCACAGAAAAACATCTTTTAAGCCCTTTCTCGAGTTTCTCAGCCCAGGAACGTCTAACAATTTGCTATTCCATAATTGGCAACTATCCTAACTTGTCACATCTTTCACCTTGCGTATCTATACTCAAGGAAGGAAATGGGAAAAAGTCTTAAAGCACCATGGAACATGCATTACTCCCTCCATCTAGCTTTTAGCGAAAGACGGAGTCATAGAGAACAACTAAAACCAACCAGCCAAAAAAACCAACCAAACAAAAAATCAAGCCTCTTCTCTCCCCTGAGTTATTAATTCTGGGGACTTAGCACAGGACTTCAGTATATTCTTTGGATCTCATGGCTAGACTTACCAGCAAGGAAAATTTTAGATGTTTCAAACACACAATACGTTGATACGGAGAAAGTAACCCTGCTGAATGGTCTTGTTCAAGCACGGTTTGAAATGAATGATTGATTCTCCCCACTGAAAACAGTAACTTTTGTAGGTATGAGCTATGGTGAATCCTAAGTGCAGCACCCACTCTAGATTTGGTATCAAGAGCAGCAATTTAACATAACTGTCTTCAGTACCAAACACACAAAAACATGCTGGCTTTGTACATGTATGAGAATTGCGTGACCTACTTTGAAATGCAGGTTTATTACACATGCATTACTTAACAGTGACAAACTGAAACAAAGTCATGAATGAATAAAGAAGTCCACCTGGTTAAATACGAATAAAATTTCAATTCTCTTAAGTTTGCCCTGAATTACAGATGATCCGGACTAGTCAGATGACAGCTGCCTTTTAGTGGAATCTTATTGTGAAGGACAGCTAACAGCTGCTCTAGGCACTGTAGAAGTGTAATCACACTAGAATTCAATTACTGAATTACCTCCTAAAAATTATCTTCCGCTTTTTATAGTAGCTTAAGTCTTTCTTCTTTTTTTTTTCTGTGGGGGCAATGACCTCTTGCATTTTGATGTACTGCTGTAGTAAATTCTTACACTGATAAATGTTTAGGTTTAAATGACAGCCTGTCCAAACCATTTTTTGTTATATCATCTCATTACTTTTATGCTATTGCACAAACCTCTGGATAATTTAACTAGGAATTGTAAAAAAAAAAGTACATATCATAGTAACGGCAGTTATTTCAAGGGAATCAATGAAATTTATTAATAGACTGAACTATGTTTGTCATGGATCTGTGATTCTGTGATTCTGTGATTTGTTTCCTTTGAAAATTTGAGAAAAAGAAATAATAGGTGTTTTCCTTATCTCAAATCTTATACATGAATTATTTTCAAGTAGTTTTTATGGAATACTTTTCAAAATATATATAGAAAGATTGTCACAATTAAAAAATACAAGCCATCCTGTTCTATCATTCCCAATAACCAGAACAAAAGAAATCTCTATTTTCGTTAAAATTACCCTTTTTTTTAGCTCTAATGCTGAATTTCCTGGGTTTGTAAATAACTAATTTTTTCACCCTCTGACAACTGTTCTATGTGATGTTGCATTCTAAGGCCTAATACAGCAACTTAGCAATGGACTACAAGTGTTCTTATTCTCAAGACATCTGTTTAGAACATACCAAGTACTATTTCTTCTAATTAATCTACCACACACCCACAAAAGTCTAAGTCAAATACTTCTAAGAAATGAATGGATTTAATTGCTGCGAACTCATCAAAACTTGAGTTTAGACAGAAAAAACGTATTTTTTTTATTTCCTTTAAAGGTCCTCAAAAGTTTTGTGACGCCCACATTTTGATCCATGAATACGTGGATTTTGCATGTAGGTCCTATACAAGGGCTGGAGAAGTGTATTCACATCAATTTGAAGTACTCAGAAGGAAAGACAGTAGATAAAGGTGTTGAATGATAGTAGGAAAAAAAAATCTCAGTGCAAAACCATCAAGGAACTAAATTTAAAGAAGTTAAACATTCTGTGTTTGAAGGCATTAAGTTATGGGCAACATTTTGGCTAAGTGTTTCACAATTTGTTCCTCCTCTCTTTCACATGACAGCTACTTTTCCCAATAAAGATGCATTTTCTAACAACCACAATTTGCTACAATTTCTACCCAGAGTTTCTGTCAGTTTTAAGCTTCCCACTTCATTAGTTGTGCATTTTGCTAAAACTTCACAGCAAGCAGTATACTATGAAATGAATGCATGCATGTTTGTAAAATCTTGCTAGCACAAAATTCTGCTGAAAAATTGTTTCAAAAAATGTTTATTACCCAACTAGAATGTTCTTTTACTGACCTTTATTCAATTTCCTAGAAAAATACAAAGCTTAAAATTCGATTTTGTCTCTAAAATTATAAAAATACAAATTATATTGAAAACGTTGCCAATGGCAAAAATATACCTACAATAGAAAAAAGTGTTTTTGTTGCAAAGTGCTTAACATGGCCTGATACAGTCAGCAGAATGACAGCAGGGCATTGACTGGCCTCCAGGAGGCCCCTTGTGAAATCACGACACATGCTTTAGTCAATCCTCAAAAAGGCAGGCGGAATCCTTGTCATACTTGGCTCAGCTTGTTTGATTAGAAAGGGCTCCAAGTTTGACAACATTCCCCCATGTTTTCCATCCTCCTTTGCTGTGCTGAACCCAGGCAATCACCTGTGCAACAGCCTACCAGCATCTCTACAGGCTCCATGATCCCTGTGAAGGAACTGAGCCATCCCTCCACAGCACAGATATCTACGCAAACCTGGAGAGAGAGATTTTGCATTATTCCTTGCTCATCTTCCTGTTTTGCCTCCAGGATTCACTCTGGGTTATATTGCAAATGATATTTAGTATAAAATTTGGAGTTTCAGAAAACACAACACTGACAACCCACATATATTGCTGCTTTGCAGGAAAGTTGTTGACTTTATGGCCTGCTCTTAAATTTTTAATATCCCAAGTCACTGTCTTTGTTCTACCAACATGACAAACCTCATTAAAAAAAAAGATCAAAGTGAATTATATAAAAGTGCATGAAGGTAGCATGCCTAGTATTAGCCAATTATTTTTCCCATAAGAAAATACTATGTTTCTTGTATTATCAAGGTTGTTAACTAAGGCTAAAAGTGAGGTGGCAAGGGAATGGTACAACACACAGTATGTACACTCATTTTTCCATTTAGTTCAACCCATGCCTCATTTATTAGCTTATATTTCAATAGAGGTTGAATAAATTTGTAATTTCCAAAAAAAAAATAATCTTACTGAAGGGAAACTGAACATCCTGAATAGGTACCAAGCAATTTTAATTAACACTGCTTCCAGGTAGGTCACATTATAGAACCTGACATGACAATAGCTCCAGGTGTTTCCCTGGTGTGTTGCAACTCCACATTAGACCAATTTAGAGCTACCATCCTAAACACACCACAGTTTCCACTGGGAGATGAGGCAACCCACAATAAGAGAGATGCTTAGGGAAGTCCTAATCTTGAAAAATCGAGGGTCAGGGACTACAGCATGTACATACAGCATCTGAAAGGTTTGCCTAAATTCCTCAAAAACAATTGTTTAAAGAACAGTCCTGAAGCCACTTAATTCAATTACACAGTCCTGAGCAACCTGCTGTAAGCTGACATTGCTTGAACCAGGGGCAGTTGTACTAGATGATCCTAAGAGGTCCCCTCCAACCTAAACAACTCTGTAATTAAAACTGGAGTTATCAATAGGAACTATTTTAATTGGAATTAAAACTGATTTAAAAGAGAATAAAAATTGCTCCTTTTTGCCAAGGATGAAAAAGAGTCATTTGTGGAAGTGGGCTACTCCAAATGAACTCACAGATCGCTTCAACACAATTGCGTGCTTTGCATCTGTACACTCGACAGTTTCCTGAAATCAGTTAAGCGTTCAGAGCAAGGCAATAAAATTACAGAAGCACTCATCTTTCAACTAGTATAACTGTCATAATTTACCATTATAGCAGTCTGATAATTCTCATTATAATTGCAAAAAACTGTTTTGAAAAACAGATAAAAAGATAAATCTTAATGACGGACGTTGTGCATTTTGCATTTGAAATAAAGACCATAACAGCAAAAACAAGTCTGAGCAAGAATGGCTGAAGATTTCAGTACTGCAATCTAAAGGATGACCTTCTCTTTTCATGCTAAGTTGCTTCCCATATATCTGTGTATGCAGCACTGATAGCACTTTCTCCCTCCATCTTTCAGAAAGAACAAGTCAGTAAGTGTTTTAATCTAGGACAGATTTCATCAATTTTTATTCGCTTTAAGTGTAGCAACAAAACATACTCTGATGGGCAAAACTTATTATCACAGCTCTTGTTTCTGTATTTTAATAATATTCCACAACTGAGTATGCTTAAATAAAAAAGACATCTATCAGATGGCAATTACTTGTCCTTGAGGTTTTTGTGTCTCCTTGTTCTCTGCATCAAATTGACAGCGTAATATTCAAATAAATAAATCTTTTGTGATCACAGGTCACTTGTTCTTTTACATCTTCTAGGCCATTTGCCCACAGATGCCAATCACTGAAACAACTGCTAACCCTTCCCCAGGGAAAGTAGGGACTGCAGAAGCCGAGAGTCATTCTGAACAGCTACTAAAACTCAGTGACTGAACTATGTAAGAATATCGATTACTGTCCTTTTGGCTTTAGATTTTGTTTTGTCTCCTTTGCTGTCATTTGTCATTTCTTAATATGTATTGCACACTATAAAGCATTGACCCTTTGCTACTGCACAGGCAGTCTTTTCACATACTGTGGTGTTATTCACCATCTCCCAGGACTCTGAAAAGTATCAGTATGGATCCTAGCAACAACAAAAGGTCATATAACTATTTTTAAAATGCCAGCCATCCTGTTCATAAATGCTTACAGGACATGTAACAGTTACTGCTTTCATAGTGTCTTCAAAATAAGTAATGTGTCACAAAAGATTTATGATTGCGATGCAATTGTTCGTTATTGCCCAAATCCTCTAGCAGCACAGAATTGTGTTTTTTTCTTTCTTTACAATGTAGTCCCCAACACCCCTATAGTAAACAATCTGCATCACTGCTGTTCATTTTGACATACTGATCTGTGTCCTTAGCTTAAAAATATAGAGTAGATAGCACTGGAGATGAGCTATCCCTGTGGTCAAGCATCTGTTTAAGCTCACTAATAAAATTGGTGTTCTTTCCAACAAGATTATTCTCCAGGGTTCTTCAAATGAAAATTATACACTGAAAATTACTCCACAGCAATGCAACACATACAACATTCTGTAGCTAAAGAAACATGCAAAATTGTAAAACGATTATTCTTTTAAAGAAAAATACATTTCCCATATACAGTTGGCATAAACAAAAAAACAGGTTCAAAACCACATATTAAAGGAACACTCTAATTTCCTAAACATGCAAAATGTTACTAAATAAGTCATGCCTTTTCTCCTAATAATAATCAGGTGGGTTTTTCCTTTCATAAATTAAGAAAGAAGGTGAGGATCTCATCAAAACTGGCACAAATGGCTTTGCCCAAATTGGCTGCAGGATGGGGATATGGATACTTTTGTTGTCTAAATCAAATTCTCAAGGACATTAATCGCTCTTTTCACATCCTGGTGCCACGTAGAAACAGCAAGCTGTAAAACTTTTCTGAGAGCTACATTAATTCTGGGAAGCCTCCTGGTTCTGTCAGATAGATACCAAAAGTTCAGGACAGAGAGTGAAAGGGTTGAAAGAGGCAGAGAGCATTTACACAGTCTTCACATCTCTAGATCATCTAGACCTCTCTCCCAACAGGCATAAGCAATCATTCATCTCAGTTACCCCACTGCTATACATTCAAGGGTATTGTTGTTGAAGATTTTCTATCTTTAAATATACAAGTAAGAAAGCAAATAACACCCTCCCTCACTGATACACACTACACAAGGTGTATAACTTGTGAAGTAATTAGGCAAAATCCAAGAAAGTGGATACACCCAGTTAATTCATTCTTCAACTATGACAAGAAAGTTTTAACATTAAAAATAAAACACCTTAATTTCTATTACACATTAAAATGTGGAAGAACAATCACCTTTAAATCAGAACAAAAAAAGGTGCAAAAAGTAAACTAAAACATCTTTTATTCTTAGGATAAAAAGCAGAAGAATATTATGCTTAAAAAAATCCATATGGAATGAATGAATATATCAGGACATAAGAAAGTTGCCTGAGAATGAACAATACGCATTTCTGTTTATCTCCATTGTGGTTTTAACTGTGAAGTTATCCCCTCGTCTTTCTCTCTCTTCTCCCTCAAAAAGAAAAATGTTTCACAGAGTTTTCCCCATTCAGTCCCACAGCTGCAACCACAAAAAAAGGCTGCATATCTAAATGCAAATTCAAAATAAGCTTTTTGAAAAAATCCCCACATGAAATAAAGCTCACTTCTTAATCAGCTCGTGATGCAAAATTATTCCCATCCCCCCACTGCAATAAGAAAGGTACATACAACTTTGCTTAGGACTGACTTTCACTATACTTTTGCTTCTTGTCACCAAACTGATAAGCAGAAAAAGGTTTAATAACAGTAGTCCTAATTGTTCCAACTTAAAAAATCCTTGCTTATGGAAGTTAATCTTGTACATCAGATAGACAGACATAGATAGACTCTGAATACAATTTCAGGTTTTGCATTACCACCCAACAAGCCACAAGACTCATCAATTAATAAGGGAAAACTAACATTCTGTAACAGAGTGAAAACAACAGCTAGGGGTCATTAATACCAATTGACACAAGCTCTTGTGGCTTACAAGAACCACATCCTTTAACTGCTGTAAATGCTCTGCTCTAAGCTCAGTGTACTTGGAGTACTGTATATCTGAGTGTTCTGTCTACAAATTGTATACAAAAAAAGAGCAACAGATATATGTCTATTCACTTATTTTTTGAACCTTCTGATTACTGTTCAGTGCATATCAGATTCAGTATAACATTCATTAACTAATTACCTTTTGACAAGAATCCAAAAAGAAAACACTTAGGCAATCAAAACACAGGCAGAATGAAAAAGAGAATGGCACCACTTGAGAAGACACTAGGAAGAGCAGGATGATCTATGTAGTACTACGCACTTAGGACACCAAGTCTCACCCAGAATGGCTATAAAAAATAAATAAATAAAAACTACAAATACTCAAATACTGGGTACCACATCTCTGCTAATCCTCAACACTTAATTGTGGATTCTAGATATTACTTATTAAATTATTTCCTGTAAAATAGTGACAATTCAATTATTAGACAAGTAAACTACATTAAAAAATTATTCCTACCTGAAAAGGGTTCTCAGACTGTCTTGACTTCTGCTATATTCCTTACATGTAGTGCCAATGAAGAATTTTCATTCATGGATTTTTTTGTTTTCGTTTGGTTTTTTTTGAGAAGTATTTTTTTTTTTAGTAAGTTATTGAGTTCTCATTATGACATTTGTCATGAGGTGTAAAAATCTTGGCTTTGTTGATGTTAAGGTCCAGCTCACAAGTTCCTTTTCCTTAAAAGAAATGTTTTTGAAAAACTATCTTGTTTGTGCAGAGATACACTTTATACATCAGGTATTATTCTCTAAAATACACTTATTCTTACATTAGAAATAATTCATAAAAAATCAGAGGGCCATAATTTAGAAAAATGTCTGCTTACAGTTCTTAAAGAGTACAGAATTTGTCAGAGTAACTACTTGAGATTTTTAGTATATATTTTCAATCCATTCCTCAGAATTCCAATGGTTTTAGAACCAAGAAAAAATCTTAAATTGTTTTTACCTAGTAAAAATTTGTATTTTGCTTCTACAAAACAAACTAAAATTCAGAAATACCAATGTTGCAATGCTCTTTATTTCATTTTTCATAATGTTGATCTTCTATACAACAACTAGAACTACCCATATTCACTCATAACAGCTAAGGTACAGAAATACAAGACATTAAAAAGAGAAGTAATCTTGTGCTGCATGACAAAATACTTCTATAGACTTTAATCTCATCACAGTGATGTGAAGGATCTTACGCATATCTTAATAACCCATCATTGGAAAGATCGTACTTCCAGTTAAATTACTCTGTCATAGAATAATTTGACCTAGAAAGGAAAATTTGCATTCACAGTAGCAGAACTGCAGAAAAAGTATTTATTAAATAACTCATAATGCATAATAATCTGTAGAAAAACAGAGAACTACAGACAGTGATAAGAACTCTTATGTTTTGATACAAGGCAACACCTGATTGCTGTTAGGCAATGTGAGCGTACGAAACGCCACTACACTACTACTGTCTAATTATACTGATCAAGTCATAATTCTTTATGTAATAAAATCTTTCTACATACGTTTCCCCCCATTCTCCCTTTTAACAGATTTGGTTTTTTAACAAAAAAACCCCTTTATTTCTTTGTCCATTCAG
>Ga0181612_147838_pt1:12500-19148 | contig 19148 bp, 17 predicted proteins | sample HoacroProtozoa21_FD_119630 | JGI IMG/M metagenome (GOLD analysis project Ga0181612, IMG submission 119630) | Hoatzin crop microbial communities from Cojedes, Venezuel. Combined Assembly of Gp0051906, Gp0051904, Gp0051908 | reverse complement strand
CACACAGTTGGTACCAGAAGGAAACATTTGCACTATTAACACCAATCATTGCTATATAATACACATGGCAAATATAGTTTTTGCTTTCACTTCTCATGTACAGTGCTCATTTTGGGGGTTTTGTAAACCACTTTCCATTTTTTATATATATATATATCTTTCTGTATATATATATATGTATAATCTTTCAATGCTGCTGGTGAAAATCCTATCTTTAAAGCCACAAAATCTTCACCTTTATTTCTTAATTAATATTAACCTGTGGAAAAAAAAATTTTTCTATTAACTGACTTCATATACATAGAAAAAAATTCTGCAATTTTACAGAAACTGTATTACCCATTCCCTTGACATCTGATGAAAGAGACTTAACTTTTAAAAGTAGAGCTGGATTTTCAAGAATGCTTTCAACTATCTATACAGTTACTGTAGTGTTTCTTATAAATTCAGCAGATGTTTTCAGAATGTAGTTATTAAAATCTTATGTCTTTATGCAAGAACAGCCATACGATTCAATATTTACATTGCTTTATAAAAGTTCCCCTCGATTTTCAATGTTCACCCACATACCTGGTACAGTAACAAAGATTCTGCAAACTTAAAACACTTTAATTAAATAATACTCAGAGGCACAAAGCAAACCTCAGGAATACATGGGTGAACACTTCCTTAAATAATTACTACATTCTAACATCTTCCACGTGTTTACCATTAAGCGTGAAACGTTCCCATTAAACAACCAGAGATACAGTAAGAATTAAATGTTTTGTAGTTTCAAATAGAACATTCTTTTCACAAAACATAACAAATGTCTAAAATAGGTTCTTAATCTAGATAGGAAAAAGGTAAGCTTTTCACTTCATACGCATATTTTGTGTGTGTGTGTTTCTGTGTATATATACATACATACACCCACACATTTTGTCTTGGTGTGTGTGACTACATATGTATATGTATATGCACATATGTCACGTATGAAATATTGCTTCTATACTACTTTTCATCAGGCTAAGAAAACACAAGATTTGCACCACAGTTACAAAAAATTGGCTTCTACAAGAATTTTCAAAACTTGAATGCTGCTCAAACAATTGAGAAAAAATAATTTGCGTTATCAAACTGTTCTAAAAATTCTCTTCTTCAAAAACGTATTCTCCTGCTTTGTTTTTTTTTTTTTTTTCAATTTTTAAAAAGACACAAAATATGCATAGCTATCAACATTATGTCAAACAGCCGGGAAAAAAAAATATCAGTGTTTATTGCAGCTGTAGTAATTGAAAAATAAAGTTTAAAAGATGAAAATTGTAAGCCACAGAAGGCACAAGAACAATTGTACTTGTGGGGGAAAAACTGGTATTTTGAAGGATTTATTTAATCCTTCCGCTGGTGCATTTAAGGTCTAGGCACAGACTATAACCTCAAGTTTATATGCAGAAATAAATCTGAATTAGCAGTAAATGAATGGCAACATGGGGTTTCTAGATGGATTTTGAAATTCTTTCCCTATGTAAACTTTTCATGACAATAAAAGTAGCCTCCTGCCTTTTAGCCATTTTCAGTGAAATAATATTGAGATAATTTGAAGGAAACTGCTTTCTACTTAAAATTTAGTAGCAGCTATGCCATGTATTTATTATTTTAGGTGTATTGGGAGGCACAAAGGCAATATGGCTATAAAATGCAGAAAAAACACATCACTGAAATGATCAAATTATCATTTATTCCTTTTTCAGACTAAGGAGTTTTTTATTTTGCTTTTAAGATGAAATTTCTACTCTTAATTCCTATGCCTCATTTACTATTGAGATTATGCTACTTATAAATAAATAAATAAACGCAACAACATCAAGTGTTGAGTACACAATTTCACTTATTTAGATTATGTGAATCACATTGCAGCCAAATAATAATAATAATAATAACAATAATAATAATAATAATAATAAACATAATAAAAGTAACGGTAAAATCACAGATTGAGATGGTAACTAGTAGTATGTCCACATAGTATGACTAAAGTATGGCTTTGCTTTCTTATGTCCAAGGTGACAATGCAGTGTTATATTTTGTGTCTGATGGAATGGCAATGATGAACTTTTACTGTATTAAAACTTGAGCATTTTATGCCACTTCTTCCCATAAATCAAAAAAGTGCATGAACACAATTTTCATCCTTTCTTACTCAGAATTCATTGGAGTTACATCTTTATGAAGTGTAATGTTTACCAAATCATGCACACACACACAGAGAAAAAAAAAAAGAAAACAAAAGAAAATGGAAGAAAAGAAAAGAAAGAAAAAGACACATCCTGTCTACTGTGAGGATACATACAGTGTTAGGTACTCCCAGGGAGTCTAAGATCACGAAGATTTGTTTTGCTTTTATAATGCATAGTGAAAATGTTGGCACTTCATCCCATGCTATTGTCTGCATTGCCTATACTCCACAGATACTGCCAGTGCTTGAAAAGAATGACAGGGAATTGTAGGATTGTGCTGTTTAATTTGAAGTCAGCAGGTTTTTAAGGCTTTCTGCTAACAATAATTGCTTTCATACATTTCTGTCTATCAGCAGTACTTGTAAATGAAGTGAAATTGCAATGATCAGGTCAGCTCTTTAGTCACATGGGTAAACTTTCACTCTCCAAAGTCAAAATGTAATTTTAAAATAAAGAAATAAGATACCAGTATCCTCGATAGTCTAAATATAATTCACAGCTAATTAGGAACTTCCTCTAGATTCAGATTGAATTATGTAGGGGAAAATACTATTGACGATAACAATAAATTCTTACTGCATCCGTACAAAAGACGACAGAGAAAATGACAAATACAGAGTGCCACAGCATATTCAACCTTCCCCCAGACTTCTGGAGATGATACCTTTCTGAAAACGTGAGACAAGGAGAGCCACTGAAGAAAGCACGACAACTAGCAGCTAGCTTTCTTTCCGTCTGCTGACATATCGTGGTATAGCATTCAGGCGAACCCAGATCCACCGTAGACTTTACACTGTAGCTCAGCTTTTGGTCAGGACTAGTTCCAGCTTCAGAAGACAAGTGCAGTGTGTTGCTCAAATAGATTTTTTTTTTTAAAAGCTGCACTTACTGTAATTTTTGAAATCCAATTTGGCTTTCTGAACCCTGCATAGCCAGGAGGACACTGATTTTTCTATATGCTTGATTAGATTTTTATTAAAATGTAACTTTTATTCTTCTGATTAGGAAAAGACTAATTATATTTTACAGCTACAAACAGGTTTTCTTTCCTTCCTTTGCCTCAGCACTGTGAGGTGAAGACGCTTTCTTCTACTATATCTAAGATCATTCAAAAAGTGCTTTTCAGGACAGATGTCAAATACAGCCAGAAAACTTTCTATACTGGAAAGGGGATTTTTGGGGATACAATGGACTAAGAAAAGAATAAATTTAGGGATTAATGCCACTTAAAGTAAGACTGAGACACGGCAGTATAGGATGCTGAAGGTTTCATTTTTACTCTATGGAGAGTGAAATGCTTCCACTTTAATAAGCTGACCGTATTCCAAAATTAGTGTGGTTGATACAATATTGTGCATGAATTACTGACCTCACCCTGCAAGAACGATATCTGATTTGTGCAAACGTCCCTTGCTGCAATTTAGAGAAACAACAACCTGGCATGTTGATTACTGACGCAGGGGATTCATCATTTCTGTAAGAAAAGCATGAAGAACAGGGTTTGCTTTTTTGGGTATCACTTCTTGGAGTGAGTACCTAAAATAGATGTTGTAGTTTTTTGAAATATGCAACAAAATCTAGTTATTGGTTAAAAAGTATATAAAATAATAAAAAAAAAAGCTCTCGAAGCTTATGAAGTGACTCCACAGAGTTCAGACCTTTAGCAGTATAAACATAATATAAACTTCATTGTCTGTAGTATTGTGCCATGACATTAGTCTCACTAAGACAAAATGCCACTTTGCAGCAAGCAATAAATCTGACAAAGCATTTTTAAACATAATGCCCTAACTTGCTAAGACAGGCTTTTACACGCTTCCAAACTCTTCTCCCTGAAAATCAACCCCATTGATTCTTCAAATGTTAAGGGTCTCGGGCTAACGTAATCCAAAGGCTGAAGTAAAATAACCATCCCCTTGGAACCGAACGAAAACTTAAATCCAGAAGGGATCACAGTCTTAATTTCATATACATATATATGTATGCGATACACATATATATGAAATTAAAATAGAGACACACATGACTTGGGCATCAGAAGGGGACTGCTACTTTCATACATTCATAAATAGCTGCTGAACTCTCTACTCATGAAGAAGCTCTTGTAGGCAGTTTGGGGATTTGAAAATCTCGGGGACCTCACTGTCCAGCTTACAGATGACCTTGTATATGGCCTTCTTCCAGGAAGGATCAACATCTTTGCCTGCGATAATGGCATTGAAAAACTCCCGTAACGTGATCTGAGCCACTTCCAGGAATCTCTCTGGAACCTGCTGATACAAGGAGACAATGGCATTAATACAGTTTTCAATTTCAAGTCTCTGGTTCTTCAAAGGAAACTGAGCTAAGTTCTTTCTTTCAGAAAGGGGCTTACATAGCACCTGCATTTTCTAAATGTGGCAGCCTTCTATTCTCTTATGCAAAGCTGTTATATATAGTACTATAGCAATAACTTTTATAACATGTGTTAGAGATCTCTGTAAAGTCTACTGACAGAATGTAGGTAACAAAATGTTACTGTCTGAGTTTGGAGAGTGGGGGATTTATAGGATATAATTAGCAGGAGTGGAAACAAACACAATTGTCTTAAAGGAGAGAAATCTCTACTTGATAATTTTACCCATGCATTTATGGTTATGTTCTCCTCTCCGTGTGGGAACTAATATGAAAGTTACGCATGCACAGAAACCCCTCTCTATCTCTGTGCTTAACTTTGGTCACAGCCAGTGCTGAAAGCTACCAAAGAAATGGTATCTCTGAACGTTGTTCGTAGTTTAAAAACTAGCAAGCAAGCCTTCAGCTAACGGCTTGCTTCTGTGGCTGCTGTGCACGAGACGCCCATCAGATGGCTTTCTCGGGGGACATTACGGTCTTCCCTTCTTTTTCAGAAGCCCACAGGTGAAACCCTGACCTCTTCAATGGGTGCACTGTACTCCAAGTAGCTACTGAGCTCAGATGCATCAAACTCATCTGGGTTTTATAAATGTCACTGTCACTTCACGGGTGAGCCAAACAGCCAGCTATCAGGGGCATGACGCTCTCAGAAGCCCCTGAACAATGGGTGAATGTTAAAAACCACAGTTACCTCCAAACTTTGGTAACTCATCCTAAATAGTTGCCTCAGGCAACAGCACCACCTTCTCACCCTCTGCCTTAAATGATTCGAAAGCAATCACTATAATGAACCATAGGTCAGTTGCAAGGTTGAGGTCATCTCCATAAAGGTATTATTTTCCATTTTTATTACGGAAATATGGCTTCGCAGCTCACAGCCAGCCAGTGACCAGCATGTTTATAATAGCAAGTATTCCCTCACTGCTATTCTTTGCCCACTCCAGCAAGAGGAGTTGTCTGACCTGCAGTAGAGGCTACTTCAACCATTTCTGTGGCCAATGCACACCTGGGCAGATCTCACTCCTTTACTGAATGCAAGTCACATTGCCAGATCAGGGCCAGCACCTTATCCTCTACTTCAGGCTTTTGTTCTTCTCCCTTTAGCAGCCACTTTCAGAAAACTTGTCTGGAAATGTATGTGTTTGATCTGACACGATAGGGCTCTGGAGCCTCACTCGCCTCTCAGCGTTGGGGAAACACTAGCAGTTTGCTAGCCACGTTTTGCCAATCGGGTGAACATGAGATCAGCTCCCCCTGACACCAGCCGACAAACTCTGCTTCCAGCAGCCCCACAGCCCACACAAGTCCTCTGTCTACCTCCAAGAGTGAAATCCAGCCCCCCCACATTTTTCTCTGCTCCCAAAGACAGGCTGCCTGTTGGTGAAATTTTTCATTCAGTGGGGCCCACAGAAAGAGACATTTTTACAGATGTTCTATTCCAGCAGTGATTACGAGGGAAGAAAATAATTATTACATTTCACTTATTCCAGCTCAAAGAAATAACTTTAAACTTCACATAACCCCTCTGCTGTTTGGGCACTTGGTAATACGTCTGCAAAAGATACCATGCTTGTGTCATTCTTGCATTGCTATAAAAAGTGGTACACTTTACTGTTCATGGGGTTCAAACAACTACTCGTGCTCTTCATCACCCTTGGTATTGCTAGGTGCTAACCAAGGGGAAGGAGTTGTTGACTACGTGATCCTAGAAAGAAGAAATGTAGCAATAACCAACTTTTTGGTGTACACACTGATGTTAGCTCATGAGGGCAAAACCTGTTGTTTTTTGTCTTTGTGCTTGGGAAAAAGAGTTCACACCTTTCAATTTTGGTGTCCAGAGGACCAAGTTTAGATGTCTTTCTCCCCTTCCAGTTTTCTGGAGATGGGAGGGAGGCAGGCAATTACAAGTACCTACATGAGAAGCAAGAAGTCCAAATGCAAAAAGTCCTACTTCTCCCTACATGGTTACACTCACGACAACTTTAAGAATGGAAGTGACAACCTGGTTTTAAGTTGAGCCTTTGCCATTCAATTT
>Ga0181612_147838_pt1:0-7500 | contig 19148 bp, 17 predicted proteins | sample HoacroProtozoa21_FD_119630 | JGI IMG/M metagenome (GOLD analysis project Ga0181612, IMG submission 119630) | Hoatzin crop microbial communities from Cojedes, Venezuel. Combined Assembly of Gp0051906, Gp0051904, Gp0051908 | reverse complement strand
AGTGCTACTTTGTCAAACAGATTTTAGTTTTCTCGGCTAGATAAAGATGGTTTCAAAATGGGGTAACGTGTTGCAACCAAGGTTTGAAAACTATGTGGCCTTCAAACAGTCTGCTTGTTCCTACTACAAAGCTGGATAAACATACTTTAAAAATGATAAGATTGGGTCAGGATTGATTTTACTTTCAAATTTTATATAAAGTAGAATTCTTAGTGAGTGTGTGTTTGCATTTTTTTGATCCTAATTATCAGCAGAAATAAACAAGTGCAGTGCAGACAGCTCAAGATGTCAGCCTGCCAGGAGAGGTTAAATTTTCTGGAGGCGGCTTATTTTTCTTCCTTCTTCTTCTTTTTTTTTTCAGTTGCAGGACATTATGGATTTAAAAGAATCTCTATTCATGTTGACCTGGTGAGCAACAAGTCGCCTTGCCAAACAGGAAAGCCAAAATCTGTAGTGGACTTAGGATCAGAGGTCTTCAGCTGGTGAAGGCTGCTCACATTGCAGAGCGCAAGGTCGTGGCAAAGGGAGGTAAACAGGTTGGAGGGGGTGAGAGGAGGAAGGCGAGGTCACTCCTCTAGTTGGATGATCTAGGCAGTGCCTATAGAGAGGGACTCGACAGGGACTCTCTTAACGTAAGGATAAGGCGTAAACAGCATCTACTAGGCAAGTGATGGAGAACCTCTCCAGTTTGATGAGTGAGTCCACTATGGGGGAGCACTCTCACCATGGGCAGCTGCAGGTCAGACAGCTTTAACTGTCTGTGCACAGCGGTCCGCACCAGCACAGGTACAGCAACAGCAGAAGAGATTCCGGGGAAATACTTCCGCTGAGAAAGCCTCGTACGGAGCACAAACTGGATGTGCACAGGCACCCTCCACCCCTGAAGTCAGGGTAAGGTGAGCTTTGGGGGCACGGTGCAACCTTCTTAAAGGAGATGTTTGAGAAACTCCAGTTGTGTCACTCGCACGTAGCCCTGAGCCCTCTCCTCACACGAGGAAGATTTAAGCCCGTGGGCTTTGGGGGCAAGCTGGCACCTAGAGGTGTATTCCCATATGTGCAGCCCGTTGTGTAGGAAGCCTATCGAGGATGAGCCCTTCCCCATCCCTCCCTAACTGTAAGACACTGCACCAGAGCAATGCTGGGGTCAAGCCAGCAGCAACGCAGTGAGGCATCACGCTACTTCTGAAGCCACTTTTTTGTGGGCTTGCGGGAAGGCTGGTGACACTGGGAGCAGCCCCTTCCTCGCGGGCACCCACCAAGCCAGGGAGCAGAGCTACAAGGCAGTCCAACTCTCCACCGGGCGCTCCGCAGATGAGGGACTTGCGCAATTAGCAGCTGCAGGCACAGATCTGCCGCCATTTCCAGGAGAGCGCTGCCGTGAGCGGCACTGCCCTACCGTCGGTCTTCCTGCGCTCGCAAAGGCATTGTCTGCAGTACCTTGCTGGTGTCCTGTCTCCTGCCACGTTTATCCAGACCGTCACCTCCCGTCACGCGCAGACGCTTCTCCCCCAGCGCGGCGAGGTGCTGTGTGGGACCATCTTAGTGCTGCGAGTTGGTGTGGCAGCATATCAAGCAGGAGGCTTTGGCTTCTACACAGAAATTGGAGGCAGGTTTTGGAGTAAGTTGCTACACTTTTTGGCGTGAAAGCCATGGCAGCATATGGCCCAATGTTCTCAGTTTAAGTCTGACACTTAACATTATTTAACAGTTTCTGTGTTAGGTGCTTTATAAGGTAAAGGAAATTAACAATTTTCAGCTAATTAGATCACGCAATTGGCTGAACATCCTGGACACCTCTTAGAAAAAAAACCAGGTTGGCTCAGGCGATGGAAAGGCTAATGCCTCTTCCATTATCACTTATGAGGAGAGGGAAATAGTTGGAAAGGATGCTTTTATTTTAAAAGCACAAATGAAAAATACCTCAACTATTGGACACTCCGGTAAACACACTTTTCTCCCAACCACCACCTTTCTAGGGAGCAGGACGTCAGTTTGCCCACGGCTACGTGTCCCAATCCCCCTGGCTACAGCAGCAGCTCTCTGGTGCCACTACAGTCTGCATTTATTGCCTTTGAGCTTCCTCTTACAAGTCTTGCTGTACAAATCTTTTAAGAAACAGATTTTTCTGAAAGAGAAAAAGGTGGATGACAAACTGGGTGGTTGTTCAGTACAGTCTGCTGTCCCACTGTGGCACGCACAGAGGAGCCTACTCTTTTGGGACAGCGCTAATAACACAGTGCTGAGGACTGACACTTGGGAAGTGAAAAGTATTAGCCCAAGCCTAGCTCAGAAAAGAAAAATTAGGAAAACATCAGAGGTTTCTTATTGTGTTCACTGGAGATTTTTTTATACTTTGTAAAAAGCTGGAAAACACATGCCCCTCTAATGATTTAAGAATGTATTTTAAAAGTATTTGTTTGAAATGAAACTGAGATCCCTTATCCCTTGAGCAGAGTTTGGGGCACTAGTAACCTACTGCTGGCTTACTGTTATCTTCTCTGCCACGCTCACAAAGAGGAGAGAGAATGGGCATGGCTCTTACAAGGGAAAAAACTGACAGCGGGGCTGCTGAGATGTCTGATAGTATCAGGGAAGTGAAAGTGGTAGTGCAGTGAAAATGGATACTGCGTGATACATTAGATTTAATCACTTGCATTTCAATTAAGCTTTTCCACAAGTGAAGACTGGGACGTACTCCACAGGCTCCCCGCGCGGCTGGAGCACCATGCGCCGTCGGTGCTGCGGGCCCCGGCGGGACGCACACAGCAGCGCTTCCGCACCTCGCTGAGGCTGAAACCCCCTCTCCTGCCTCCCCCGGTCCTCCCTGCTTGGACCCGTCCTCCCATTTTGCCATACGCGAGAGGCATCCCTCGCTGCACACGTCACAGCATCGCCAGCACCCCCAGAGGGTCTCTGTCCTGGGACTGCTGTGCCCGTGGCTCAGGGGATGAGCCTGTCCGCCATGGAAACACAGCTGCTCTCTCATGCAAGCACAACAGCCTTCACATGCTAGTTTTTAAGGACAAAACTTGATAAACTTGCGATCACAGTGGGATAACCCAAAGTAAAAATACTTTACATTGACGATTTATTTAGACTTTTTGCACCTTGAAATTCAGTGCTCCCTTCCCCATCCTTAAAAATCATCAGTAACATTTTACTGGGGAGATGATTATCAGATTTCCTTTTCTGCCTTAGTGATGAATTAGAACTGCATGAGATATAGAGGCTTCTAATGGAAACTCTGATTGCGCTTAACTTACTGTATTGCCAATAGCACTGCTGCAGAATGGAAAAATCGCTAAGGCTCCTATGGCTTATGACAGTTGAGGGTTTAGTATGTGTTGGGGAATGTAAGAAGGAATCACAGGAGAGGTCACTGTCACAACCAACAAGTTGGGTCGCTCAGAAGGTGAAGGAGAAACAAAACTCTCGCACACAAGAATAGTCTAACCTTAACTCAGTCCCACTGCGGTAAAATGCAATCTGCTACAAGAGCCTGCCTACAATGCCAAGCAGCATATTACGTACCCTGCTGCCAAATTTTGGCAGGTACAGAATACAGGCGCCCACAAAAAACCTGTCCAGAAAAGTGAGTACAGGGACGACCACCCAATTCTGGCTCTGCCGCGGGAACAGCAGACAGGTGATTGCACATTCTCCTGGACACATCAGCCAGATGGGAACGTGCTGTGTTACGCAGGAGGGCCAGGAGGCACAGCCTGGACTGCGATGAGCAGGTATGTCTCTCACCAGCAGTAAGTCCTCTGCTTTCGTGGTGCATTTCCATGCGTAAAAGAGATGGGCAGGCAGAAACTGCTGGTTAGACCACGGATATAGAGGAAAACTGGTTCATAGAGCTTGTATTGCAGGGATTTTTTTATATTCAGCAGAATTTGGCCCCGTAGATGAACCATTAACACTACTGTAGAAGTGATAATTACAGGCTTATACATCTACAGTACATCTTATATAACGTCATAACAGTTAGTAAACATCTGTAATTGGTGTTGCTTGCTCTTGCACACTCTCCCCATCTCTTCTGCATTGCAGTCACCTTTGTCTTTTACATCTGGCCCTGAAAAGCTCCAACTGTGCCCTCTCCCTCCTCGGTTTGTGTGTGTTGGGGTGGGGGGAGTGAGGAGGGAGGTAGGGGAGAGGGATGGGAAGCAGGTGGTGTTTAATCAGTCTGGCAGGGAAACAGGCAGTCACTGGGGTCCTTCTGGGGATGGCATGAAGGTGGTAAGCATGCCCTCTGGCAGCGGGGTACCTCCTTTCCTCTTTCCTGCGGCAGAGGGTAGGGGCAGGGGAAGGAAATTGTGCGTGGTTATGGGTGGGGGGTGTTGCAAATGAAGCTGGCGTCACCTGCCCGGGCTCCCCCCATGATTAACTCTGACGAACCTCCTCCCAAAGTAACCACGCTTTTATCAGCATCTGGAGCCCATAAACTGCTCCATCTATTCCACCTTGCACCATGCGGCTGGCCAAGCTGGGCTACAAGCACCACGTTACAAGCTTCAGTGCAGGACCTGCTGGGGATCAGTGAGCCCTGCAAGCCTGTGAGGTCAGAAGACGAAGTCTGACGTCCTAATGGACTGAGCTTTCTCTCGTTCGACTCCTCTTTCGCCCTTGCAGAAGGAAATGGTGCGACTCCAGACGGCGCTGGATTAGATAACCTCAAGGCTCGCCCTCACCTGATGGAGCCAGCCCTCTCCGCAATCGCATGAGATAAGCCACTTCGGCTTCCCCCTGAACACTGATACTGGGCACTTAAAGGGCTTTTATTTGCAATGTTGATTTCCCCTCTCTCCTCTAAAAACTTTCTGAAGTTGCAGACTACTGCTTTAAATGCATTTATGTGTCTACACCACCATCCTTCCCTAAGCCCCAATCAATGCAGCAGCCTTTCTGCTTAGCAACAGAGACCATGCAGCCCTGGTCTGCTGCTCTCTACAAAGCCTCTCCATTAACTACAGAAGCAAGTTCAAGGCCACCTCTCTGAGCGCTCTGGACGACCACCTGGACACGGCTTCCTCTGATGGCACATTTCCACCGGAGCCTTGAATCCACTCCCCCACAGAGGGCAGTTCACGAGTCCCTCCAGTGGCACACAGGACGAGGCAGAGCCCGGCTGCGTACCTTCCCCCTCTGCAGATAAGAAAGATGAACCTTGCCCCTTCCAGATCTATGGGGAGAAATCATCTCCAGTGCGTTGATTACCTTCAGCCAGCCCTTCTGGCTGTCCGTCTCTCTCTTGCCCACCCACACTTGCACGTCAGGAGGACATCGGGCTCTTTCCCTGCACTGTGAAATCCAGCAATACTCCAGTACTGCAGGTGATGGGCGCTGCATAACTGCAGAAAGTGGTCCGGTATCCCAAAGACTCCCTCCCTCTTGGACTGAACAGTATTTCTTAACTTCACTTATTGTGTTATTATTGTCGCTTCAACAGGATACCAAACTGTGGCTACTGCACCTCCCAGGTTCTCTCTCTCCCGTGCAGGTGAAGGACACACAGTCCTCATGGACTCCTGCAATATTCTGCTGCTACTTCCTCACAGCCTCAGTATTTCACCTTTACAGATTTAAGCATCTTTGAAAACAGCGGCCCCATTGAGCTCCATGTCAATGTCGGAAGGCCTCCCTGCAAGCAATCTGTGCTGCCACTGCTCTCTAGCCTAGGGATACCTGCTCTGGGAAAGGGCAGGACCCAGAAAGCTGGGCCAGACACCAGCACGGGTCATGATGCTGCTGAACCTCTCCCACAGTTCCCAAAGGTTATGATTGTTTGCTAATTCACATTGAGTGCCTGACTCTGGTCCATTTTAAAATACATTGAAGATATCAAGCAAATAGCGTTCTGTGTAAAGGTGATCTATTCAAAGTCATATAAGATGGGCAATCCTATCTGGAAGACTTTGGTTAAACTCAGTCACACAGCCCTGACCCTGCACTGTGAGACAGAATCGGCTGGGACCTCCTCTTTTGGCAAGCACGTCTTACAAAAATAAAAAAACCACCCCCCTCCACCCCACATCCATAAACATGATGGCTCTGTGCCTCCAAATCCAGGTCTGCATTTCATTTTTAGTTTTAAAATAAACAAATGAAACTTTTTTTCCAATTAACATTTAACATATATTCACACACTTGACTGTACAGTAACACAACAAAAGACAGCTCTTCAGCTGGCACAGATTAATTAGCTGCAATGACTGCTGGAGCTGATGTACACTAGAAACTGAGAATTCAGCTCAGAATTTAGTCCAGTGTCATGGAGGAAAAGCATGGGGTGAGTGGGACGTGGAGGGAAAAATCTTACAAAGCTAGTAAGCTAACCCACTATTTCACATCTCTGTGCTACGACATTTATGTAGAACACCTAAGATAAAGTTTAGAAGATCAAACATTTTCCTCAGTTTTCACAGTACAAAACATTCCATGTCCTTTTTGTGTGACACATTAAAACAGGATATAAGAAACTTCAGCTGATCAGGTCTCGTGAACACCTTCCTCCTTCACTGGACAGTGCTGCTTCTCCAGAAGTTCTGAGTGAGAAATTTAGCTATGTTGTCTAAAGCAAATTAAGAAAGACTGGAAGAAACATGTGCAACTTGCGTGCTACCCATTACCACAACTAGGATTTATTAAATGGTAAGAGAAATCACTGGTTTCTTTTCAATTTCTTTTTTTTTTCCTCTTTTTTTTTCTTTTGCAAACACCAATTTTTTAAATTGAACTACCTAGTCTAACAAACTCTTTTTATATGCAGAATGAATGAAAAAACATTTCAGCTTGAGAGGGATAAGACTTTGCACTAGTGAGGGATGACACGGGTTAAAATTCACCTTGCTTCTCACTCCTCATCTACGATGGGTTTTTTGGAGAACGACAGACATCTGGAAATCAGTTTTACATAGAAAAACAGAGAACAGGGAAGAACTAGGAAGATGAATAAAGGCTCATCACAGACACAAAAGACCAGAGCAAAAAGAAGCTTGGATTTGGGTATTCTTGTCTGGCAAGGAGGCAGGCAGTAAGGCTAATGAAGCATTTGCGATATGGGACGTATGCCAGCGTAACAAAGAAGATGTGCATCAGCTCTGCAGATGTGCCAAAGCCCCCAGAGCAAAATAATGACATAATCACCATCAGTGTCACAGACCAGACTGTACACAAGGTGACATGGGAGAGAATAAATAAGAGTCTTTAGAGGCCTGTAGTACACACACGGGAAGGAATAGCCATTCCTCACAACTGCCACAAGAGAATGGCGAGATGTTGGGTATAATGTGTGCAGCTAGCAAAAGAAATCTTGAATTGTGCAAGGCTAACGCACTATAAATCGGTGCTTTTCTCCATCTCCAGTTGACGTTTCAATTCCCACTACCCCTTGTTGAATGCAAAATGAAATGGCAGTAGGAGTCGGAAGAGTTTGCCAAGTTTTGTTTTGGTCGGTATCTTTTTTTTTTTTTTTTTTTTTGGAAGGGGGTTGTTTTG
>Ga0181612_120264_pt1 | contig 19148 bp, 9 predicted proteins | sample HoacroProtozoa21_FD_119630 | JGI IMG/M metagenome (GOLD analysis project Ga0181612, IMG submission 119630) | Hoatzin crop microbial communities from Cojedes, Venezuel. Combined Assembly of Gp0051906, Gp0051904, Gp0051908 | reverse complement strand
TGGTTTTTGTTCAGTGTGTGTTTACACCCCCGTTTTGTTTTTGTCTCCCTTTTTTAGGGTAGTCCGGGGGGGGAAAAAAAACAGCCTCTCCTTCTTTTTTTTTTTTTTTTTTTTTTAGCGAGGGTGGGGACACCAGGAGGGGGAAAGAACAGCGGTGGGGGTAAGGCTGCTGCTGCTGGCAGTAATACCAGCTCAAGCTATTCCTTGAACTGCCTTCTCGGTTTGTGGGTCCACAGTCATGCTTAGCCTGCCATCAGTCACGTCTCTTCCTCGTTCCTGCCCCTGTACCTTCTGCCTTCTCTCATGCTTGTGTCTCTGGAGCAATCCAGATCACAGAGCTAATCTAGTGGAGATGCATAGGGCCAGGAGCTGTTCCATCGCACTTTGGTCTTAGCCAGACTTAGGGGAAGGCTGGCTTGAAAGCTGAGCTGGCAACAGGGCCGGCAAAGTCATCTTTGTACTGTATTTGGTTCTGCACCAAAACCAGCTTATTAGACCAGCAGATCTAACCACCAGTGTTAAAGCTTTTTGATTTCCTTATGCTGCCCTTTTGCTTTTCCCTATCTGCACATCCCAGATCTCTCAGAAAGTGCAGTTTCTACTTTGCAACTCTATCAGGAGTTGACTTTCCATGTTAAAACACCCTAACAATAATGTTTGAAGGCTTTCAGCTTTCTGTACTGTTTTTGGTTGATCCGATGCCACATTCAGACCGTCAAAGGTCAGTACAGATAAATCGACCCTAACGGGCAACTAGATGTTGACTGGGGAGCTCCACCAGAAGTAACCTACCCTTGGAAATCTTGCCCTAGTTTTCGTGGATGAATCTTCAGTTTTAATCTTGCCTGCCTTTACAGCTTTGACAATGTTATCCTACTGAGGGAATACTGGTTTCCTTATTTATAAAGAGAAACAAACTACTATTTTTAAAAGCGGGCTCATGTTCTGGGTTTTGCTATGCTGAGTTTAGCAAACTCCTTGCTATGTTTCATGAAGACCCCAGATTTGTTGTGTTTGCAGTAGTGTGGTGAATTGTCCTAATGCATGAAAGGAATCCTTCTCATCTGTGCACCCTTAATCACCTCCATTTAGGAAAATATTTACATTTTTAATAACTTTGCATAAAGAGGATTACGTTTACTAATTGATTAGATTCCCTAAGTACCACTTTTAAATAAAATGCATCATGTTCCTATTTGTTATGCCTTAAAATTCAAAAGAGTTCATCTGCAGATGGTCTTAAACTGGTGCTCAGCAACACTGAGCTTTAAACAGATTTCTAAAGTCAATTTCAGGGCCGTGGAGGTAGACATGCTGCCCGAACTGGCTTTCATCAAACAGCAGAACAGTTTTGCTAGAAACAGCTTGGATCTGTTGAGACTGATGCTGAGCAGATGCTCACAAGCCCTGCTTGATCCAAGTTGAATGGAATTAAATAGTATTTGTACTATACTAAGCATTGTGTTCTGGAGTATCCTCGGCCCAGTTTCCTCAAACGGTGCTGGAAAAGTGATCTCTCTGTTAAATATGCTGCTAATGAAACAAGAGATTTGTGTATTACTGTAACATTTGAAACTAGCCTTAAAGAAACAAAATAAATGCTCTTTTTCTGCTCTTGTGCATAGAAATTGTCTAGCTGCAGAGAGGAAAAGATGTTGGAGGGTATAATCATGAAGTACTGTGAGATGCAAAAGGCGTACTGACTGGAAATGTGAGGAGAAAATACTTCTCTCTAACTTCTAGGAAGCTAAACCAAGCTACAGTTGTAAATTAGGAATCTGAAATCTAGAGACAAAATTTATGACTTCCTTGGCTTTTCCAGGAGAAAATTGTCCAAATGTCATTGTTTTCCTTCTACTCTTCATAGCACATGGTTTCAAGAAAGCAGATCATAAAAGCTTGTTGAAGGAAGAAGTAGAGTCTTGCCTTAGCCCTCAGTGTTCAAACAACCTGTAGTTTAACTAAGATTCAAGTAGATGGCATACACAAATCTAAAGGAACGTAGATATAACTGCTTTATGGGTGTATGCTCACACGCGTATGATTTTTAAAGGCAAAGGAGTAGGATGGTGATAACAAATCAGAGAAGGATTCATAGTTTCTTGCTGCTCGTCAAGTTACATTTTCTGCTCCTAGTGTTTCCTGATCAGCTGGGGCCATCTTAAGTTGTCTGTACCATCTTAGCAGCATTTTCTGTAGTAATTGCAGCCGCAGGAGAAGTGGTGTTTGGTATCTGTCTGAACCGATCATCAGCTGGATGAGCTGTACTTGTTTCTGTCTTTCCCGGGAATTAAACATAGCTGCTAAACTGGGTGCAGAAAATGGACAACTCCTTACCTAATGAGTCTGATGGTTGAAAAAGTTGCCCCTGATCTCCCTCGTGTTCTAAAAGCGGCTACATTGCTAATTTAGTAATACTTGTCTGCTTCTGTTCAGTTTGGTGTTTGCCATGGAGGAGAATCACATTTATGGAGGTATGGCCACCCTACCGTAAAGAATCACAAGTTCCATGCCAGACCATATATGTATGTGTGTGCGTATGTGCATATACATACACCACTTGGAGCAATGTGGTCTCAGCCATGGACTCCTCGAATGTCAAAATACCATGACAAATTTAGCACAATCTTGGTTCCATTTCTACTGAAATTTAGTTGATAGCTACTTCAATCTGTGCTGAAAAAGTTGTAAAAGTATTTTACGCTTCCCTTTTACGTGACTGCAATGTATAGAAGGTAGTGGGGTGTGAAACCTGGGGTTGTATTTAATCTGCACTGCTATTGTTTCTTGAATTAGGTATGTGCTTTCCTAGCTATACCTCAGACTTGCCTTAATACTTTGCCACAGTGTTGTGTATGTACTCTTCCAATGTGTTGATGATAATGTATTGTATCTGCTGCATTTTATCATATTGCAGAATGAGAACCACAGGGGCGCTTTTTGAAATCTCAGAAGTAAGTAACAAAAAGATGAAGGGAACTTTCAGCCCAGCACAGATCATGCTGACCTCACTTCTATGGCAAATACTAGAAAGAGCTATGGAAATACTTGCAGTGGAGTCACTAGGAAGGGCAGTGAAGCTCGGAGTATGTTTTCCTGTTCTCCAGCTCCTGGAGGAGTCATTAATTTCCATGGAAAGTGATGCAAGATGCTACCATTCTCGCTGAAGTTGGTTTAACCGTAACTTGGTGTAGACACATAACAAGCTACTGAGCAGCAGAATTGGACCTTTTTGGTATCGGTGTTACAATAACCTTTGTGTTGTAGTTGTGCAGTATATCTGCACTGCACTGGCTTGTTCTTTCCTGATACCTCTACAGGAGTTAGGCCTGGAGACACAGAAATGCGATAGACAATTAAAAAAGGAAAAACGTTTGCAAACTGAGTAGGAGGGATACAGCATAAATTGTGCAGCTCAAAAGAACTGGTTCATAGGGTCATTCCTATTCAGTCTTGATGATGAAGTCTTACAAAACTGGCTTATTTTTCTGCAGGTTTTTTTCTGACATGCCACCCTTCCTCCAGCTGGAGATGCTGGCTGCAATGAAATGGGCCTAGTCTGTCAGAGAAAGGTTAGGATTTAGGAATGTAGAAGAAAGGGCCAGAGCCAGGTTCCTGCACTGTCCCACCTACGTTGTCAAAGAATGCAGCAGGAATAGGCTGGGGTGTACTGTACTGGGCTACCTATTAAATACTGGCATAGCAGAAAGATGGCCTTGCCAAAAAGAACATATATTCTCCTCTTTAAAATAGAATGGAGGGATGCACAGTAATAATGCTGCCGCTGTGCTGGGTGTCGTATACTGCCCAGAAGGAACCAGCAATCAGAAACAAAGGGATTTTGATAGGAATTGACTCCCTCATACATGGTTGGACACAAGTTCTTAAATTTATTTTTTAACTTCAATAAACAGAAAATGACATAGCGGATCCCATGTCAGCCAAAAGAGCCATCTGTGGTCTAACCCTGTGACAAACAGTATAGCAATAATTCCAATGCCACCAACAGTGTGGAGTTTGCCAAAAAAGCAGATGCTTCTTTTGACATGCATCTTCAGTGCAGTGCCATTTCTATCCTATAATTGTTGTCTATGGAGGGAGGGTGAGTAGGATAGCCAGATGAGCAGAATGATAAAATTGTAGTCTGGGGAGAAAAAACAAGAGTTTGGAAAATGATAACAAAAAATAAAAAAGGAACACTATAAAAATAATTTTTAAAAAAGCTGAAATAAAAAAATTCAGAACTCTCCTATGTGCTTCATGAAACCTGTGACAGTTTTTAAGTAACAGACAATAAATACTTGCAAGAGCTTATCAGAAATCTTAAGTCTAATAAAATATGGAAGAACAGTAAATAATATTTCAGAAACTTTTCTACAGTTTTTTTAACTTTTCAAAAGAAAACGTCCTTCTCTGTTATTTGAAAGAACTAAAGATCAGCCAAACGTACTTTTTTACTGTCCTGACAGTCTTTGTAATACAGATATTCAAGGAGTTCTCTGAATAATCCAAGGTGAGTATCTACGTGTCTTGTATTGTGCTATTTTTTTAACACTGTGCTTATACTCATCAACAGCAGCTTCATGAGATATGTAGACTTAGCTGGACTAACCACCAAAATACAATGATAGATGGCATCCTTAATTGTTAAGAAAAGAGGATGGCTTCATCAGTGTTGCATATTTACTACTTTATGAAATTAAAAACTTCATTACCTACACCCATAAAAATATGTATTTTAACATATCATAAATAGAAGTACTTGAAAACAGTATGTTTTTGATCACATTGAATATTGTCTGTGGCCTCATTTGTCAGCACTGGAAGTAAAAGGTCATACCAGGCAATGACAAAAAAGGTGAACAAAACAGCAGTTGAGCTGCAGGTCTGCATTCTTCTGATAGAAGCGTCTGTCCTCTGAACAAAAGTAACTGCCTTGTGTGATGCAGGAAAGTCTCACTGCCAGAGCTCAGTTTTAAAGGATTCACTTAGAGAAGCGGTTGCCTGCTGTTTCTTAGTTTCGTACAAGGGAGACAAAAAATACACAGGGTAAATCCAGGTCTCTCATTTTCCATGGGTTTAAGTCCCACCTGGTGGTGCTGCTTTTGGTACGTTACTTCTTCCCATTACACTGTAAATGCAGTAAGAAGGTAATATGTATTATTTATTTTCAGATCTCGGTACACTTGTTTCCAGATTCCATGAATAAGAAAAAATAATTGACACTTTTTCTTTGCATTTTTTATATGGGAGATGTATGATTGTTTTTAATTTTTCTTTCTAAAAAAAAAAAAAGTATAGGAACTTTGTATTATCTGAATCAGAGCACTATTTACTAGTTTGAGGTATTAGCGCACCTTCTGATCATCAATCTTGTTTAGGGTAACGCCACTTATTAAGCAGTGGTTAAAACCAAAAATGTTCAGAAGCACCATGAATTTGAGGGCTGGGGGGGAGGAGGAGGATGCGATAGGATCGATGATGCCTTTCAGTGTGCCTGTTGCTCGGCTTCCTCCCCTCCCACAACGGTGCGTGCTGAGAAGCTAATGAGTTTATTAGCTTGTGCTCCACTCCGGTCTGCACCTCGCTTTCTGCTACGAAGTGCCTTAGAAAGGGAACTGCTGACATAGGCAATGCTTCCTTATTTTGCTGATGAAAGTGTCACGTGGGACAGGGTTAGAAGTCTCAGTCAAGATCTCTAGATACTCGCTGCTTCTGCCTTACCCACTAAGCTGGTTGCACTGGCAGTGAAGAAAATTAGATTGTTTTGATGCGATCTGGTTTTGACAGATTTATTCTGTCTGATTTTTTTGTCATTGTGTTATCTTCCAGATTCTTGTAAGCTGATTGTTTGATAATGTGTTCCAGCCTATTTCCAGAATTGAAGTTGGGCTGACTGGTGTGAAATTCCCTGGGTCTTCCTCTTCCCCTTTTAAAAAAGAATAAAATAAAAAATTGCAAGACATCTGATGGCTGACAGAGAAGTGAAACTATTTATAGGAATTCTATATGTGCCAGCTGCAGTTTGGCTGGTTGGTTTCTTTCATGTTCTTGGAATTCAGTAACGTTCATGAAGCAATTGTTCTTTTCTTTGATGTTTCATCTGTTTTGGGCTGACACCTGAAGAGTTTTTAAATGGTGGTAGTGAGTAGGAGTTTTGTCTTTAATGGATGCTTAAGCAGAGTCCCATATACAGTGAGAAGGGACCACTGTGACCTAGTTTTGAGATCTCCGAATCTCTTAACGCTGTGAGCACCAGAAGAGTCGTCTGTTCGAGACACATATGCAAATGCCACATTTCTGCACTTTTCCTCTTGAACCTCATAGCTGCTGCCTTCAATGCTAAGAAACCTTCCATGTGCTTATCGCTGGCCTTTCGTCGACTCCCCTGGAAATATGGCCTGTGCCACTATGTAGGACCTTCCTGCTAGAGTATGATGACTCAGTGTGGCCTCTCTCCCATCACACAACCTGAGACATAAAAAGCTTGTTGCATCGTTTTTGACTTAGAGTCTGTAAGTACTGTCTCCTGAGCTGCTGTTGAAGTGCTTGTGAGCTGTATGGGATTTGCCAGTTCTGATGTGGCCATCCCTGGTCTGGTGTTACCTGCTGCATGCCACGGGGGTTTCCAAGTTAATTGCTGTTTCAGTTGAAGCATTTCTCCTACCAACGGTATCGTGGACGTTTCCTGTTGTGGGGAACACTGTGAGATTTTATAGCCTGCTATTAACATGTACCAACAGATGCAAGGGAAGGGATGTAATGCAAGGGAAGAATTATTTTTATTATTTGTATTCAGTGTCACATGCTGGACTTGCTACCTGTCAGAGGCTTGCATCAACCCATTAGTATGTGAGTTAAGCCTCTTTGAAAATGAATGTGTTTTGTTCTAATTGTAATTTGAATCCTCAGGCTGGAACAAAAACTTTAACGTAGTCTAAGGATTCAGTACCATTTTCTTTGTGGATCCTGAGCAAAAGTCTTGGCTGGTTTCACTGAAGGAAGCAGTTCTGCGTATTTACTAGAGCCAAGAGGGAAGGTGACACTGAATTCTTTTGTGTCTATTGCTCAGTGAAGGGCTAATCACAAAAACATGTACATGCTTTTTTGTCCAGTAGATCTTACTACCAAGCTTTCCTCAGGTACTTCAGCTTATTGATTTACTATTTATGTTCTTTTAACATAGACTAGCTGTTGGATTGCTGTAGGTTGTTCAAATTTCAGAAGCTGAAACTCAAATATTTTGTTTTAGATGTGTCTATAGCTTTGTCATGGCTAGGGTATGGCACTAATTTATTGCTTCAGAGGATTGTCCAGGGAATCCAGGTGTAAAACTGAGAGGGAAGAGGATACTGTGATTCATAATGAGCATTACAAGGGAGAAGGGTTGATAGCACCTGCAAAGGAACTGGACATAGCCCAGTTCAGCACGCCTGTTTCTCTCCTCTGTGATACCTTTTGTGCTGTTGGTGTGGCTAGTTTCACGTATCCAGCACCTTTTATTTGTCTGTGGGCTAGGGGAGTCGGTCAGTGGAGCACTTAAAAATCCCTGACGGGATAAAGTCGGTGGAGCAGGTGAGCTGCTGGGAACTTTGAGCTTTTTCATTGTTGCTGAAACTTTGGAAGAGCTACTCTGAACCAGGAGGAGCTTCCCACATCCATTGCTCTGTTGTTGCAACCTCTCCTGCTGTCTCCTAAGTCAAACATATTTTTTTTAGTAATAATAATGAAAAAACCTATTCTTGGAGAAAAAACTGTTCAGTAGCATCAGCATGAGTTTTGGCTTATAATTCAATGTGGCCAGGATTGTACGCCCACTTTTTCAAGTGTCTTCATAAAAAGTAAATACATGGATTTGGAGCTTTGTTTCATTATTAGCAGAAGATTGCTGTTGCATTAAGCTTTAATATGTATAACTTAAATAATATTAGTTCCAGCTCCTGTAAAAATATGGGAATGTGACATTTTGTAACAAAAGGGAATAGTTTACTGCTGTATGTTCTGTTGTTGGTAATTGTTGCTTCCTTGTGATAACAAGTTTAGTCCTGCTATGTTACTGTGAAGGGTGGTTTGTCCTCTCACCGTCCTGAGGAAAAGGAAGTCAGTGGGGAGAGAGCTTGGGTTATAACCAGAATAGTCTAGGGGTGAAATTGTTAGGACTGTGGATTGTCTGGGCTGTGACTAAGGGTTTGTGCTCGACTTTCTATTGTTTCATTGCTGATAGAGCCACTCTCCATGAAGATCTTTTGAGAGGGAAGCTGAGAAAAGCACCTACTCACTCCTGCATTTCCGTATTTCGACGAAGGGCTTCTTAAATGGCTCAGAAGAAAGGTATATTGACTACTTTCCTGGATTTTGCTGGAAATGTGTTTCGTTGTTGCTGGCAAGATGGTTCAAATGAGTTAAAACACAATAGACTTGAGATGAAAGGCAATATTAATTAAAAAAAAAAAGTTAAAGTGAAAATAACTGGGTTTTTTGTTTGCTTTCATTGATATGTAGTGATACTCATCTATGTTTTTGTTTGCTTTTAGTGCCTTTTAGTATGGGAAGACTGTCATCTGTGGTTAGAAAAATAGTTTTCATAGGACTTGGCTATAACGTACAGGCAAGAAAAAGGGCTTGACCCTCTATTTTTATCTTGCAAAACTCCTCTTAAAGCTTATGTGCTAAGTATTAAAATTAAAGCTGAGGGGCTTTTTTCCTTTTCCTGTTCAGTGTGATTTTTTTTTTTTTCCTATTTTTGGAGCACTGCACTTGATTTTTAACCTGTTCATTGTAGTCCATCATTATCATAATGCCAGCTGTAGTAAGTGGGGCATGGTTCTTCCATGCCAAGATACAGACGGTTTAGAGAGCTTCTTGGGAGCAGCACAGGGCTGGATCTCCACGTGCTCCTGGGCTGTCTGTGATATTTCGTTAACAGGGAGAGTCTCTGCTTGATGCCAGCCTCCACCCATGGGGTCCTGCCTCTTCCTGGCACTTATTTGTTTCTGCTCCGTGTGGCTGGAGCACCAACACCCATATTTGCTGTCTAAAGGAAGATGGAATAGACTTGGATCCTGGGTGTGCAAATAGCTCTGTATGATCACGAGACATGATATTCATGGTCCCAGCCTTGTGCAGTAAACCAGCCCTTGCTGGAGTAGTCCTGTCGACTCTTGCAGCGTCGCTGTGAGACCATGTTCTTCACCTGTGCAAAGAGAGGTTAAAGTCAATGGTTTAAAGGAGGAAAAGGGGGCTGGTCTTGGGGTTTTTTTTTCCTCCCGAGGAGATTTGCATCAGGAGTCTGGAGGGCCCAGCTTGTGAGATGCTTTCTGCACTTCATATTGGTATCATCCTGAAAATGCTTAGAAAGCAGCTGACTTGCTGAGTTCTCCTGTGACAAGTGCTGACAGACTGAAGAACAACAGTCGGAGAACCTACGCTAAGGCAGGAGATGTGAATACAGCAGCAGCAGATCTTCCTGTTTCTACTGGTTGACTCACGTCCACTGAGAATTGGACTTGGAGAGGCCTCCAGAAATTCAGTTTGCTTGCCATGACATTTCAGACATGATGATGGAAACCATGAAACAGAATAGTGCAGGACACTCAAAATGGCTTCTCCACTAGAGCTCTCGGGTTGCAGGCTTAGACTAAGTGATGAAGGTTTGATATTTCCTTATCTAAAGGAAGGTGATAACGCAACTGTCTTCATCCGTGAACAGTCATTTCTGTTAAACATTTGGAGTTCTTCCTTCTGATTGGGACGTAATTTTATTCTAAACAACCTCCTGTTTCCTAAGTTGTGCACCGACTGTGGCAGTGTCTTGCTGCACTAAATGTGGCATCTTCTGTTTCCCTGCACCCTGGCTTTCGCTGTACATGGAAAGCTCTGTGTTAAGTAGATTAATAAATAAAAAACCAACCCCCTAGTTAATCCAGGAATTTTCCAGATTCATGTAATTTAATGCTTTTTGTCACTGTTGCACACATCCACAAAAATAGATGGTAGTTTTTATATCGGTGCCAGTTACTGAAGGTGCTGTTTCAAGACGCTGTTTGGTGAAATCGGGGAGGTTAGGCAAAGCCAAGGAGGGTAAGCGGGTAGCTGAAGCTTGGTCACCTGAACAAAGGTAGGCAAATACCAGTGACAAAAGTTTGAAACTGAGATGATCCAAGTAGCAGTTCAGGCCAAATCAGACAGTTAATGTATGCTGTAGTTTATGGTTTGAGTTTAGAGTAGATGTGTGAGAACTAACTCTGTTGTTAGAAGTCACGGTACTTTTCCCATCAGGAATTTTAGCTAAGCATAGGAACTCATAATTAAGTGCTACCATGTTACATAACTTCGTAGACATACTTTTATAGCACGAAGTTAGAGACTTAAATGGATTGCTACCATAATAGTCACGCTCTGTTTTGGGGCAGTCGTTATCCAAGTTATCTTCTGCTTGTTGGAGTTTTCCCTGGACTTCTGTAGTCTGAAGGCAGCAAGGATCAGTGTCTTTCAGCTCCCAGGTCAAAGGGATTTCTCAGGGTTGTTCAGTTTTGTTATGGTTGGGTGGTTTTTTTCTGTGTTTTTTTCCTGTTGACAGCGAAGAGATTCTTCTCCCCCTTGGCAGGCAAAATCCTGCTCTGACTCATTTCCAGTTGTTAAGCATAGAGTGGTTTGTAAGAAAGACAGGAATGGTTCATATAAAGATGAGTATATTCTCCAGTTGTTTTTTGGTACTTGTGATTATTCCTGTTTGGATTTTATATTGAGAGAAAAACACAGGCAGGCGGTTTTCCTTGGTTCAAGGTGCTCGACGGGGCCTGTTGCATCACTGAGTTTTTCCTCATGAGTACCTGTGGTTTTCCTACTGCTGTGGTTGGGCTGTGGAGGGCTGGAGGGAAAGTCCCTTCGAGACGAGGCGAGGGTGTTGGGAGCTCCTCACAGCTGGCTCCAGAATGGGATGGGGTGATCATACAGCGTACAGCATGATTGTCCCTGGCCTTTTTTGCTTAGATGTTTGTTGAAGGCAACAGGAAGGAAACTGCTGTGGGGAAGAATGATTGCTAATTACCTTTGGAAGGGAAGACTGAGGAGGAGATGGCAAACCAGTGTGAAAATTGTATTTGTTGTGAACAGGAATACTGTCAGAAGTAATGGTCTGTTACAAAGATTTATTCCTCCCGTACTTGTGTTCAGTGTTTAAATTTAAGATGAATAATTAAAAAGAAAATTAATGAATGTGGTTTTATGTATGCTAGATTACTGCAAACTTATGAAGTCCATATGATAAAATCTTCAGAACAGCTTTTGATGTGAATTTGCAGCAGAGTCTACAGTTTGTACAACAAAACTTTGCAAAATTGATTTCAGGTTTTATAAAAAGCTTTTAGTTAATGTTCATGAAAGCTGTTTCTAAACAACCAACCCCAAACTCTGGCCAGGTCTCCACTGCAGATGTCTTGCCAGCGAGCACTGTATCAGCCAGGGGTGTGGAAAAAAGTCATACATCCTCGCTGACATCGATCCGCTGGCAAAACCCCAGACGTGGATGCAGCTGTGCCGGCCGAAGAGAACTTTTATCAGCTTAGCTGATGTCGTTTGGGGAGGTGATGCAACCACACCAGCAGAAGAACTCTTCTCTTGGCACGCAGTGTCGGCGTGGGAGGCTCCGGCAGCCCAGCCACAGCAGCGAGGCTCTGCACGACTGTGACTGGGGAAGAAAAGCCCCTTGAACAAGAGAGGGACCTGTATCATTTAGTCTTTGTAAGCAGTCGTCGATGAGGAACGGAGCAGAAAGAGTGATTCAGATTTTAAAATGGAGTTTTAATGTAAAAAATGTGTTGAAGTATGGCTTGAAGATTTCACTGGCCCTTTAATGGTTGTCTGTGTGTCGCTGGGTTGCGGGCTTGGAGGGCTGCAGTACCCCCAGCATCTGTGTTTTGTAAAGCCTTTAGGGCTGGTAAAGGTATGAGTTTCTATGGAAGCAGTGAAAAACCCTCTGTCTGTAAACTTAGGAAAACAACTGTAATCACATTTACATTCCTGTCATATTTGGATGTGACCACGAGCACTAGAAGGCCTTCATGTTTAAATAAAAGTTTAGGTTTCTCCGAATGGACTGTTCATGTTTTACAGGAAGACAGAGTTGGGATTCCTGTTCTCTGCACGTGGGCGCACACACACGCGCGCACACACACATTTTCCTCTCCCGCCTTTGGCCAGCTGGTGACAAGATTTTACAAACCTCTGGTTCTTTGTAACGTAGAAACCCAAAGATTTTAAGGGGAAAACATTTTAAAAGCAAAATCAAACCAAAAATACTGAGAAACAACAGAGGCTTTTAGCGTCCAGCAGCAATTACCAGTTTGGATGCAGACGGGTAGGTGTGTGTTGGCTGTTGGGGCAGCTGTGCGTGCGTGCCTGAGGGAAGCGCGCGGCTGGGGACCCCGAGCAGTCGCTTGGGCACCTGAGCGCTCTCTGCGTTTTGAGAACTCCGCTGAAGGCTTTTTGAAGAGCAGAGCAGCGCCGTGCCAGACTAAGTTTGTTCAGTTGGTTATGAAAATGTTTTGAAACTAGTTGCTCTGTCATTCTGCATTGCTTGTAACCTGAAAAATAATTGCCTGGCGTTACTGGAAGCAGAGCAGTCTGACAGCCCGACTTGCGCTGCTGTAGTTAAAATCCATCAATGTTTCCATTACAAACTTGGAGGGAGGGTTTAATCTTTTTGCCGTGTTAAATCATGCCTGGAAGAACTACTAGATCAGTGCTTCAACTCCAAGTACAAATATTTGGAAGAGATTTGATGTTTCTAAAAATCTTTATTGAAAATAAACAAACAAAAAACCCTACAACTCTATGGCAATGAAATGTTGATATTCGGTTTTGAAATGTTCAATAATCCGGAATATATTTAATTCTTTTCGGTAATTTTCAGTTCAGTTAAATTGGGCAACAACAATGTTTCTACATATCAGTGTTGATTTTACAGTGAGTGTTGCAGTTTGCTGTTCCAGGCTATTATTGCTGCATAATAAACTTTGCAGTATGCCAAACTAGAAGATTTCAAAACCTTCCTAGGGAAACACAAAACAAAACACGTAATTATCATGAAGTATCTGATATTAGGCATGCCTTTGTACTTTTCTCCCACTCACAATTTCATTCCAGTTTCCCGAGGTGATCTCCAAAATAGTTTCACTTTTCTTAATACAAGGCTGTAGTTTCGTAGATGCTTTAAATGGAGGTAAGCGGTGATCCCCTCCTCTCTGCCTACACTTTCCTCTTCCCTGCCCCGTGACAGCCAGAGCTTTTGCGTAGCACAAAACCACATGTGGTGAACCAGATCAGGGAAGAGAATTTTTTTGGTTCAGGCTGTGGCTGCACAACTGTTTGTACTAGTCGAAAGAAGAGGGTGGCACCGGGGCGGGAACAAGCGAGTCTACATTGACATCTCACTTTATATTCCACTTTATTCCCGCCCCACACCCTCTGCGCCTTGCCTCTGCAGTTCCTAGGGCTGTTCTTCACTGGGAGCTGCTGGAGCTGTGGAGGCTCGGGCTTTTGCAGGAAAGGGGCTGCATGCAGCCAATTCTTTTGGTCAGTGAAAACCCTGTAGTCACAAGACTTCTGGCAACTTTTTAGCTCTCTCCATATTCATGGAAGTATTCCTCTCTTACAAAACCACAGTCCTGTTCATAATGCTTTCTGCACCGTGTCCTGCTCAACTCTTGTTGATGCAAACGATTGCTCTACTGCAGATTTTCTCTAGGATGTTTTTACATTCCATTTGGGTCTGATCTTAAGAACAGTAGCATTAGATACCTTTAGGACTAGATAGAAGTGCTTATGTCCTTTTGAAACTCTATTTTTTTGCCATTATACTGAATCTTTTCCTTGAGACTCTTGAAATAGTTTGCAAATACTGAGTTCGGTGGCAATATGAAAATTCTGCCAAGGCACACAATTAATTTAAGGTCTGGTTCTTCAGCTGTCTGTGTTCCCTCTCTATCTTTAAACAAATACTAGCAATATTGTGTGAAGTACTAAGAAGCCAGAAGAGACACAACATAGGTTTCTAATTTTTTGTATTACTGCACAGATTAAGGAAATAGCATAATATTTGTGTCTGCCACAATAATTTCTTTATGATGCGTGGAATAGTCATAGTGATGTGAACTGAGTTCGTACCTGCCAGAACCTAGAGCAACACTGTCTCTTATTTCATTTTCACATCAGATGCCACAAAGGAGAGTGATAAAATCCTATGAGTAATATTCAGCAGAGGTTATATGTAATTTGAGCCTGTGTCATGCACTGAGCGTACTTCACCTGGTGGTTGGGTATATTTGAATGTGCATGTGAATCCTGTCCCAAACGTGATGTGAAAGCAGGTATATTTAAAATACATGAGTAATTACGTACAAGTTTAACACAGCACTCCAATTGGTAAGCAGGCTGCTGTAGACTGAGCTAATGTGCATGCTGTGATTGCTATCGTTTCCTCTAACGCGCTTTTTCCTTTACAGCAGTCCATTGTACCAGCCCACCCAATGGCTCCTCCTAGTCCCAGCACCACCAGCAGTAATAACAACAGTAGTAGCAGCAGCAACTCAGGATGGGATCAATTAAGTAAAACAAACCTTTACATCAGAGCACTGCCTCCAAACACCACTGATCAGGACCTGGTAAAATTATGCCAACCGTAAGTACTATGCTTAACTATAAATTATAATATCATACCGTAAAAGTTTACAGTGGGTATACAGAATAAGCATTTGGATTATGAGCAAAGAAAAACAGATTTGTAAATAAAAGTCCTGTGTTGTAGTATGATGGCAAGTTTCAACTGCCCTGGCAATCAGAAGGAAAAGAATTTGTTTGGCACTTTGGAGGAGCGAACAAAGTTGAAATATAGAGGTGAACAGAAGCAACCCATTGCTTTGGTAAAAACTGGGATCGCCCATGCTGCTGCCTGATGCTGTTGAAAACACAGATAAATGAAAACTGACACCTGAGTGTGAAACTTGCTATTAAGAACCTGCAACAGAGGGTTTCCTCCATTCACTACTAAAATAATCTGTTGATACCAACTTCTCAAGTAATTGTTTTGCATCACTGTAAATTATAGTGTGCATTTGAATGCTTATCCTAGTTTCAGAGTAATTTATGTTGGCTGTACATTACTGCAGAGTTCTATGTATGATTAGAAATAGTTGATCCATGTAAGAATCCTCTCTGGTGGCTGGATTTCCAGGTAGACTTGGCTTAGCAGAAGGTTGTCAGGCAGTGTTGTGAACATGAGAGTTTTTTGCTCTTGTGAGTTTTTGGTTTTGTTTTTTAATTTTTACAGCAGCACATGCCTTTTAGTTATTTTCAAGTGTGGGTCAGATGTCAAGAGACTGTGCAATTATGTTGATTGTACACTGTTTAAAATCACCTTTCTTAAATGTTTTACTGATTTTTTAAAAATCTTAAGTACTTCCAAAATTCATAGTACACTTTCTGGATTATTCTGAAATCAAAAGTACTTAGCTAAATTTTTAATACTACTTGTAAGAAAACACCCAAATATCTCTTGAATGAGTGGAGGATCGTTAAGATTTGTATGTAACTCTACTGCCTGAGATTCTCAAGGTAATTTTGTATTCAAGTTAGCAGATAAGTAACTAGGAATATACAAAAATACATTCTGAAGATCATAGTACAAGTTAGCAAAACAGCTAGGAAAACCTGTAGGTCTTGGATCCCAGCTTATGTGAGACACCTTTGTTTTAGAATATTGCAGAAAAGCTGGTACCTAATTTATAGAGAATAATTTTTATTTTTTTCTTAAAAAAACAAACAACCTTGGACTTTCAGGATAGTAGTCATGTGTCAGTATTGTAATAAAAACAGCTTGCTCCCAGGTCTTTAAAGAAAAAACTTTCCGTTTGGTTGTTTTCCCAACAGCAAATGAAATCCATGTGTTCCACAGGAAAGAGAACAGATTATCAATCTGTGAAAAGATGAATTGATAAATTAAATATTTTTACAGCTTTCCATGCGACAATGACCTCTTTTCATTTCAATTTTAGTTGCAAATGCATGTTTTACAGAAGTGAATTTTTTCTTCCTGTTTTTGTCTTTTGAACTGATGAAGAAGCCTTGGCCCGCGCGCTCGTGTTACGTTAGGGCAGATTTGTGAGGTTATTTTGCACTGGCGCCGCCCAGTAACAACTATTTGTGCAGTGGTTACTATAGCTTCTTAATCTCTTTCTGAAGACATTTTGGTTTGCACAGTCTTAGATATCATCAGTGTGTGAACATCCTAGAAAAAATACATTCAGTACTTTGCTGTAACTGGTCCTTTTTCTTTTGGATAGCCAAAGATGCTGATTTTGTTGTTGTTGCTGTTTAACATATAACTGTAGTTGGAACATCATGAGTTTTGCAAATAAAGGCAAGAACTGCAGCCATGAAACTATTAAACCAATTCTGATGTGAATTTGCAGACTTGGAAAGTTGTGGCATTTCTTCCTGTGAGATATTTCTCTCCGAAATGTCGTACTTGAGAGAAAGGGAGGCCCTGTTTTAAAATTCTCCATTTCTGCTGAGGAACCAAGTGAGATGTCCAGAAATTTTAGACTTGGAACATCTTTCAAAAATCTGGGTAATCTGTTACGAGCCTTAGCCTTCTCTGTCAACACAGCCCCTTAGCAACTAACTTGATGCTGCAGTAAGATAGAAATGACAACTCTCTCTCCTTGTTCACAGAAGCTCAGTAATCCACTTTTATAGACTGTGGAAGGTTTTGGATGCAAAATGTTTCCTTCCTACAAATCTGCCTAAACTTCTAAGACATAGAGGGCAAGATAGTCTTGAAAGTGGACCTGCCATGTTCATTGTTTAAGCTGAGACAATACAAAATAATGGAGAATAAAATCTTGGACACAGAAGCCCAAGAAGAAGAAACTGCTGTTTACTCCAGATCTCTGAAATATTTTCACTGGCTCTTTCCAAATGCCTCAGGTTTTACTGGGAGGCTTTAGTATAATTTTAGCTCCTTTTCCCCATACAGCATAGATCTTGTCATCCTAAGAGGGTGTCCACTGGAGTCCTTGGTGCTAGGAATGGATAGAAATTCTGCTCTGCATATTGCTGAAATGGTCTTGCCACCTGGCAAAATCAGTTTTTAGTGGATGTTCAGAAAAAAAGTCACTGGCTTTTGTTTTATATGTGTTGGCTGCTGTGAGACAAGACAGAAAAACACCTGTGGGTTGACAAAATCATGTTTGAAAAATTCAAGAAGCATCCCATCTGCACAGATTTTTCCCTCTGATCATCATGGACTTGTATCATATACTGTACTGAAATGCAATTTTCAGTGGTGATTATTGTAGAGAGATATCGGTTTCAATATAATCTTTCAGAATACAAGGTAGCAGAATCTACAGAATTCTTGTGTGTGGGTCTGGTTATACAGTGACTTTTATTTCCTTTGGTCAATATGTTTGCTTTAGTTCTTGCTCACAACAGCTAGCAGTGCTAATGTTGGCCATGTTTTTATTTTGATTAATTATTTTTGGTGAATCACTAGAGAAACCTCTTATCAAATCATAGAAGTGTTGGGCTTGCTTTCTTGTTGTAGCACAGCTGTGCAGTATTTATGAACACAGTTAGCAAATGTTCACCAGTTTTGCAGAAAAGTACTTTCCTGGCAAGAGCGCAGTTTGCCAATATACATCTCTACAGATCTGCTCTCCACCTTCATCTGTTTGGTTCTTTCTAGTGCTCTATTAGGTGAAGCTTTCTTTGTCTTTTCCAAGATAAAATGAGCATATTATAATTTTGTTGTGAAGGCTTACCTGGGAGTACAGCTGTTTTCAGAGAGTATTATTGGCTTTCCTGTGGGAAGTGAAGCTGCCACCTTTCTGAATAGTTCCTTCAAACTCGAGCCTGCTGCTCCAGTTCTGCATTGGGAAAACAAATTTCTTCATATCGGTTGTGCCAGAGGCAGAAGTGTGGGGAAGAATAAGGTAGATGTTATGTTTGTTTCAAGAATGTTGTAACAGCCAACGCAGAACCAGAGCCCGGAGTGTCGAGGGGACACTGCGTGAGTCAGTCTTGGCCATAAGAGTTTCCCGTCAGGTGTGGAAGGGTAGGCAAAGCAATTAATGCAATGGCCCACAGATACTGCCTTGTGTGTGGGAAGCTAGACAGGAGAAATTGGCTAAATAGAATGACACGAGCAGGAGAGAGGAAAAACCAGAGTAAGGAGCCGATGAGCATGGTTTGGGGAAGCCTGCAGGAAGCCGCAGCTGTGACACTCGGACCGATTTCTGCCTGACTCCGCCGTGCCATTTCTTTTCCCAAATCATGTCATGCCATTGCATGAGCTCTGTCGTACTGAACAGACTGCTGCCATGGGCTGCTGGTTTTCCAGGGTTGCTGGCATGGTGCTAGCCTCAGCCATGCCTAATTGTACTCTCTTCCCCCGGCATGGCTATCGATACTGTCTTGATGTGCCTCCTTCAGCTGTTGTGTTCGGTTTTTGCTTACAAATGCATTATTTAAGCTTTAATCATACTTTTTTATTCAGTGACTGTTAGACAGTCATTTCTTGTAGCTTATTTAATAGATGGATCTGAAGATGCAGGATTGAATCCATTCCAGTTAGCCACTGAAATTGTTGAGACTGCTAATGTGATTAGGGACTTCAACGATTGTGTCTCAGGAGATTCAGTCAGGAGTTTGTAACTTGCTTTGGCACGTTCTCTGGGTGCTTTCCAGACTTTCGCTAAGCGCTGTGCTTTGCTGTGGGTGACCTTTATGCCCAAGCCACATGGTTCCAAAGCCGTGTGCTTTCTGTCTTGCTTATGATTTACTTACTAACCTGCAGCGTGGCATCTCTGTAACGCTGAATTTCTTCAGACACCTACTTTTGTGCCATTTACATCGTTAAATGAGGATGATGTGGTAGACACTTCACCCTCCTGACAATCCCCCGTCCAGGGTGACATTTCAAGCTTTCACAGAATGGTAGGGGTTGGAAGGGACCTCTGTGGGTCATCTAGTCCAACCCTCCTGCCGAAGCAGGGTTACCTACAGTAGGCTGTAGAGGACCTTGTCCAGGCGGGTCTTGAATATCTCCAGAGAAGGAGAATCCACAACCTCCCTGGGCAGCCTGTTCC
>Ga0181612_102371_pt1 | contig 19148 bp, 11 predicted proteins | sample HoacroProtozoa21_FD_119630 | JGI IMG/M metagenome (GOLD analysis project Ga0181612, IMG submission 119630) | Hoatzin crop microbial communities from Cojedes, Venezuel. Combined Assembly of Gp0051906, Gp0051904, Gp0051908 | reverse complement strand
CCCCCATTATTGGCTTTTTAAAATAAAAATTAATAAAGTAAACTTTGGTTTTTTTTTTTCTTTTTGTTTTTTAAAATTTCTGTTTTTTAAAAGGGGTTTTATTTTTTTTTTTTTTTTTTTTAAGTATTCCTCCCAGTTCTGTTTGTGTGTGTTTATTTTTTTTCTCTGTGCTGATTTGGTAGGTTATCTTTGGTAAGGTGTGGAGAGTGTTCTCCACCTTTCTCAGCTCATCCTGAATTAGGGTTGGGGGGAGATATTTGTGTGGGATTTTTGTTCCTTTTTTAATAGTACACATTTGGTTGCCAGTAAGAAATTACAAACATGATTGATTCAAGGATGAAGAGCTAACATTTATGAAAATCACAGTGTTGACACAAATGTGTTTCTTTCTTGATTTTGCATACCTAAAATGTTAGGAAACTGGATAATCCATTAGTTTTTTGATTTTTACAGAATGCCCCTTGCCTCTGTCTTCCAGAGTAACCCAGCTATTTATGGCGCTTGCACAGTTCAAAAGCCTGCTGTTACCAGTAGGCCTGGCGTGCAGAAACCCAGGTCCTGAAAAGGAACACTGCTGTATTTAAATAAAAACTTTCCAAATTATATAAATTAAGTCATTTTGGAGACATCACTTTTATATACTTTCAGATGTAAAATAATTAGTGTACTCCAATTCACGTAGATGAGACTTTTGTAGAGCAATAACTGAAAAAGAGCCTGTCATGCTATTCAACCAGAAGAGCTTTGAGATAAGCACACGATGCATGTAGATTTGGGGGGTTTCGCTTTTTTGCATAAAAGAAGCATTGTTAGCATGGAATCAAAATGATGATGATAGTCTGGGAGAGAGGCTTTCAAGGGTAACTTTCACAAATGAGGGTCATAACTAAAAGCTCTTCAACTAGCACAGAACACATTAAACTGGAAGAACAAACAAAAAGCTGGTGTTGGCAGATCAAAGAAAATGAAAGCATAAAAGATACTCTTAGAAGATCAGTTGGCCTAAATATCAGAACTGTAGTCATATCTCTTCTGTCTTATTCTCCTGTTTTACCACTTTCATGTATACCTTGATTATTTTAGCCACTGGTATCGCTTCCTTCAAAAAGTTGTTCATTTGCTGCCTGGAATTTAATGGGATAGTGAGTGCTCAAGCTTATGAGAAGAGACTTACATTCTTATATCAGAATAAAGTGTTATTAGTCTCAGGAGAATTAATTGAGTTCATGTTCTAATGGGAATGAAATTTTTAGCTGATTCTCTTCTACTTCATTCAGTTAACTCTGGCAAAGGTGAACCAAACACGGAGGACTGTATCAAGTATGAAATGTACTTCTGCCTGTATTTATATACACACACGGACTTTGGCATGTGATAGTTGTAGAAGCTGGAATAATATCTGCCTGTTTACCAATAGTGCATTTGTACAGATCCGTCACTATGTGCCTTTTTATATGATCAGTGACTTAAAAGGTGTGCAGGTGTAGGTGCTTCTAGACTAGAAAATGACCATCTATGGCCTGAAGACCAAATCAGATCTGTCAACACATAGACCATTCTCTTCCTCCCTCTTCTTTCTTTCTTTATTCTTAAGACTGAAATTCTTTCAGATAGACAGGGAGTGAACGAAAGACTGGGTGAATTGTTCTTGTAGCTCATTCTTTCATAAGGCCTTTTTACTCTTCGTTTGACTGAAAATAGGCCCGCTCTAAGCAAAGCAGTTGTGTAAATACTTCTGTATCTTTTCATATTCTGATGAATAGACATGTTTCATCATGCACCTGGCTTTCTGCATGTGACTTGGGCTAGATGCCAGCCCCCTCATTAGGCACAAGTGCCCTACATAACAGGGTTGTCCTAAGCTTTGGTTATTACAGCTGCCCTTCTGGTCACGTAGGGCACGAGAGCTCAGGCTTGAAGTTTCAAAGTGCCTCTGAGAGACCGTATGCCTAGGGCCTGACTAAAGCTGGGCAGATGATTGCTCTCCTAGGAACGGAACTTTTTCCTGACTAGAGGAAAACGAGCTGCTCCGTTATGGGGAAAACTGTGTCAAATAGTCTGAAGTGAAATATACCTCATTTGACTTTTTATCTTGAAATAGGATGAAATTAAGCTACCACAGAGCTCCTATATATCAGTTTAAAAAATCTGGGTTGGTGATTAGAGTTTTAGTAGAGATACAGCAGGAGGAAAAAGAACTGGTTTCTAAACTATGTGTGTAAACAATAATAGTAACATTTTGCATGGTCTTGGTTGTAGCTTTGTATATAAAGTTTGCTTATACAAATGAACTCATTCTGGTTTAGCGTAAAATATTATCCTCCGCTTGGCACAGAAATGGAGACTGGAACAGACAAATTGGTGGGAATTTTCAAAAGACGTTGTTGCAGGGAGCACTGCATGTTGTACCATGAATGCCACTGCTGGCTGCAAAACTGAATGGGACACTCACGATATTAACTGTAAAATTTGAAATAAACATCAATTTCTACTTCCATTACCATGTGCTGATTAGCATAGAAGAAACTTTGCCGTAAGAACTGTGAGGTAATTAACATAAAAACCCCCTCTCATTTCCAGCTTAGGAAAGACTCTAAATCGAAATGGCTGGTGGGAAAGCACTGAGGCAAGGATGATATGTATTTTATGTTTATACACTTGCTGGGCATCATCTTTGGGCCAAATTGGGGGGCGGGGGGAAATGGTGGGCAGCATAGTTTGCTGTACAAGGCAGACCTTTGCTTCACTGCACGTGAATATGAGCACAGGAAAAAAAAGATAAAAAACCTTAATCCTGATTGCTGTAGTAAAAATACATTTTAACTGCTGCTTTCCTTCTGGAAGCCCTTTGTTACAGAGTGGCAGTTATGGGAATGATGCTACAGTGTGTGTTAGTTGTCATTTCTAATGCTCAGCCATTTGCCACAATGTTGAGTTAAATCTGAAGATTTTGATCTTTACCGAGAATCTGATAATGCTTTGCTTCAAGCATCCCAAGAGGAGTATGCAGAATGGGCTACATTTCACACCCCCCCCCCTTTTTTTCTGAGGGGAGAATTTTTTTATGACCTTAATCTGATGGAGTGCACTTTGCCCTCTAGTATAGGAGGGGGGATTTTTAGGTCTCAAACTGATAGAGAAGCCGATCAAATCCGGATGCCATAAAGGCTAGTTGACTTAACGTTGTGTAGGATAGAGCACAATTTGCGAACTGCAAGACAGTGGCTTTGCCTGGAGACCTCATAGCACTTGTTCTGCGCTGATGTGCTTACCTTCCCTAGGAAGCACGAGTAAATCCCCTGCAGTCACTAGAGGCTTTTTTTTTTTTTAACAAACCTGTCCAACACCTGGACTCTTAGAAACTCTTTATAACTTTCTCTGCTGCTAGTAACAGGAAATACTGATTATGTAGCATTCAAATGTGTGGGATTGCCTTGTTCATAGTAGGTAGCCTAATAATGTTAAAGATAACCTCAGCAAATATCCAATATGCAGTTCCAACGATTAGTGTTACGTATAGCATATTTCAAAATAAATCAGTATAATGCTGCATCAGCATTTCAAAGAGTCCTCATGATTACTAGGGCCACAGAGGGGAGAATAAAGTGTGGAGAAGGTAATTAGAATGACCTTACATTACCGAGCCAGTGAGTGGTACTGGATCTCTGTCCACAAGTAATGGAGTTTTTCCATAAGACGCTGCTTATCAACAGCATATGCATACTGATATCAATGAAAGTTAATGTGAATACCTACACGTGAATATAAATAACAAACCAAGGACTGCTCACGTTTTCCAAAAGCATTGCAGTTTTAGCTGAGCTATTCAAAAAGTATGGTTTTGGTTCCTATTTTTATTGACTTTAAGCTTTTAGAACCCTAAAACTGGTTTTAGAAAATTCCTTAATTATTAGGATGTTAACAAGATTTTGTGTTGGTGGTCATTTGAATCAGGCAGTGTACCTTCTCTAGCAGTTAATGGCTGGGTTTGGGGCCACACTATGCCAGTATGTGTTTAGTTTAGCAAAGGTTTATAATTTACCACACCTGAAAACTTCTACAGAGATAACACTAGATGCTAGGTTATCTTTAAAATAGATTATTTATTAACATACATAATCTACAAATGTTTGTTTGCATCTTAATTTCCTTAGCTCTAAAACGAAAATGTAAACTAAGTGTCTTAAGACAAATATTAGAAAAGTAGACTACAGAATGGTGACATTCTTCTAAAATATATGTAGAGGAACAGTAATTTTAGCGGAGCATTGAGAGTTGTGGGTAATTTCCCAATATTTCTGCCATTGACTCTTTTTTTAACGGTGGTAAACTAGCCTGAAATCACTGTAAGATGGTCTAGTCAGAATAGGGCAGGTTTTCTGTAAGCAGGCTTGGGACACAAATATTTAACTTTTGCGACTACATAATTACTGCATCAACATTTACCCAGGACATGAAGTGATGTAATAATTGATGTAATAAACCTTGCAGGTTTAGCATTATCAATCAACCTGTCTGTTGAACCAAATTCACCTTGTGTCTTGGGATAGGTTTGTTTTGTTGGGTTTTGGGGTTTTGGTGCGGTTTGTGTTGGGTTTTTTAAAACTTCTGGTTACTGTTTGTGTGTTGACTCAGTTCTGAAATAATCTTCTAAAGAACAATTGGGCTTCTTTGTCTAAAGTATGTTGTGTAATTTTGCCCTAAGACAATTGTCTAAATGAAAATTGATGTGACTTCTTGTATGGGATTTTGAAAATTAAACCTCGTAGAATGGGTTAAATAGATAGTTTCCCACTTTGGTTACTTTCTCTTTATGCCAATGGAATCATGTCATCCCACTTCCTACCCATATTTCACAGTCTTTGTGGAAATGAGGGATCAGCAATGCAGTGCCTAATGTATGCTTTTATGGTAGCTGTCTGCTTTATATCCATGAGCTTTCAGTATTTTTGTATGTTGACTAATAAGACACTTTATCTCTTTCTGAGGTGAAGAAGATCCATGTATACCAAATAACTTAAAAATTCTATTGAGGTGGGAAAACTGCTAACAAACTCTCAAAAACTTTAAATGCAAGATAACAGGAGTTACCAAGAACAGAAAGCTGCTTCAGCTTCACAGAAGGAAAAGCTAATTGTCAGGCAGAGGGGAGGAGGTCTCAGGAGATAAAGATGTTGCTAAAGGTAGATTTTTTTTTTTTTTTTTGCCCCAAGGATATGGGGTTCTATGGAGAATTAAATGTGAAAAGCTGATAATTGAGGCAGGGGGAACTGTTTCAACGCTTATCAAAAGGTTAAAGTAAACTGGAAAGACTTCTTTACAAAGGATTTCCTTGCTGTCTGAGGATGACATCCAATTTAAATGTCCCAGGTTAAACAAATGCCATTGAGAAGTTAAAAAGAAAATACTACAGGTTCTCTGCATAAAGAGTTAAGCTAAATATGAAGCCTACTGAAAGATGAGGTCCCCATCACAGGGTGATTTGATCCTGTGAGCTGTTACAGTTTACAGAGAAGGGAAAATATTAGCAAACTGCCTAGCTTTTCTTTCGCAAATAGTTATTGAGAAAATGCTTCGCTTTGACTGTCTTCTGATTTTTATTCTGAATGAAATGTTCACTTGGGATTTATCATCCAGTTTAAAAGATTTAAAGGCTTACTGGAGAAAACAAACAAACCCCACTTACTATAGAGTTAAATTAGTCTCTTTCAGATAAAGCAAAAAGTAATGTGTGGGCATTTCATTTTGACTGCTTCAAATTCCATTATGCATCCACTGAAGTTATCTTTGTTTCATATATCTTACTGGTCAAATGGTGCGCTGAACAGGAAAATATATTATTTATACATCCCTAATCCAAAACCTATTTACGAGGAGACTGATGTTTACAATATGACAAATGTAGGCCCGTTCTCAAAGTTGTCAAGAAACAATTTGAGAATGGTTTTTCAGCCATTTAAGTGGACGTGCCTAGCTTGCAAGTGGTATATAGAGCATTCCATTTCTCCATCCTTATGGTAAACAAGGTGCATTATGGCTTGGCAAGGCAGTGGATTTGTATAGGTAAAGATCATCTCAAGATGGTAGTAGAATCTGAGGGGGAGCAACTCCAGTTAGTGGCTATTGCCTCTTAACTGGGAGTTGTCATCATTTTCATATTCATGTTCATATCTGGTGATGTCCGGTAGTAGTTATTGCACCAGCTTACGTGATCTTGGAGGCTCAACCAGCAATAGTGCTTAAATTGCTTCAGCTGTGGCTTGAACCCCTGTTGAAACATTCCTGAGTCATCTCACTGCTTCCAGATCTCTTGTCCTGGGCATTACAAAAACACTAAAGATTCAGACTTGTGCAAAGTCTAGTGGATTAATTATGAGATTTGTGATGAACAAAATGTCAGTGTTTAAACAGATTTGATTTAATTAGATTTTTGCAGAACATGTATACATAAAGGATAATTCCCCAAAATAACAAACTTATTTTTGCTTCAGTGTATGTAAGCTTCCAGTTTTACTCAAAACTGAGAAACTACAAAAGCTATTTATTTCTACTTTTAAAATGTAGGTTTTCTTTAAAGCCCAGCTGGAAAGAAAGCAGTGGCTGAAATGTGAACGAAGTTTCTTTAAAAGCGTTTCAAATGTCCAGGCTGCTGGAGGCTCTAGTACTTGAGGAATTTATAATAGGGTGTGTGGGTGGTACTCAGTGGGAGAAAAGCTGCAAAATTAGGTACCTGCACCTGTAACGAGAGGAAGAAATATGTTTACACCTAAATGCAAAATACTGTAAGGCAAGTATTATAAAGGTTAGTACAAATGCAACAGATCTCTTCCAGGTGTGTTATGTATTGCAATATTAAAAAACCCTCTGTTCTAGATTATACTAATCTGTTGTCTAAACTGCTATCTTGAGGTCTCTTCCTATAAAATCAGGAAATCACTTTTTTCTTTACTGAGACTTAAACTTTTGAAATCACTTGCATTCCTTGCTTGGGTACTCCCATATATATTCATGTTTATTACACAGAATTAAATAAGTGCTTTTGCATCCTTTTGTAGTTCTTTTTCTCATGCATTCAGGTGTTTCCAACAATCAATTCACTCCACTATTCACTCCACTATACTTAGAAGCAGGTTTTGCAATGTAGCATATTCAAAGAAGCATGATAACAAATGGTTTTCAGGACAATTCAAAAACTACATTCAGATGAGAAAATGGAGAGGTAAAGTGTAGTGTTGTTTCTCATGGGTGGAGGATTTTTTTCTGTGTCAGCTGAAGTGTTCTGGGACTCTTAGGGTAACTATACACTAGTGGGAATGATTCAAGGAGCAATGAGGCACATGTTCATATATAATTTCAGTCTCAGTTCTAAATTATTTCACAAAAATTCCCTAAGGAGTCATTTTGCTCTTCATAGTTTTAATGTGGAAGTGGTCCTTCCTACGCAAAAATATGTAAGTATAGACAAATTAAACTTCTGCTTTTCTACTGGCTTGTTTTGGATACAAGATTTCAACTTTCTTTTATTATCTTGAAAGGTTTCAAGCTTGTGTGACTAAAAATCCAAAAAGCTTCTATGAATTAATACTTTGTATAGTATCTTAGTTTTCTCTTCCTTTCTTTTATTCTCCGTTCTTTCTGATGTATGATGAACTCTATGAAAATGTGATCTATAGGTGGATGGGGGGAAAGAAGTTATAGTTCTAGAATCCTACAGCTGCTTTCAGAAGGCTGTAAAGAATATAAGAGGAAGTGGCAAAAAAACCCATGATCTGAAAAAGTGTGTTATTAGAGCAAGTTCATGTGTATCTATGTAAAGAATTATAGCATCAAAACAGAGGCTGGGTTTCTCCTCTGAGAAATCTATGTTCTCTGGCTACAGCTGTCTAATGGCTAGAGATGGGTATGACAGTGTTGCAACCTGATCCATTTGAAAAAGAGGAGAAATAAAGATACAGTTTTACTCGCATTCTCTTTCGTTGAGTTGCAGCTCTGCCACCGGTCTTCCATTCTCACTGTTCAGAATTCGCTGAAGTCTTTGCTTTCTCCAGCTCCCCTTTTTATGCTTGGGGTGGCTTCAGACTGTAGATTACTCCAAGACTTACGGTGGATATCTTGACCCAACCCAGAGATTTCCCCTTCCATTTAGGACTCTTGGCTATGCAGCATCTCTATTGCTTGAGAACTTCTGGGATTTTCAGAAGGGCAGTCTTTTCCATTATAAAGGTTGCACTGATAAAACCATGAAATATGAAAAAACCCTCAGTATTTCATATCTAGTAAGGAAGATTTTCCAATGTTGTGTATTCTGAAACCAAAGCAGACTCAACATACCGGAGATTAGTAACTACACAAGCCAGAAAGATTTTTGCAATTATGTGCAAAGCTTTCAGGACTATGTTATGTTTTAAAATTTTTGGTGCTTTCAAGCCAAGGTAAGCTTGGGAATTCTTTGTTAAAATGTGCTTCCCTTATGTGATTCACTTCATAAATTGTGCAGACTTTCAGATCACTTTCTTAAAACTTAATTAGACTTGAAAACTGATTCCATTATATTTGACTTAAATGTGTTTTGTGTTAAGCTTGTTAAAGTAAGAATATGCAAGTAGGAGCATGGAGGAGCTGCTAAATTCCAAGTGTTCAAAGTGAGAACTATCAACATGTAAATTATTGAGGTGTCAGATTAAATGAAGCTGAATATTTTTAAGTGGTTCACATATAGATTGTTACAAAAAGGCACAGATTCTTCATTAGCAAAAATCAGGAGCTGAAGTTAGCGCTCATTACCTTTCAAAATCAAAGGAACAATAAGAACTATTGTTCGTAACTTAGCTGTGCAGAAGGAGTGCTGGGTTGATTCTCTTTTTGACAATACAGCAGAAGTTCTGAAGAAACATCTATTCAAGAGTATTTTCATACTTTTCGTATGTTCATTTTCATAGTCATTTATCTACATGGATATAATTCTTAATGGTTATGAATATTGCAGTAGCATTGTGTTTGCAAAGTAAAATTTAAAAATACCTTGACCTTACTTTTTTGGTGAGAAATTAAATAGTTAATAATGAAGATGCGTTGTCTTTAAGTGTAGAAGTGGTCTTATTTAATAGAGCTGAATGCAGCTCTTCACACATCTTAGAGCTATTGCTCGAGATCTTCTGCAGAGCCACTTCTGTGATATTTGTTTGAAGGGTTTTTCACTGTGAAAACTGAGTCTAAAGTAATCTGAGGTGACTTTTTTAAAAAGTGTGAAAAGTATTTTAATATATGAGAGAGTTACTAACGTTGTATACCAGTTCATAGAAAATTGTTTCAGAATTCTGCTAATAAGACATTAGAGATCACTTTCTTTGGTGTAAGAGGTTAAAGCACTTCTTTCTGTAGCATGTATCATCTTTTGGGAGGATGAGAGGAATGAGGAAGGAAAGAAGTCTGAATTTTATGAAATATGTGGCTACTGAAAAAGGTAATGCTAAACCGAGACCTGAATCAACCTCTGCGGGTAATGAGTATTTCCACTAATGCAATCTCCATTGCTTAACGTACAGAGGAGTTGATCTAGACATATCATATTAGTCCTTAAACTGTCAGCTTTGTAATTGCTGTTTGTGATGTTTGCCGTGTAATTCCCAAATGTATGCTGCTTCTTTAGAAAGTGAAGGATTTGGGTGTTTGCAAGTGTATTGATCTCTGAAAAAAAAAAAAAATTTAAAAAAAAAACAAAAAAAAAAAAAAACAGAAAAACCAAACCACTTTGCCACCCTCTTTGAGGCTGCGTCCATGCTGTGTGTTGTATCTGATGGGTTTCAGCTTAGTGAGGTGCCTCCCTGAAGAGGTGGGGAGAATCCTTCAAGCGGCCGTGCATGCCCTGTCTTTAAGCAGATTTATTGGTATAAAACAGGCCCTTAGTGAAGACAAACTAAAAGACCAGCACCGAAGAGCTTTCTTGTGAGAACTTCTTAGCAGTTTCCATTTGTGTAGTACCAAAATTCATGAAAACAAACCAACCAACCACAAACTAACTCACTAACACAGACTTTTTATGCAGTTTCAGAGGTAGTTGTGTGAAAACTCTTTCCTTTTTTTTTTCTCCCAATTTTTTACTTTCTCAAGTCAACGACAATAAATATTCTTTCACCTTGAAGATATGGTAGTATTTTGTATTAGAGACTTGGATTTCTGTGTACCAGTATGGATGCAGATGGCTTATCAAATCGTAATAGCCTAATGAGCTGCAGCATTTAGGTCGGCGTAATAGGTGATGTGGACATGCCTAAGAGAGGTTTCTGCTGGACAGAAAAGTGTATTTCAGAAAACACATGGTGGTAATGTCTGCTTACTGACAAGTTTCAACTAGCCGAGTTCTTGTTAAGCTGTGAAAGTGATTGTGTTTGATTAGGTTCTTGTATGTTGCTATTGGTCTTGCTTTGGGCAAATGCCTTCTGCTCTGTGTTTGCCTTTGTAAAACAACACTACTATTTACTTCCTTTGAACTATTAGTAAATATTACTCAGTCCAGGGTTTTCTTTGAAGGTTTCAACCTCTGTCTGGAGAGGGACGCATCACCGTTAGGAATGTGACCACCCTTTCTTTACTCTGTTGTATGCAACATGTGCCTTTAAGGGGGTAAGGGTTGTTCCCAAGAGTGCTGCTTGTCAAAAACGCTGCGTGGCAGCACCTGAATTCAGCCTGCAGCTCTCAAACCACAGTGGGGCAAGGAAAGGCTTTCTGGATGCGCTGGTCATAGCAAGTAGGGATTTCAGCTCAAGGGGAATCTGTTATTCCAGGAGCTTGCATGATGTTAGTATCACAGGGAATGCTAGTAATTACTCACAAATCAATTGTGACTTTTGGGACAGTGAAAGCCAGCAGAACAAAATGCTGGTACCAAATAGTAGAAACAAAGCAAGTTAAATGGGAGCCTATTACTGGGCTTCAAAAAAGCAGTCAGATTCCAAATTGAGATCACGTTTTTGAAAACAGCCACTGGGAAATTTATTTTATTAAGCAACTGCTCTACTTTTATGCTTGCTCTTTCTCAGAGATCCCAATCCATGTGCGTGCGTGAAAGTGTATGTAAAATATGCTTATTCTAAATTGAATATTAAGGTATTTTATTAGTGGTGATCTAATTCTATATTAATTTAAAAGTTAACACCCAAAACATTAGAAAATCATTTCACAGCTAGAAAAAAACAGAATTGGTTTTTCATTGTGATATTACTCATTATTCCCTTAATCCATGATTCTCAGATGAATTGTGGTTTATTTTAAGAATGAGAGCGTGGGCTTCTGATGAACTGGTGTCTTGGGATAGCTGAGTCTCGGACTTGATTTTATCTGTATTTTGTCACTGATTTAAGCTACATGTCCTATATTGAAACACTACAATTCCTCAGGAGATCTGTGCTCCCACCCTTTGACAAGTGTTTTGTACTTTTGAAATGAAGTGCTATAAAAAATAGGCAGTTCTTTCTAGTATGCACAAAATAAGCTTATTCACAGCTTTATATGTGAACCTATGAAATTTAAAGATGGAATTTTCAAGGCTAGTTGTAGGGACTGTAATATCATTTAGAAAGGAAAGGGTCATTTCCTTTTAGATAAGTATGTAAGACTATTAGTTTGTTTGGGTTTGTGTAGTGAAAAGCAACTGTTATTTTGGCAGGCATAATAAGTGTTCATTCCTTTACTGTTTACCTTAATTTCTGCCCAGCTACATTTTCAGGGTAAATTAGGTACATCGCTGTAGCTCAAGAAACCCAAGCAGTAAAACAATTGTATAGACTCTTTACCTGTGAAATTACCTGTAACGTGCTTTGTGTTAACATCAATGAAGAACCACAAGCAGTACGTTATCGCTCCTACTGTAAGCCTTTGCTTTCTGTGTGCTCAGCCTCTGTGGATGGCTGGCAGGCCAGTGGTGTGTCTGCGCGAACTGGCTGGACTGGAGCAAGCCACAGCTCCCCGCGCTGCGCTCCGGTTGCAGTCCGCTTTTCCAAGGCCGTGGCTCAACAGTAGACTGAACCAGGCTTTAGGGCTCCCACTCCTAGTTGAGATCATTGCAGCTACATGATGGCAAGCACTGATCCAGTACAAACGTGTTCTGCCAGCTCAACAGTTTTCTGGGAATCTTGACAAGTTAATGTTATTTGCAGGCTTTATGCCAGATTGACCATTATCTGCTCTGCTATAGCTGTCACGTAACCGGTGTAGAGCGTAAGGCTATCACAGAGGCTATATTGTCTGCACCATCTAATTTGAGGTAAAAATGCAGTTGTGTTCTCATGTCTAATACAAATCAAATCTGCATTGCTGCGCACAGATCCAGTATTAATGGTTATGGAACTATAGCTTGAGAACGCATTTTTTTGACTGTTGTCTCCTGGCTAGGTGTAGGCAGGATGAACACATATCTTTGCAGAAGACCTGCGGCGCAACACTAACATACATTCATACATGACATAAAAGCGTGGGGATAACATAACACTCTGTAAATTTGAGTGGGACAGAATGAGTAGTGTCTTGTATTCATTGTAATTCACTGCCTTTCATCCTGCGTTCTTTTTGTGTTCATCATACCTATCCATTTTAGGTACATAGTATACATGTGTAGTCACAAAAAAGATAAAGTTTGGTAGGTAAACATCAGAATGAAAATATTCTCATTCATCTCCATAGAGTTTAGAAATTAATACTCAAAAAAATGTTTGAGTTTTTTTTTAACATCCCTGTGTAACTGATGAAGTACTACGGGGGGAAAGGCAACTTTTGTGTCAGAACAAATTGATTTTTATATCAATGCAGCATAACAATAATTGGATAATACTTTGGAAGTTGGTGAAATAGAAAATGCTTACCTTTGGTTGTGATTTATTATGCTCGATCTAGAGGATAGTATGCTTTCCCTTCTGTTTACATTCAGTTTATTTCTGTTTATTGCAGACAACATTACAGCTGTAATGCAATGTTGTGTTTTCTGTCTGAAATGATACATAACTGTATAACGTGTCAGACTGAGTCTTTTTTTAAAATATCAGATTGAGTCAGACATGAACAGCCTAGTTTTTCTTGGGTAACAATAAGATTTACAGTGCGATGTAAGTTACTGGATGTTGAAGACTTTTATTTCTTAACTTGTAAACAAAGAAGTTAATAGCTGTGACTGAACTGAAAGTAGCTAAAGGCTACAAAAAGAATTCTTCAAAGTAAATATGTTATGGTAACCCCATGAATATAGCATTCTTTGGAAATATTATATGGAAAGCTCAATTAAAATATAGGTATATAAGATCTCTAGAGTACAACATTCTAAGAAGTGATGCCTATATCTTAGGGATGAATAAGAGCCTTATTTTCTCCATCTCTCCTTAGCAATTCTGAGACATTGGCTATGATTTCAGCTTTAATAATATCATCTCTTTTTTTCTGTCTCTCTTTGGCAAGAAAAGGCCCCAGGATGAAATCTGGTTTCTGATGTCATTTTTCCACCTCTTCTCTCCCTTTCTTTCCGGCTGTAGTGTAGCCATGGTTTATTTGCAGTTCAATCTTTTTCTTTCCATGGTTTGATTTACTTTAATTTGGGGGACAGAGTTTTAAGAAAAAGGGCAGCAGGGCAGCAAATGCGGAATTGAACTGTTAGGACACCTCTTGAATGGCCTGTGGAAATTATAGAGACTGGTTACTGCAGGCGTCTAGCAGTCTTTTCCATTATCCTGGTGCTCCTGCCTTAAATTTTCTTACACTGAGAATAGGAACAACACATTTAAACACTGTAAAATCATATGCAAGCATGAAATGCCCATGCATATATATATATGCATATTCCTCCTTGTTTGGAAAACTATTGCTGTTATCTTTTATATGTTTTAGCACTGGTAAGCATGCAAATCGTAAAATCACTGAATTTGTTTTTCTCACCCCATCTAAATTTACTTTTGATCTCATTTATAATAATGAAATATCTAATCAACTTTTTGCTTTGCTGACTTTTTACCAAAATCCATAGGTAGGCATTGTGCATAGCAACATATTGGCTGAGGAAAAGAGTTCATAACATTTTTATGTGACAGGAACAACTATTTTCAACTGGTTAAAAGGTACCAGTATCAATTCCATATATTTGGTGTAGAAACTGCTGTGCTTTGACTGAAAGGCAAAAGACTAGCACATGTATTTCTCATTTCCTTAGTATACTTTTTCTGAAAAGCAAGAATCTTTTTTAAAATTGCTACAGTTATGGTTTCGTGACCGAGTATGGGAGCTTCCACAAGCTGTGATGTACCGTTGATGATAACTTACATTTTCTTTTTGTTTCGTCTTATTTCATGTTATAAGCAGCTGATTTTTTTATTAATGAACTGTGGATTATATAGGAATTTTCAGAAATACATTCTCTTGCTGTGTAAATTTACACATCATCTTATTAGATGTCTGTAACATGCTCCTCAGTTACAGGACCTGTAGGAGATGTGTCACGTATTTCGAATTTGTGCTAGAGGTCATAAATATATAGAGTGAGGATATACATTTAGTGGTGAGGTCTTTTTATATACAAAAGAAAATACTGTCTACCAAAGCTGTATGCATAGAACTCCATGATGATTTTTTGCATTGCAGTGCCTCCCTTCCAGAGGAGAAAAAATGTAGTTTGACAAGTACTGTGAAACATATTTAAGGTAAATTGGGAGGTTACTGTACCCTTCAATAAGTAATCTTTCGTGCTTTTCAGAGTGGATAATATTCTTACTTAAACACAAGAGGAAAATATACTATCAAACAAAAGAGGAAAAAGGCTTCCACTGAACCAAAGGTAATACATTCATAAATTTGTATTTATTTAAGGAACAATTTCTCAATCTAAAGCAGTGCTGTGGTAGACAAAAATACATGGAATAACCCTGAACATAGACCTTTGAAAAGACTATTAAAAATGATAATTTAACGATTTCTTTGTTGTAATATTACAGCAAGCAAACATATATGCATGAATGCCTGTTCTTTATATTAATGAAAGAAAAAAACTATTGAGAGAAATAAAATATTTGACAGAGCAGCATGTATCAATGGCTCTTGCTTCCCGATTGCAACAGTATTCCTTGTGAACGTTGAGGTCCAGTGCTATTCAACGTAATGAAGCTATTTAGTTCATGGCTTACAGCATCAATAACAGTGGGGAAAAATCTGAAGACTTTCTGATATTGCAAGCATGTCTCATCTGTCTACCAGCAACCTTTATAGTCTAACCACATCACAGTTTTTTCAAAAAAAGTGCTAATATGAGCAAATATAAACCTTCTGTAAGTTTAGAACCTGACCGTCACTAGCGTTTCAGGAAATCTTTATGTGGAGTTTTAAGCAGAGGGATATCGCTTACAACGTGCAAACTTTAATGAGCTTTACACTAATAGGGGCTTTACTGTTAGCAACACTATTACTTGGAACCATGTTTCTCCCAAATTCTGCATAAATAGCTACAGGAAACAGATACATTTTTTTATCAAATATTTCTCTTGTATTTTCTGCTATGATGTTTCATTGCTGATGTTGAAGAACAGAAGTAGTAAGTATTCGAATTCCAGCATGGTCAAACTACCTTTTACTCTTTACTTTTACCTTTTACTCCTTTACTACTACTGCTATTTGGACAGATTGCGCTTTTAAATTAAAAAAAAGGTGCTTTTTTTTTTTTTAATACTGAATGTGCTATGACATTTCTGTACTATTAGGGTACTTCTCTGGTGCTCTGCCTACTACTGTCCGTGTATTACGCCAGATGGTTTATGTCTTGGACCCTGAAGAAGCTAGACTGCAATGTTTTCCTACATTCAAGCTCAGATCCTGTAATCAAATTTTACATGTATAGAACCTTGGATCTCTCTTGAGGCACACTCCATGTAGTATTGCTCTATTTGTCTATATTGGTCGGTGTGTGTTATCAAGGCCCTTAGTTATGAAGTGGCTTGTAATCCTGTATATTGGAAGACACTTTATATTATAGCCTTTAATAAATCTTATTTGTGAGAATGCAAGGTGATGTAAACACTGTCTAGATGTCCAACATCAAATAATTTCAAAGTATGAGAGTTGTGAACTGAACCATACTGAAAATGCAAAATTCTGAGAATATCAGTAGCTCAAAACTGAGTACAGAAGAGAGTAAATACTCTTCATGCCATAACCACGATTATGGAATTTGTAGTAAGGTATCTGATACCAGTGGTAGAATCTCTAAGTGCTCTCAACCCATCATCTTCCCAGTTTTTCTTCCAGCTATGCCATTTGACAGTATGTTTAAATATATATGCACGTTTGGGGTTTTTTTTAATGCAACTGTCTCATTATGGTTTAAACTGAAGGTTTTTTTTACTAAATGCTAGCTTTCGTGTAGGAATCTCTCGAGCTGAGGAAAAGTGCTAGTGTTTCCAAATTACTCTTTTACCCTCATGAAAATGTCTTCAGATTTGCTTTTCTGTTATTGCGTGTATTAAACCTGTTGTTGGTATGAGTCAGATTAGTGTAAAACGTGAGAGGAGATACAAATGAGTAAACTATATCTGTACAATTCAAATTGATTTTAACCAGTATACAGATAGGGCTGCATTTACTTCAGTTGTATTTGTTCTCTCCTGAAACAGTCGCATTTTAGATGTAGCTTTGGTAGAAATAGTACTGCTTTATATTCAGAAATGCCAGCAAAATTGCTTTTTGTAATCCTCTACTACACTGACGCTTGTACTAAAACACCCGGTCTGTTTGTTTACTGGAGATTCATCAGGCCTGCTACAGATGCTAGTTCTACAAGATCTTCCCTAGAGTAGAGTTTTAATTAAAACAACTCTTTTTACCCCAGCTGTCAGTGCAACCCATATAAAAGGCAGAAAGCTTGTTTTTAGAGAAGTTTGAATGTTTAGCTTGTCCTAAAGCCTATAACCACAAAATAAAACGAAGCATTGAATTTTCTACCTCTCCAAATTCTTTTCTCCCTTAACCAGTTTGCAGTAACTTTGCTTGCAGAAGTCATTTCAGCACTTTCTAAAGCTTGCTTTTTTCATAAACAGGCATTCACAATGCACATTGATTCCATTCAACTGGAAAATATTTTGCAGGAAAACTCGGAAGATAGTTTTAATCTAATCCCTGCTTTACAGACAGCAGGAGTTGTACAGCACCTTCTACAATGTTGTTACCCCTTGTCACCTTTCATATGAAGTAATATCTCAAAGATTCATATTCTTACTGAGTCAAACCTTCCTTCAAGCTGGAAGGTAGTTGAATAACATAGTTGAGTATCAACTTAAAAATGCATTGCAAAAAGTGGAAGGTAGTTTGAAAAACAAGCAAAAAAGTCTGTTTTCTAGATAATGCTAACTTAAATTCTCATTTGTGTGTCCACTCACTATTGCTTCAAGAAAGTATCTGGGTTGAAAAAAATGTTCCCAATGAGGGAACATGGACTTTGTAAAACATGGACAGCATTCTTGAGAGAGAAGAGTACATGCTTGGCCTCTGGGAAACTAGACATTTCATCACATGGTCAACATAACGTTTCTGCTGAATTTTGCACATGATCTGGCCAAACCTAAGTAGCCCAAATTCCATTTGGATCTTCTATCCCTCCTACTAATGCTAGCCTTCTGCTTTCTCAGCCCCAGCAGTAGCTAAGCGCAACAGGTGAACTTGTCCTCAAAAATATTTACAAAAAAATGGATTACTGTAATGCTACTGAATGCCTGTATTCTCTGTCATCTTTCAGCGGCGTTTGGCTTCACTTCTAAAAACACATATGAGGCAATTTCTAGTTATTTTGCCATTATTTTATTGCCATTTCAAAACTTAAGAATTTTAAGTAGTCTGTAAATAGTCTCTTGTTCACCATCGGTTTTTATTCTTTGACCACAGAGTATGGGTCTACCTAATGACTATTTTTTTTTGAAGCTGAAGTTGGTTGAAAAGATCGTCCTTCCATATGTTTCATCCTCTTCTCACTCAACATCATGTACCTATCTTGCTGTTTTAGCAATGGAGTTGTCGTTCCTTTCTAACTGCTGTTCCATGCCAGCCTACATGACTGATGTCTGCCTTCAGTCTTCTTGCCAGAGATGAATGGGAGTTGCATGTGTCATCTATAAATGTTTTTCTACCCCTGTGTTTAGCCTTAGCTGCTTTAGGGTGCTGACTTGGCAGATACATTGAAAAACCATGCGAAGCAGGTTTTTAAATTATTTATTAATTTTATTACTTCTGTCTGTAATAGCTGTGCTGAAATAGCCTGTCCATAGGAGCCGACAAGTCAGCTGACTCACTCTTCCTTTTGAAAAGGAAGCCAAAAAAGTTTGAATGACAGACTTGGCACTTCTCAATGGAGTGAGGGTTTGCATGGTACCTATTACTTTGAAAACCTGCACAATGTTTGACCCCTACAAATGTTCTCTCGGGTGTCTCAGAGTTCAAATCCTCGCCCTAGAAGATTGCTTTAACGACTAGGTCTGCCCTTTGCTGGTAAGGGGTATCATAAAAATCTGCTGTTCAGAAGCCAGGGTGTTTTACAAAAAGACAAAAATATTCATAGAGCACTATGAAAGAGCATGATTTTTGTCATGAATTCAAGAAGGCACTTCTTTATGTAGGAGAAGACTGTTTTCAATCCTTGCTTACGGCACATGCACTTCATCCAATAATTCAAACAGAAAATGTGTTTGCAATCACTGTGTTTTGTCAAGTACTCGATAAATCCTGAAAACACAGCTGAAGCAAGAATCTGGAGCTCCTAAGCATATACAGCACTTAAATCCCCAAAGAACTTTTCACTGATAGAACTCAAGATCCTATAGCCCCTTGGTCACCTAAGAATGTAAGGAGCCATGTTCTTTGACATTTCCTAATCAGTACTGCATTAAGACTGCTCTGGAGGTGCCTATGTGCTGCACCAGTTCTTCCTGCAACTGAAAAGTCTGGGACTTCTTCAAAATCAGAAAATGAATTTTTCATGCAGCAGAGCTGGATATGTGTTTATATGATGTGCAGGAAATACAGTATTTTATTCAAGTTTATTTTTCTATCATTGTGGTTTCTGAGTAGCTATACTGAGTCATTCCTTTAATGCTTAAGATAACTAGAAGAAAATGTGATTTTTTTTTTCATTTTTTTTT
>Ga0181612_183265_pt1 | contig 19150 bp, 13 predicted proteins | sample HoacroProtozoa21_FD_119630 | JGI IMG/M metagenome (GOLD analysis project Ga0181612, IMG submission 119630) | Hoatzin crop microbial communities from Cojedes, Venezuel. Combined Assembly of Gp0051906, Gp0051904, Gp0051908 | reverse complement strand
CAGGACCTCCTTCCTCCTCCTCTGCCTGCCCCTGTCCCAGCTGGCAGGACCCCAGCTGCCTGCAGGGAGCCCACCTCCCTCCATCACAGCGGCTCAGACTTTCCAGGAAAGAACTGAGCTCCAGGAATTAAAAGCTTTGCTGTGAGATGTGACAAAAAGGAAGAAAATGCCTTCAAACGCACCTCCTTCATCTCTCCCAGCACTTCACCTTTCCATCGGCTTCGGTTTTTTCACAGCCTCTGGAAAAGAAGAAGAAGAAGGGAAAAAAAGAAAAAAAGTGGTTAGGAACTCGCTGAATAAATCATATCCGTTCCCTCCCCCACCTCCCTCCTTTCTTTTGTGCAAATCAAAGGCTGGGAGCTGCCAGGAGCTGACAGCGGTGCCCCCAGCCCCCACCTCGCCGTTTCTCACGGCCTGGGTCCTCGGGAACTTTGGGGGAATACGCGGCGGTTTCAGAGGCAATCAAACTCTGACAGCCCAGCCGGAGGGACGGCGGGGGGAAGCGGGGAGAGGGGAGCGGGAGCGCTTGGCTGCTGTCGCTCCTGCAGGCGCTTGCTGGCTGCTCCCCGTGGGTCTTGTAGTTGGGAAGCAAGGTACCGAACATGTGGGGAAGGCTGATAATCTCCAAAGTGTCTGTGATTAAGTGAAACCAGCAAATTGAGATGCTTAGACAATTAGTAATCTTGGCGTGAAAAAACTGGAAGAATCAAAGAAAAACGGAGAGTTTGGGGTTTATTTTTATTTGGTTTTATTTATCTTATTTTATCCTTCCCTCCCCCCTGTCTTTCTAATTTCTTAAGCTTGTTCCAGTTAGATTTGAAGTGAGATCGAAGGCAGGAGTACTCCCTGCCCCAAAACACTCCTGCCCACCGCCCGTCTCCCGTGCAAGAGCGAGGGGACGGGCATTGCTTCTGCTGGCGCCGAGGGAGGTAGCCCAGGGCTGCTGGTGATGCCTGGTGAGGCTGCCAGCCGCACTGCCATCGCTGCCACGCTGCTGAATCCCCCGCCGCAGGGCAGCGGAGGTGGCAGCGTGCCCATCGCAGCCCACGCGCTGGCAGGGTTGGCCAATGGCCCTCTGCCCGCACCAGGCTCCTGGTCCGGCAGGGTGGGCGAAGCCCCTGGAGCTGCAGACGCTGGACTGCGTGCTCCCCGGCTGCTCTCCTGCCGCTGCCTTCCAGCAGCTCTCTTGCAGGGATGCAGGTGGTGACCGGGCCATTTACACAGCGAATTCCAAACACGAGGCCAGCCTCAGCGCGGCAGCTGTTGAATGCCCATGCCAGGTCCTGTCTCTTCACCGCTGTGTGCCCAGTGCCCTCATCTGCTCGATAACACCCTGCTGTCAGGTTAGGATAGAACAGGGGAGTGCCTCTGTACAGCATACGGCAAGCTCAGGGCATCTGCCAGCACAGCCTGATATCAGCAGAAACGCAGACAGGAGTAGGGCAAGGACATCTTGCAGGAGTCTCCTCTGACTCTGGGCAATTCTCGTATTGTCCCTGTGCCCCTGCATCCTTGAAAGCCAAACCTGATGTCCGTGTCATTGGCACTGCCTCACCCACTGCCATTGGCGTCCCAGGTATAGCTCTATGCAGCTGAGCACGCTGTCTGCCTGTGATGAGCTCCCCAGCCTTGGCCAGCCTGTGCCTTTGAAGGACTCAAAAGCAGCATCACGCCAGACTTGGAGGCTTCAACCAACGCACGCTACATAGAGTGCAGCCAACTTGGTCTCCAGTCAACACACATTAGGGCTGTAAGTCATCATGGGACCCACCATCTCCTTTCCGTAGAGACAAGGACTCTTGGGGCAAATGCAGACCTTCAGGGCACTCCCATGCTAACACGGGCAAGGACTCAGCCCCCAGCGTGGTGGCCCTGCGCTGCCCTGTGTGGCTGGACTTCCCTGCTCCCCAGCCTCTTCCCTCCCAGTTCTTGCAGCCCAGAAGAGCTGTTATAAAAACTAGAGGGTTGTCTCAGGCACCTGTGCTTGACTTTCAGGCTTCATGCTCTGTTCATTCTCCCCAGATAAAGCTTGGAAGAAGTGTGTGTTTGCAGGACTCTCCTAAAGCTAGAGCTGCCCTTGCTTCCCAGGTGACCCATGGGACCTTCCACTGCTCCTGCCCATCAGCTCCACCAAAAGCTCAAGTGAAAGGACAAAATCCCATTACTCCAAGGGTAGGGAGCTGCTCTGCTGGGAGCTTCTTCCCCTAAACCACAGCATCTAATGGGGACCTCTGAGTTCACCCCAGTCTCCTGACACCAGCACCACTGGAATGCAGAGGTCTCAAGTGTGCAGAGAGATGCCGGACTGGCACCTACAGCCACATTCCTGCCTGCTCAGGGAAGCTCTCTGCTTCCAGCAAACATACTGGAGAGCTGGACACCCTCGTCATCCTCACACTCCCCTATTTACCTGACATCAGTTTTATCCCTTTGCAAAAGCACCCTTCATGACGCTAGACTTCTGTTTTTCAAAGGCGACTCAAGGAGCCCTTTGTACACCACTTTTTGACCAAGTTTCATTTCTTTTTCCTTCATCTCCTGTCTCTTTATTTGTTTAGAGTTTTATCTCTGGGATTCCAATTCCTCCTCGGGAGGTTGTTACATAAGTAGCCTCCATAGCGATTGCAAGGATTTTAATTTGGTAGCTTTCATCTTAAGCTGTTTCTAAGGCACTTCCTCATTTGTTTAAAATCACCCTGCCTAAAGCTTTCGAACTGTTTTTCTGGCTTGATACTTCCCAAAGGGCTGTGGGTCTTAATTAGAGTCCCTGCTCCTTTGTGGTTCAGTTGCAGTTGTCTGGATTAAGTCAAGAGTTGCCACTCCACTTGCGTGCCCGAGACCTCGCTTTGCAGCTCTGACATTGCGACATCTCCGTGTGGTTTAGATCTCTTAACACATAGGTAGCTACAGCCACTCGTAACTGTTCCTGTCATGGCTTTGCAGCCTCCCTGTGACCTCCTGGCCCTCTGAGAGCCAGGGGGACACAAAACCCCAGTGGACAGAACAAGGCTCTTTCAGCCAAGGTGAGGACGGATGCCTGGCCAGCATCCAACAGAGAAAGCCCCTTTTTAGAGAACAAGGGTGCAGGTGGAAAGGAGAACAAAGCAAGGAGCATAAGCAGAGGAGGGAGAGGAAGAAAGCGGAGTTCAGACACACACTGTTCAATCCCCTAGGTTGGTAACTGCAAGACCAGGACCGGCCTGGGATGAATGCACAAGGGCAAAGTCAGCTATGCAGCCTGCCTGCGTGATTCCACTCTGCACAGCACCCCAGAGCTGCTGGAGCCCATCCAGGGCAAGGAGGATTTCTGTAGGGCTGAGCCCGGGGAAGGAGGACTGGCTCTGGGGAGGCATGATGCACTGGCACAAGGAGCGTCACAGTTCAGGGTCCAAGGTGACCCTGTAGAAGATCTCCAGTGCAGAGAGAAGCCTGTGCCAGCTAGTACCCTTGCTCCACAGGTGAGGCCACCTCTGTCCATCAGACTGCTACCCCTCTCCCTTCTGCAGTGCTCCTTCTGGTACAGGTGCCCACCCCTCCCTTTCTGCTCCCTGATGGTGCCTCCATGATCTGGCTTTCTCTGAACGGGAAGGGAGCTGGACTGTGAGGGTCAACCTCAGGCCAGCTCTGACATCCTTTGCAGCGAGGGTGTTTGCCTGAGCCCCACCTCTGGTTTACAGGATGTGATTTATGCTGATTTAATTGGTGTTGGTTTAATTGGCTCATCCAGCTCCCATATGTGTTGGGAGGGGGCCAGAGAGAGCATTAAAGGATCATTACACATTATGAGCATCTTTCTCCATCTCCTCTTTGCCACTCCTTCTCCTCCCTTACATTTTAGGGAGCCAGGACACTCTGGCATGAGATGGGAACATTTTCTGAGAATCCTGACTATGGGAATCCTGTCAAAACCAGATAAAATGGTAGCTTGTGTCTGGAGCCACATCTGCAGTACCTAGTTCTCCCCCTTCCCACTGGTCCCCCAGCAGCTGCCAGGCAGGGACATCTCTGCAGGGAAGACACTGCCCAGCACCAGACTGCAAGGCCTGCAGGAACTGTCATGACTCTGGTGCTGGCTGCCGTCGGTCACAAAGCCTGGCACGAATCCCTCCCAACACTGCAGCCCTGTTTGCAATACAGCTCTGCATGGTGGAGGCAGCCACAGCTCAAAGAGGGACATGGGGCAGGTGATGTGTGGTTGTGTGCCTCAAGGGCTTGAGATGTCTATCCTTGTGCAAGGTGTGTGTTGGATGGGAAGGTCCTGGGACAGGCTCAGAGGACAGTGATGCTTTACAGCACATAGGGATAGTGAAGGTGACAGGGACTGGGTCTTCATGCAGGTAGGGGTATTATACACTTGGGGAACATGAAGGGAGGGTCAAGGATGTTGGGATCCCATGTACTCAGCCCTCCAGATATCTGAGCTCCAGGCTCTGCTGTCACACTTCAGACCTGCAGGGCATCATCCTCATGCCAGCCACTGTTCCTGGTGGAACCTGTCCCTGCCCCAAGGCAGGGCTGGCATACATCCCCTCCCTCCTGGGACCCTCTAAGACTGGGGATTGAACTAAACCACTTTGTTTCCCCTGCTGAATCTCCTCTGATGTCCAGGCCTCTGTCTTGTGTGCAGTCCCCTGCGCACACACCTCCATAGACCCCTTGCTAGTGTGCAGATTCCCATGTCATGATGCCTCCTCCCCTCACTCACCTTTCCCAGGCTCCCTCCTGGGAGTCCTGCTGTGCCTTACACCCACAGCCAGCAGCAGGGCTGTCCCCAAAACTCCCTTCCTGCCAGATGTGCCCAGTGTTCCCCAGGAACTGTCCCTGCTACCAGCATCCCAGGGCAGAGCCACCCCCTCAGTCAACTCCCAGCTCTGTGCAAAGTCAGTGCAAGAAGTGCCCCAGCCCCGTGTGCCCTGGCGCTGCACTGAACACCCTGCAGCAGCGCAGATGTCTTCTGAGCTAAATAAGGGAATCATCCAGAGCTGTTAAGTTCTGTGCCCTGTGGATGCTGGAGGGAAAAAAAGTGGCAATTATGTGCATTACAGCAGGAACCCTACTACATCAGGCACTGCACGGGCACCGAGGGGAGCAGCTCTGCCTGGGCAGCCTCAAGGCATTCCCACCACTTGGTCTCAGGTGCCAACATTTTGCTGCTGGGCTCCCCAGGGCAGGGATTCACGAGTCCCTGAGGTGTGCTGTAGGCAGGGAGCAGAAGCTTTGAGCTTCTCCTCGACCGCTGGCTTCCTTCAGGGTTTTACTGGGGACACCACATCACTCTGTCTGGAATTTAAGGAGAGGCAGCTGGGGGGAAGGACACAGAATGGGGGGTGACATTCCCAAGGCTGTACAGAAGGGACCCTGGAGGGGCTGGAACTAGATGATCTTTAAGGTCTCTTCCAACCCTTACCATTTTATGATGACCCTGCCCACCCCAGGAGGAGGGTGATCTCTGAAACAAGACACAGAGTCCTCATTTTTCCCCTCTAGCCAGACCTGCTGCTTTCCTAAACTGCCTGTGGAAATCCACAGTGGAAGGAAACCCCAGAGATGCAAGCTGGAGTCCTGGAGCCGGGCGAGTGCCTGGGTGCAGGCTCTGAGACGAGCTGGCTGGGGAGCCTGGCGATGCTGCCAACTTGGCATGGCTCAGGAGGCAGCCCCAGTCCCAAGCCACCCAAGCTGTTGGGAGTGGGTACAAAACAGACCCTGCTGGCCGGTCCCCAAGGGGAAGAGCTGGCTTAGGCAGGAAACATCATCACTGACATTTAAGAGTGGGGAAAAAGTGCCCAGTTGGCAGGCAGGGAGAGCAGCACCCAGTATTCCAGCAGCCCTCCTCCCCCTCAGGGCTGCAGTCCCCTTTCTCACGCCTCACTACTGTCTCCATCTCCCACTGCTGTTTCCCTTCAGCATCTACAAAGCAGCCCACAGAGGCCACGCTCCTGCCATTGTTGCTCACTGTGACCGCTGGAGAATCACTCGGTCCCAGCCCTTCCCAGCCCCCTCGGAGCAGAGCCATCGCTGCAGACCATGGTGTGCCAGCCACAGGATCAGGGGTATTTCCCATCCCATACCAGCCCGGGCCACACAGGGCAAGGCTGGCCTGGGATGGGAGCTGAACTTCTAGCTCACACAGGGTCCTGGGGCAGGACAAGGTCCTGTGCAGCCTGCTGTAGGTGACCCTGCTTCGGCAGGAGGGTTGGACTAGATGACCCACAGAGGTCCCTCCAACCCCGAACATTCTGTGATTCTGTGATTAGAAATTCATTAACTAGCATTTTAAACATCTACTTTATTGACTTTTAAACTTTTGTTTAGCATGTGTTTTTCTTTTAGTATGTTTAATTTTTTTGATTCTCTTTAAATATTGTCCTAGAAGGGAAATCAATTATGCAAATCAGATTTTTTTTGATGTTATCTTTTTGTTTATATCGAGTGTACCTAAAGTCTCCTTTCCCTGAACATAGTACTGGAAAACGGCCACACAAGAAAACATCTGTCTTTCTTTCATATTTGGTTTTGTTGCCTGTCTCAAGCTCACGCGCATTTGGGCAATCAATATCCCTTAAAAGGGGGGGTTTAAATAGTTTCTAGGTGAGAGCTTATCTTTATATTGATAATTTAATGATATCTAGAATAACATTGTGAAATCATGAGAGAGTGAGTTTTATGCAGCTTCAACTTGCAACAGCTGCGGCTCCCACCTGGAGCGCTACTGCCTGGATTCCTTTGGCTGTAATTCTCCCAAGCATTTACAATCACATGATGTACATCTCGTCAGGGTTCCCATGTGACCTAGCGGTTATCACTACATAAAAAGGCATTCTTGCTCTTTCTGCTTAAATTCAATCTACCCGTAAGCTATATCCAGCTCTGTGACTGATGGTAGCAATTAACGTTTTCCCATATAAAAGTAGCATGCAACACATTGCATGATTTTATGCTGAGACAACTGATCCCTTGAAAGAAAAATCCATGAATCTGTCCAGATCATTTCGTGACAATATTGTCAAAGTAATGTACCTCCTGATGCTCACATATTCCTCCGGGTTTGCGAAATGCTTAGCATGCAGGTACAAATGCTAGCCAGCCTAAAGCAAGATACTTGTCACTTAGTCAGTTTGAGAGTGAGATGGGCAGTGAGATGGGCCAAATAAGGAAATACATCAGCTAGATTTACCTATGTCTTTGTAAAACTGTAGCTGAAGAAGGAACTATACTGTACTCCTAGCTGGCACAATTAAACAAAGGAGAATAGAAACTCTGCAAGGGGACTTGAAAGTCCCTGATCCTCATTAGTGAGCTTTTAAAATAGTCCAGCATTCCCCATGCCATGTGTCTGCTGAGAATGATTTCCCCATTTCTCATTATGTATGAATGCCAGTGCACTGTGCAGCTCCAGTGCACAGTTGATTAATAAGGTCGGAATTAGAAACTGAGAGCTTTCCTTTTCTTAGCATCTACTGCGGTTTTCCCTCAACAGGATTTTCCTTGCAGATTTTCTATGATCTGAAAAATAGAACTTACTGGAACAGAACTTATGTGTTTTATCATGTGAGGCCCTGAACACTGTGTGGTATTCTACATTTTATTTACAAATATTATACATTAGTTTTGTAAAAGCTTACATAAAAGTCACAGTATAAAATATTTTAGAAAAATACATTAATTGTGTGGACAGTCCTTTTCTTCAACGGATAATCACTGTATATTCAGATACCATTTTGTTTTCAGAAGGATAAGCCTTGGCTTTATCTGAATTATGAATAAAGCAACTAAATATCTTTCAGGTGTCACAATTCCATCAATCTAGTGTGACTGAGTTTCTCTTCCATATAGTGATTAACGTCGTGAATTTCAAATAAATTCCAGATTATTGTAGCTGGTTACAACCTTCTTCCCACCACTGCAGTCAAGGTTTTGCATTTGCAGATGGCTAACTCTCTATCCAACTGTATTTTTACGAGTCTGTTTTACAAGCATGCTATTGGATATTTATTAGATCTTCCAAATAAAAGTCTGTACCAAGGATCACAAATGTTTAGGGTTTTTTTTCTGATTCCTCCTTGTTCTGCATGAGATGATGCAATTTTTAGTTCTGTGATATTAGCTATAGTACCTGGTCTCGTATTTCCACTTGTTTCATCTTCAACCACCTAAGGTTTTTGGTTTGAAAAATTTCATGGAAAATAGACTGAAAACCTTAATAGTCCCCACCAGCCTAGCACATAAAAAAAAGGAAAGATAAATTAAGACGATTTTATCCATCTACATCATCATATGAACCCAGTGAAGCAAGTAGAGTTTGGGGGAATTGCAGACTCACAGAAATGTTGGTTGGAAGAAACCTCTCCTGCTTGAAACAGGACTTTTGTAACACAAGAACTGGGCCAGCTGTGACTTCGTCCAGCTGAATTTTTCTTTGAGGAGGGGCTTCCCATGGTTTCTGTGGATACCCATACCTATTCCAATGCTGCACTGCTCTTCTACTGAAGAAGTTTATCTTCATGTCCAGTCTGAACTTCCAAGTTGGAACTAGTGGCTGGTGCCCTTTGTTTTTCCTTCTGCTTCTACAGAGAAGAATTTCGCTCTGTCACCTTTGAAACATATGTTCATGTAGTTGTTTGAAGATATTAAATTGCCTCTCAACCTCCTCTTTGCCAGACTAAACAAGCCCAGTTCACTGTACTGCTCCTCCTATGTCACATGCTGTATGCCACTATCCATCTTGGTACCCCAGTGGATTCCTTCCAGTTTATGGACATCCACCTTGATCAGGAGGCCCAAAATTTGGCACCATATTCTACGTGCAGCCTCACCTTAGCCACGTGAAAGAAGATAACTTCATCTGCTGGATCAGGTTCTTCCAGTTTGTGGCTACAGTCTTCTGCTTTTGTGATTGAGGTGTACTGTTGGCACATACTCTGCTGTAACCCCCACCTCCTTTCCACCAGGGCTAGAACTCAGCCAGTTGGCTCCCAGTCTTGATTGATGAGAGGGATTATTCTGTCCAAGGTACAAATCTTTGTCCTTCTTGTGGTAGAACCAATCCCTCATTGGTCTGATCCTTAAGTTTCTCAGGGTCCCTCTGGACTGAAGCACTACTGTTTTATGTGCCACCCACTCGTTCTGATTTAGTATCATGCACAGATTTGCTGCTGATGTGTTCTGTCTTGTCACCCAGGTCACTGATGAAGGTATAGAACAATACAGACCTCAGTACAGACGCCTGGCTAAGTAGGTATTGCAGCCAGATGTCAAGCTGTTGGTTACTTGCCTGTGGTTCTGGTTGTCCAGACAGTTTTCAGTCTGTCTAACAGGCTGTTTGTCCTGCCTATCTCAATTCAGCTTCCTGATGAGAATGCTGTGGAAAGCAGTCAGAAGCCCTACTTAATTCAAGCTATTTTACATCTACCACCCTCCCCTCATCCATTTCATTGTCATTTCATTGTAGAAAGCAGTCAGGCTGATCAAGCTTGATTTTCCCTTGATAAATCCATATTGGCTTTTTCTGATTACTTTCTTGTCATTGTCAAACTAAATTAATAGAATATATGAAGACATTTCCAGATGACCAGGTCAGCTTTTAATTCCTGACAGGTGAGAGCAGAACGCACCTTGCAGTGAGAGACTGCTGCATTGTATCTGTTGTTCCCACAGGTAAGAGAGTTAGTACAGTCGTTTGGAAGCTGGCCATGGTGCTTGCCTACCGAACTTAGCAACTAATCTTTGGACTGTATGAGGACAGGTTACATTAATGATGCAGCAAAGTGAGTGCTAGTCAAAGTAGTCAAATCAGTACACATTTAAAATAATAAACTGCTTGGAATCATCTGCAGAGACACTTCACAGAAGTTGTGTCTTGCACAAATACTGCAACACAGCTTGGGTTCTGGGCCACTGGTCAACTCCCTGAATCATTTTCTTTGCTACATCGTTTATTATAGCTTTAAAATACATAATTCATTTTAATGCACCTTTCTATATGCTATAGACACAGCTATATATTCCCTGGTTGTCTCTAAAATTACCTAGTTAAACCAGGTGGTCTACAGTTCTTATTAAAGTAAAACATATGGGAACAGGAAATCATTTTACAGTATCGCCATCTTGCAGGCTTTCAGGTAGATACACATTAGAGCAAAAAGAGCATGACGGAGAACATATTCTGCTTTATAATATAAGATTCCTGATGGCATACCAGCCATCACTTTCTGTAACATCAATAAGAATATCTCTAAATTTTCAGAATAGTGGGAAAACAGACCTCTATGCTGTTGGATAATCCAGGTTTCCAATACAGTTTAATCTGTTTGCAGTATTTCACATAGATTGGTTTAACAGAAAAGGGGAAGACAAAGCTATTTGTGAAATTAGACACAAAGTCAAACAAGACACCAGGTAAAAATCCTTTCTGCTGTACCTAAACTGAGAGACATATAATATGTGTACAGACCAAGATTTTTTCCAGTTATCAACAGCTTCTTCTGATGATGTTGAGAAAATACTTTTCTCATTTTAATTTATTCATATAGTTCAGCCCAAAAACTAGTTCCACAATTATGAAAGCTGCAGTGAACTTAAGAAACAGATAGACCTTTTTTTCACTTTTTCCTCACTTTCCTCGTAGTGATATTAATTCCTTCAGTCCACTAACTGTATGTAATAATTTGTTTTCATTACATCAGTCTGAAATTAAAACTATTAGGACATTAGGTATGTATGTTATGCTACTTAGATTATTTAAAGATGTCTTTCCAGACATGAATACAACAATTTAAAATATTGCTTTATGGCTTTTTTTAAACTCCATCTCATTTTCTACATTTCTATAATTTCTACAGATATAGACATAAACAAAGAAAAGTTAAATACTCTTCATCAGGAAGTAGAGGAGAATGATTTTCTAATAATAAAACAAGAACACTTAAATGTAGATAGAATTTATGTTAAATTGTATAGTTGCATAGACAAATATTACAGATTCTTCTGGAAAACAAAAAGTATCATACTTACTGTAAATTCTGTATTAGCCATAAACAAGCTGTACAACAGTTTTACCAGCTAATGAGAATCAACCTCCCTTTGTGAAAGTATCTAAAAATTACTTGTGAAAAACAAAATAATGAGGTTCATTAAAGCAATATTTCCTGCTTACTAATTTAAATTATGATTAAAATGGTTTACGTTGCTCCACCCTGTTTCTTTCTGTGCCAGGTTCTGATCTTGCCATTAGTAGTATGGGGGGCAATAAGTGCTCAAAGAATATGGTTTGTCTCCTGGATTAGGCATACACTGAAGATGTTTTCTGCTTTCAGAAGTGAACCTGTAAGCAGAGTAAGGAAAAGGTCAGATGTATGGAGAAACTTGGATGTGTTACCAACTCCTGCTCTTTTTCTGTCCATGTCACTTTGGCAAACAGTTGAAAAGACATTGAGCAATGATCAAATTTCACTGTTTCTTACTCTTCTTTTCCTTTTTGCCTTTGTTGTTCATTTCAGTCATACCTTTTGCTGTTTATTAAGATGCCTTACATTTTGGATGACAGCTCAATCCAGCTCTTCAAAAGAAGGCTAGGTTCTCTGTTGGCATTACAGATATTCACAAAATATTTCATCCTACTCTGTGAAAAATTCAAAGATTATTTTTCTTTATTGTTTTAAGCAGTCTACTGAACCACTTGCAAGGTGATGAGATCCCATCAAAGCAGCTTATGATTGCATTTGTCAGAATTAAACTCACCTTGGATGGGCTTTTCATTGCAGTTAGTAAGCTAGGTCTTAGCTTTCCCTCAGGGTGAACACTTTGTCCTGACTTCTATTCAGCAAATAGCTACTAGATGCGATTTTTCAGCTTGCAGTGGCTAACGACTTACAAAAGAATGTGAATGGAGTAAACCAAGATGCAGATTTTTCAATAGTGGTTATTTGTGCAGACACTCAGCATGGTGGCCACCAGCTTGTCTAGGAATTAGCAATGCCAGGCACGTATTGCTCAGAGGTAAGAGCTAGATGCATTTCAGGTACCAGTAATTATTCAGATGCGGGACGAAAGAGAAGCAGACATTTTCCAAGGAATGACTGAGAAGGGAAGCATTGCAAATACCACAGGCTCTGGTTAAGTTGACATTTAAGACATAAGACATAAGACATTTGGAGACGTAGCAATTCCCAGAACAGCTCTAGAAAACACAGAGGCTGGGCTCTTCACGTCTCCAGTCCAGCACATACCTTGTGCAGTCCAGTCCCGGTAGCTGTACCTGCATGAGCATTTTGGTCTGGGTCAGGTCTGCACTTTCGCAGTGGATCTCCTGCTTGTCCCCACATGCTCAGGTTCACAGTTTCCAGAGGGCACACGCTTCTTTCAGATGATGCTAAACCAGAAAGGCCACCCAGGGTAGCAGCTTCGGTAGTGCGATGACCATCAGGCACCCAGACGAGTGCTAATCTGAAGTAACACCCCCCCCGAAATGCCTATAGCACAGGTGTCAGGCAGTGTGGCGTAAGACCCTTTCCAGCTTCCTCTTCCATTTCACAGTAAGGTGAAAATACCAGTGGGTATTTGACCTCAGATCACTTTTCAGAGATGGTTGACTTTTCCCCTACATTGATTAAGTAACTACGTGTTGCAGTATACATTTAATTTCTCAGATTAAATGTACTGTACACTATTACTAACTGTGTGCTATTTGGGCACTTTCCCTTTAGCCAGCTATTTGTTTACGGGGCTAGAGATCCATTAAAAATCTTTGCCGTAGTTAAGGTATGGTGTTAACCCGCAACATTTACTTCATGCTTGATGGTTTACAATGGGTGATGTGTAACTGAGCACAAGCAAAGCACAGATGTTTTAACCTACATCTGTGATACCATGTTATGAGCGATGAGAGCAATTAATGTTGTCATTCCTGTCATTTTAACGTCCACCCTGACATTTTGCCTAACCTCTCCATTTGATACTTATTTACATCTATCACACATATGGATTTAAAGATCTTTAAATAACATTTATATATAGATACTCTCACAAAGATCCTCTGTAGAGCAAAAAGAAGATAGGAAAATATTTTAAAATTTTCTCAAATGTGCTTGAGACCATAATGCAAATTCTGTGTCACTGACGCTCTTGGATATTTTCAAATTTACTTTTTTCTCTGGAGTCAAAGGTTACAAACTACCAAGGAAGACAACTACTGATTTAAATTTTAAACTCTGGTTACATTGAAAATACACCACCCATCCAAATTTTCATCTGTTCGTACATACAGCCATGTAGTTTTCATTAGTTTGGCTACAAAATACATCAAAGAAGCAGTTGTTTCTGTTTTCCCTTTTCTTTTAGTGCCCAGAGGATTTGTTGGTCTTTTCATTGTGTGCTTAATTCTCTACTGTGTCATGTCCTTTGAGTATCTGATTAGTCAGGATGTTTTGGCTATACAGTGGTCTTAGCTGTGGATATTCATTATCAATATGTTAAACACTTGATTGTGTTGCCATTACATGTGCCGTAGACCCTTAGTACAACACAAAAAGCTGTTATAAGGCACATTATTCTAGATAAGTCCAACTGAGACAGCAGTACAGGCAGTCCTTAAATCATACTGACACAAGTCCGGTTATCCATAACATTAAATTAATGTTTAAATACAGAATGGGTATTTAGGTGGACAAGCTGATGAACAAGTGCTTTAATTTCACTGCATCTGTATGTTCAATTGAGAAATATAGTGAAGGGGATTACAGTCTCAATTGCAAAATAATGGGTAACATGATTTTACCTTTTACAAAGGATTGTTGAAATTATAAATCACTGTATCCAATATGATATATGACATAAAACGTAAGAAAGGCACACTGATTTCACAGGAGTACTACATTATTTCTGTTTTAAATTTCAATACTGTAATATGTTAAAAATCAAAACTGAAAAGTAGATGACTGCTTTATATTGCAATGTAACACCTTTTTTGTATTCAGAAACAAATAGAACAAATACATTCTCCTGGGAAAGGCAGTGGGTAAGACAACATGTCCACAAACATTATGGTTTTTATCTTAGTCATTTGTTAGATTCTATTTGCTTTCATTTTTTCAGTTTTCTGGAGTAATTTTCTGGATTAAAGATAATGGATTTTGCACAGAGATAATAAGGTTTGACAGTTTTGTCTCAAATTTTGTATGGAAATTTATTTTTATGTTACATTTTATCTTACAGTTCTTCAGTATTCTACAGTAAACAGGTCTACTCTCAAATGCTTTGTTTTTAATTTATAAAATTAAAAGGATCTCAGTAGTTCAGTATAATAGCCATATAAAGAATGCTTAAAAAGAAGTAAAAGCAATTGTATATGTGAAAATTATTCCTGTAGATTAATTCAAAAGTAAGTCAAAATTGTTTACTAAGAAATCAATTTTTCATGTCTTTAGTTAAAAGTCAGCTATAAAGCATGCATCTGCTCCCATATAACTAAAAAAATTTGTGAAAGTATCACAGAAAGGCTGATGTGTGTTTCCCAACCAGAAAGAAAGCATGGGGTCCTAAGCTGAGATACTGATATAAATAAAATGGTTCAGTTCCTTGACCAGGTTACCATCCTTAGAACTGATTTGAAGTGTAAATATGAACACATCTGTGTACATGGATTGTACTGAAGACTATGGCATCTAAGTAGTAATATCATTAGTAGCTCACGATCTTATTATTCAATTTTACAGAAATAAAAATACTAGATTTTACTCTTTATGATATGTATATCTGTATCTGTGTTTATGTCTGTGTCTATATCTATGTCCTTATCTATGTCCATATCAATATCCATATCTATATTCGTATCTGTACCTAGCAATGCAAGCTGAATATTTGATGGAGATTGTTAATCAGATATTTTTATTAATGAATGTTGTTCACACTTCAAAATGTAGCAGGTACAGGGAAAAAGACTAAGTTGTCATTCAAATCTCTAGTGTAGCTGAATTTCAGTGCAAATAAACAATATTAAAATTTAATTAAGTTAGAGGAATTATTTCATGCTTATTTTGCATCTGTCATTAAATATTTTTAATTTAGGCTTATTTTCAGCCTTTTCATTTTCTGTAATCAGTCATGACTTTAGTCAGTATATGCAGGCAAAACGTGAAGTACAGTTTACGCACATTAACAAAAATTCAATGACTAGATTTTAATTCAAACAATACCACATAGTATATGTGGACAATATGTATGCATATATACAAAACAAGCAAATTAGCCTGATTTTTTATATACAGTAATCTACTAAAATTTCATAAAAGATGTATCACGTGATATGCTGCATACATTCTTACTCTGTATGTCATATACCAAAAGATATTAAAGTGATTAACTAATTTACTGAATGTACTACTTCTTCAGCTCTTGAAATTAAAAGAGGTCCTCTCCGAAATGGGCTAACTTGACCATCTCGCTCTGAAATGAAGCTTGGTTAAGCAACCGCCTGTCAATCTTGGAGGTGCATGCCTCTGTGGGGTGGCACTAACACTACTAAAACTGTGTCCTTACGAGGACCTTAAGGATTTAAAAACATGGTTAGTTCTTGAACAATATGACACAAATTTGCATGCATGTATTTAGTCATGAAGTAGTCATACGAAGCTACTAAAAAAAACCCAGTGTACAAGAGGGAGAATCACCAGATATGTGTTTAAAGTAACAGTCTCAAGAATACACAGTCAATGAAAACACCACATGGACAGCGGCACAGCACCTACTTGACAGTCTGACCAGAAAAGTTAGTCCTGTTCCATTTATCAGGTTGTTTTCTTCTCAAAGCAGTATTTCTGACAACAATAAGCAGTACTGTGAAAACACCTACTGACAGCCCCTGTTAGGCCATGCCTAGGCTATCATCCCTGCAGCCATCAACATGGCATCAATCCATCTCATAGGTCTTGATAAACCTGCCCAGAGTGGAAATAAGGACATGACAATAAGCTTGATAGGTGATTGACATCCTGAATGACACCAAAGAGGCAGAGAGGGCAAGGAAACACTGGTAATGGGAGACTGCAATTACGCCCGTGTAGTTTGAACAGATGTCCTATCAGGTCATGGAGCTGAGACTAAATCCTTAGATACCATAAATGACTGCTTTATGAAGCAGTTAGACAGGGAACCTCAACAGGAGAAGCAACACCTCAGCTGGTCCTGAGTGCAAGACCTTGTTAGCATACAAAGTCACAGTGATCACATAGTACTGGCACTTGATGTTCTTTGCAGGACCTACAAAGGCAAAAAATCTGCTGCTTATTTCAAAGTTGCATAAAAATGAGATTTGTTAAAGACAATAGACAAAAAAAATTTTGTAAGTGACACAGACAATTAAAAACCACCCTAATAGAGGCACAGAGCAAACATTTACCACTTCACACAAAAAAAGAATCCTTCAGGAATCGAATAAGAAAGCCTGCATGCCTGAACAGCAGAGGTAACGATGTGCTGAAATGCACCAACCAGAAAGAATCATGAGTTCTTTAAAGTTCAGGATAGGAACATGAGACAGGTAAAAAACCAATGTGAGAAAAATAAAACAAGGGATAGGCAGAGGGCTAGTAGACGAGAGTAGAGAACATATTGGTAAAATGGACTAAACCAAACAATAACGGTTTGCTAGGACCAGATAGTATTGACCCATCAGGTTCCACAGGAGCACTAGGAATTGCCAGCCAGGCAGTGTAATATCTTACTTAAAACTCCCTGTGTACCAGAGGACTGGAAAATAGTTAATGTAATGCTAACTTTTTAAGATTCCAGCAGAGAGCTGGGGAGCCGTAGGCCTGAACTGCTTTATCCATATGGGACAAATGAGCAGAAATGTTTTTAAAGAATAAAATTAATTGGCACATAGATGTATCTCACACCTTGAGGTAGAGTCAACCCAACTTTGCAAAGAGAAGTCATACCTCACACAACACTGGTGTTCTCTGAAGGAACCGATTATCATAGGCATGCCGAAGTTCTGGAACCACAGGTACTGAAATGAAGCAATCTGTCAGCAAGCAAGAAGGTGGGATCGCACACACTTAAAAGGGAGAAAACTAAAGGTCAGAATATATGCCTTGTTTTCACATATACAGAATGAATGTTTGGAATTCCTCCTTCCTACATGAACTTACTTGAACAGAATAGTGTATAGAACAAAAATCTCCATGAGTTCAAAAGAGATTTGAAAAATCTGTAATACTTAGTTGTGGTTTGAACTAAATTTTTCTTCATTTTAGAATGCACATTAAAAAACCTGTATCAAAAATCCCTATCCTCACGTAGATAAGACTTTCAAGTTTCTACATCCATAAAGTGGGGCTATACAGTTTGCAGAAGTCCAGTATATGAAGATCACTTAACTACTGTTTACACAGCACTTACAGGATTTTAAATGCTCAATTAGAAAAGAACCAAAAAAGAAGCTTATAATCATCTTTTTCTTAATAAGTTTATGAATTCTTTATAAGATTCAATCAGTGCTCATCTTTACCTAGCAGTCAAACTCAGGATAAAATTAGGGAAAGGTCTTAAATTCCTTGAGCCATCAAAACTGCCAATTAGATTTTTGCAGGTCTGTGAATTCAGAAGCAGTATTCAACTATTCAAAAGATCATAATTCTTTTCCTGAGAATCCATACACAACTGCTTTTTAAGATCACCAATATTCCAAGCTCTTCAAAGGAAGCAGTACATGAAAAGAAAGAACATATGAAAAAACAAATTAAAGTTTCAGATGTCTGGCAAGCTGTAGCCAAGCAGAATCAATCCTGGTCAGACTGAATGCTGTCCTGCTTTTTCACTTTACGCACTGAAGCGTGTAGGGGTCAGGGCCTAGGATTGATGAAGGAAGGAGGAGGCATTCGCTGTTGTAAACCGTGGGATGGATTCCACCTACAAAAGGCTTCCATCTAGCTCATGGTCTTCTCAGAGAAGATGATTCAGGCAGCAGAGTCTGCTCTGATAGCTTAATGTCTCTACCTGTACATGCACACGGTGATGTGGTTAAACTCCAGGCATTCCCACCACTGTCTCTACATGTAACAAGCAAGGATGGTAATACCTTTCTCATTACATATATGTGCAGCCAGCTATCGACAGGCAGAATCCACAAATCTGATCCTTGCAGCTCTTACGACTCTATCAGCCTACAAAGGACTCTACTTTTGTCCTCCTAGAGCTTTGTACAGGGCAGCAACAGCCAATTGAATGAGAAATGTGTGGAATTTCTGGGGAACAGCAAGCTGCCTGAAATTAGGGGGATCAGGGAATAGATTGTATTTGAGGATTAAAATGTTCTCTCCCTTCTTTGTGTGATCCATCAAGACGAAAGATTAACCGTATTCAACTGTACAATTAAAAGGATTCAAAAAACTACTTTCTCACCATTTTTCTAGTGAGAGAGGAAACTGAGTATGCAAAACAACAGAAGCAAGGCATGCAATATACCGAGAACAAGTTTCACGCTGTCTCATTTGCTTGAGGTCCCTGAATCATCTGCATCAGTACTTGAAATGAAAGAAATATTCTGAGCCCTATGTAGGTTGTTGCCTAAATTCAAGTCTCAGAAATAAGTATCTGAGAGAAAAATTTTAATCATGTTTAAAGTGATGAATATTAAAAAATGTCTAAAGCCACTGAATTGTTTGCACAGAGTCAATATCACTAAGGCAAAGCAGCACATAGAAGATTTATGGGACTGTAATAGGAAATTAAACTTCAATTGATTCAGCGAATTACTGCACATAAGAACAAGCTGAATAATTTAAAAAATCAATATGAATAATTTGAGTAACTGGAGAGTACAGAAGAAAAGTGTTGCACAGATTAATGTTTATTGCACATCTATGTAGTGACTATCTTGAAGCAACAGTTAGAATCATAGAACCATAGAAACCTTTAGGTTGGAAAAAGTCTTTAAGAACATCAAGTCCAGCTATTAACATAGTACTGCCAAGGCTACCACCAAACCATGTATCTAAGCACCACAACTACAGGTCTGTTAAATACCTCCAGGGATGGTGACTCAACCACTTTGCTGGGCAGCCTCTTTTAATGCTTGACAACACTTTCAGTGAAGAAATTTTTCCTAATATCCAATCTGTGCAAATTGAGGCCATTTTGACTTGTCCTGTCAGTT
>Ga0181612_153641_pt1 | contig 19151 bp, 14 predicted proteins | sample HoacroProtozoa21_FD_119630 | JGI IMG/M metagenome (GOLD analysis project Ga0181612, IMG submission 119630) | Hoatzin crop microbial communities from Cojedes, Venezuel. Combined Assembly of Gp0051906, Gp0051904, Gp0051908 | reverse complement strand
CCCGTCAAGCCATGAAAGCCTGGGGCGCCTGAAGTCCGTGACCGGAAGGAGCGGCCTAGGGCGAAACAGGTGATTGGGGCTAAGTCGTAACAAGGTAGCCGTACCGGAAGGTGTGGCTGGAACACCTCCTTTTTGGAGCCGATACGACTTCCGAACACGCTCGCGGTCTTTGTACAGGCTAAAGCAAGTACACAGTGGTGCCGCCAAAGCGCTTATCTTTCAATATTTTTCATAGTCTCTTAGCTCAGTTGGTTAGAGCGCCACACTGATAATGTGGAGGTCCGCGGTTCAAATCCGCGAGGGACTACCAAAATAGACCATGGGGGTATAGCTCAGTTGGTAGAGCACCTGCTTTGCAAGCAGGGGGTCAAGAGTTCGAATCTCTTTATCTCCACAAAATGACCTGTAATCGTTTGATTTGCAGGTCGTTTTCTTTTTTTACACACGATTTTACACACGAAACCGGTCTGAAATTTTCTTTTTCATTCCTCCTAAGAAAGTAAGCCTTCGAGGAACTATGGGTATACCTTTATCATAGTCTCCGGACAATTGGCGACTCGCAGCATCATCGTGCCACTTGCTTAAAGTTTTCAGAAAGTTGCGGAAGTTTTGAGTAATGACACCATGGCTTGCGCCAGTTTAACCGGAAACATTTTGGATGGTAAGCAGTCGAAGAGTCCAGCCAAAATCTCCTCAACTCCTTGCCACCAATGTCTACATGTCAACCACTAGTCAAATCTTTGGGCTTTAAGGATCTTAGTGCATTAATAAAGGGGCGCCGTGGCGCCCCTCAATAAAAAACTACTAGAACGTTGGATCAACCCAGATATCAAATGTCTTTATCTTGCCTGAGCTAAACTTCAGATCTGATGAATGCGTATAGGTAAATGTCTGTGATCCAGAATTTGTCCCATCAGTAACATTCACGACTATCGTAATGGATTCTCCTGCTGCAACAGTATTTGGAGCAATCGCCATGTAGAAGTCTGCTGATTCCATATTTCCTATCGCAGAGCCTCCATCAACAGTTAAAGTAGCTGTATCTGAGTTTGAACTACTTGCCGATGTTAGGACAGGTTCATCTCCAGAAAAATCAAACTTAAACTTTCCGTTAATAATTGTTGGGACAGTCAAAGAAATCGAAGTAACTGTTATGGACTGTGTCGCTGCATTAGTTATTTTAAAATCAACTACAGATGCCACATTCTTCATTGTTATTCTTGGATAATCTGTGCCAGAGACATTTTGCACCTTACCGTATAATGGGAAGTTCCCCTTTCCCGCCAAATGCGACATACTATTATTGCCTGTCTGACTCACGCCTCCAACCTTGAAAGACACAGACGTTATAGCAGGAGATTTTACATTTGAGTTATAAGGATAAAAGGCAAACCAATCATATGACAACGAAGCATCCAATTCCTCCGCCAAAGTCCCTGTAAACAGTCCTGATTCAACATTTGATACGGTAAACTTCTTATCTTTCACATAATCGGTTGTACCTGTAACAGCATGAATCATTGACACTCCGTCATTTTCTACCCAAGTCGTTGACATACCATTATTTTCTGTCTTAGTGTCTTGGAACCCCAAAAAAGCCACGAAATCTTGGTCAATAGAAACGTCTATATTATTATTTAACTTGGAACAAGAATTTAGCAACACTAATAATAATAGTATTTTTACAAAAGATTGTTTTGGCATTTTTTTACACATTAAATATCATCATAAGTAATAGTTACACCCTCACCAGCCTCAGCTCTCGTTCTGTTTCCTCCGCCAGATACTCTGCTGACAGTTGAGTTAAATGCACCTGAGGCTATTGCATTGAAAACAGGAAGAGGACTTACATCTGAATACGTACGGAGATTGAATAGCATTATTGCACCATATCCACCATCTGCAGCATCAGATGCATATGATGTAATATAGCTTCTTCTCGTCGAGCTATAGGATGATCCCAAATTGTATGCACTTGGAGCCCATCTATCGGATGTCATTCCTGAAATAGTAGAAGATGTGTTCCAATATGAGAAATTAGTATAAGCATAGTCAATCAACGCGCCTTGACTTGATGAAATTTGACTCGTATAACCATAATCAAACACCGTTATAAGCTTATTGCTACCTAGCTCTGCACGCAACTTCTCTATAACATTTCCATAAGAGCCACTTACCACTGAAGAATAATCCGCATACTCATCATCAAAACCTATCCCATCGAGGTTATATGTATTTACTATATATGCAAGAATTTTTGCAAATTTAGTTGCTTGAGAATCAGACATACTAGCAACGCCCATATGCTGCCAATCGCCAAGTACAGAAAGAACGACCTTGATTCCCGCATTCTGTATCGGCTCAATATAAGTTTCTGGTGCATCCATTACAGGAGCAAGTTTATCGTTAAAATAGATACAAGGATCACCATTATCATCAACATGAATGTTCGCAGCAAACAGTTCAACAATATCTACAAACATATTAGACGTGTTACTACCCATATAATAGTCTATTACGTTTACAGGATTGACGTCGTTCGTCTCTACATAAACAACGATTTTTGGAGTTTTGTCTCCATATGCCTTTGTCTGAAGAGATATTTCGGGTTGAACATTTTCTGATACCATTTCTTGGTTCATCTTATTACATGCTACTACGCCAAATAGTAGAGCGAAAAACAATACAAAGTTTTTTCTTTTCATAATTAAGATTTTTTAAAGTCCAATAATTTCATCATCATTTTCCCAATCTTGGATTGGATTGTAATATCCGTCACTTTTATCATCACCAGTCGAAGATCCGGCTGCCTGAAGAATCGAGAACGTCTGAACAAGACTTCCGGAAGAATCCATTACGGTTATTGTTGCAGAACGTTCAGCGCCAGAATTAGCCGCCACAGTAAATGTATAGGCTTGAGTAGAGGTAGATTTGGTCTCCACATAGGTTATCCAAGAAGTTGCGTCTGACGGTATATCTATTGAATAGCTTACGTTTGACGTTATGTTCACAGCGACCGTTCCGCCTTCAGCAGGAACAGTCGTGGCATCAGCAACAACCGTCAAAACACCACCTTCGAAATAGAGAATCTTCGCAGAAGTCGCACCTTTTGAATTGACCGCAATGACGAAAACCTTTCCATCTACAAGAGGACTAGGGGCAGTTATCGTAACCGTACCAGCTGAAACGCTTGATGCAGAAACCACTGCATCATAGCCTTCAGATGCAATACAGTCAACTACTGTCCCATCATCAGCATTGGAAACCGTATATGAAACACTAACGGATTCTCCTGCTGAAACAGTGTAAGATGATTCCACAATGACAAGAGCAAACGTATTGCCCTTTGGAATCATAATCGTTGTACCATCGGACAAGGTAAAGGTAACATCGTCCTCACCATCTACCACCGATGTAAATACGACACCGTCTACTGTTGCGCCAGCAGACCCGATAACCTCCCATGTTGTTCCTTCATCATAGGAAATCTCGAAGTTATTGTCATCATTTATCCTTATGACTGGAGTAGTGTGGGTGGATGTGGGTATTTTATTTCCAGATGAATCAAGGAGATAATCTCCGTTGACAACCCAGTAATATACCCCATCGGAATCTTGAATGACGCTTATAGTAGGAGTAGTACCATCCTCACCATCAGAACCGTCATTTCCATGATATATTGTGACTGTTCCCGATTTAGAGAATGTGATAGTATAACCAGAATGGTCTGATAGCTCGGACACATTCGTAATGAAGTCATAATTCTGCACTGCATCAACTGTTGTCATAAGCGCAGCGATATTGGAGTTTAGCTGACTTACCATGGTTTCCAACTTGGTAACCCGGACATCAAGGTCATCTACACGTTCTTTGAGTGCAGAATCATCATAGGAGCAACTACCTAGTAGCATGCACCCTAAAGTTAGAATTGCTGTTGTTTTTAATTTCATTTATTAAATGATTAAATCAAAAATATAATAATTAGCAGAGCGCTACCAATCCTTTAGCCATTTGTTAAACCCAACCCAACCAGAATCATAAATTGTTAAGTTGACAAACTCAAAAGAAAACATCGAATTAGTATATGTCATTGGCAAAAGTTCCAATGGCCAATACCAACTTTGCTCCATTTCATCTTGTAGGTTTGTCCTTATATCTTCAAATACCAAAATATTACTTTGGCGCATTCCGTCTTTATTCCATTTGAATAGATTCATCTCGTTTTCATCTGCTATCTCAACATAATCCTTGGGAAGATAATTCCATGGTGCATTAATGCAACCATATTTCGACGGATCTAGTCCTGCAATAGGCTTTCTTGGATATAATGATGATACTATAGCGTTTCCTTGATGATAAGGATCTACTATCTGAATAAACTCAAGCCTGTTTTTGTTGTATCCAGACCACGCATAGTCTATATATTCTCCTACTGAAATTCCACCCGTTGCATTCGTATCCCAGAAATATTCGGTAGGCTCCATGTAATCAGTGATTGTCAAGAGTTTTTCATATCCAAAAGTATCTCTTAGTTTCTGTATAAGTTTAGGATAAGATGTGGTATTCATTTTAGGCATACCTTCCATTCCATAGCCAGAATTCTGATCCCAAAGATTGATTCCATCAAGAGGATAAGTATCCAAAAAGAATTTTACCTGAGAAACAAAGTCATCAATCTGTTCATCGGTCAAATTACAGAATCCAAGACCTGAATTCTTTCCTTCTATACTTATGCAAACTTTTATTCCAGTCTCTTGTATAGGAAGTATATACTTATCGTAGTTATTTAAGATGTAATAAAGATCTGCACTTGGAGCGAAAATCGCTCTTTTAGAATTTTCGTCATAACTTATAGTTGAGACTCTTAGATTCAGAATATTCCCTATCGCGCAATACCAATCCTTATCAGATGATGAGAAACTTTTTTTGGAGAGACAGTAATCTGTGATTATCCTTGGATCATATTCATTCGTGTTTACATAGAATACAAAGAAAAGTTCGTCTCCTTGGTAAAGATCAGCCAATCCCTCATATTGTTCTCTTACAACGACTACAACATAAATATGTTCATTAGATACATTTGACGCTGAAGCAAAAACGTCCAAAGGAAGAAGATAGTCTCCCGCCTCCAATACATTGCCTAAGACATTCGTTTCATAAATAGTAATGGTATTTAACGATATCTTACCTGTCTCCACAGTTATAGTGTTACCGTCACCAAACGAATAAAACTCGGATGGAAGAATAGAAAAAGATGTGCCATTCACTGAATTGTATTTGTCAATAAGTTTTTCATTGACATTTAACAAGACCGTTTCCGGGAATGAAAGTTCTGCAGATGAATACGCAAAGATATTTTCCGTAACAGATCCTTCGCCCCTAGTTATAACAACAGGTATCTTGTTCCCTATTGTCCTCTCTCCTCTGACAGTAATCGTTGAAGAGAACAACTCATCCCCACCAAGGTCGTAGCCAGTTCCCTGATAGATAGTATCGTCCTGTTTGCAGGCTGCAAAAGCTAACGCCAAAGAAACCAGGAAAATCAATTTATATGTTCTCATATCACTCTTCCTCCTTGTTTATTTCAGGAATTTCAATGCCTTCCGGCCAAATGATATCATACTCGGCAACACCGTCGTTCCCGTACATCGAATAGTCCTTTATGTTGTTTCCCTCCCCCTCGTTGAACTTCCAGTATCCGATAAGAGTAGGATCCGAGCCAGGATTTTCGATACGGTACATGTTATCCCATATCTGCTCTGGAGTACGGGCCACGTTCCACACCCTTACCTCTGATATCTTGCCCTGAAGAGGTCTGTAGTCATTGTAAGACTTTCCTACAAAAAACTGGTAGGCCTCCGCCTGGCCAAGAGCTCTCTGCGCAAGGTTGATGGGGCTCTTGCCTCCCACATCGGTTCCCTCGCTCTGGATCTGCCCGTTCACATATACCCTGACCACATCTGTCTTTGAATCATATGTGCAAGCCACATGATACCACTGCCCTTCATAAAGTTTCTTTTCCGCACTTGATTCCGGGAACTTGCCGAAGCCGACACCTGAACCGTCAAACTGAAGCTGCTGACGCTCAAAGTTCGCATCTCCTATTCTAAGGAGAAGATACTGTTCCATCCCCATAACAGTGGATATCTGGCACGAGCCGAAGCCATTCTGAAGGTCGTACTGATCGATGTATATCAGAGCCTCATATGTAACAGCACTAAGACCGTTGAATGCAGCACTTCCATCACCCTCCACATCAAGAGTCGGGAAGTTTATCCAATTGTCCGTAAGTTGGGCTGCAACAGTAATTGCTGAAGTACGTTTGAAAAGGTAGTAAGCGATATCAGCCCCGTCCATGGACTGTATACTGGAGGATGTTATCCTTATTGGAAGCAAGTATACTTCATCTATCGTAAGCGCCCCTACCTGGTCGTCTCCTTCCCCTTTCAATCCCGTAAGGGTAAGCGTCGCGGCATTGGACGTCACATGCCCCGCATCCACGGTCAACACCTGTGAAGGGAAGTTGTAGTACTTGTCCGGAAGCACCTGGTATGAAGTCCCGAAACGGTTATTGTAATCGCTCACAAGGGACTTGTCCACTTCGACAGTCGCAGTAACGTCCACACTCTCCGGATAGGCAAGGGTGAGGGCTATCTCTTTTGTGAGGGATTCAATGTTGTTGCTGAAGTTGGTTGTCTGCACAGCCCTCGTCTCACTCACGTCCAGATATACCGAATTGTCGAACTTGTAGTCGGCGGAATCATCCCTCTTACACGAAGCGAAGGAAAGGATGACGGCGACGGTTAACAATATGTATTTTCTCATATTCATCATATTAAGGATTAAGCAGATGAATCAGTCCACGCGTCGTAGTGTAGTTGCCTTCCGCGTGATAATAGTCGGATGGTACGTTGTCAATGGCCATTCCCCCAAGGGGTCCGTACGAAACCACCTTGTCGCAAAGTGCGGATGGGGCGTCGACCTTGGTGTTGGTCTCATCTGTAATGGTGGAACCAAGTGCGCTTGAAAGGAGAATCTTCTCTGCCTCAACTCCCGCATTTTCCTCCGCATCAAGTACGGTGAAATATACTTCAAGTACATTGGAAGCGTCCCATGTGTCCAGCACGAAATAGTCAACTGCCGAAATGTCCGTTCCGGAAAGGTAAGATGGATTCCCCTCAAAAACTATGTACTGTCCCAACGTCTTGACTCCGGAAAGTTTCGACATGGCTGTACTGGCCTTTGCAGCCATGGTATCGTCACCGAGTTTATATGTACCGGATAGTGCATATCCGGAAAGGGAGTTGGTACCGACTGATGATATCACTCCGTCAAGGTAGCTCGAGAGTGCACCCGCATCAGTGAATTTGTCCAAATCCACCCTATATAGGACTTTGGTACCTACGGAAGCCATCCATTCCATATCCTCGGCATCATACTGCGAGAAATTGTCGGCATTTGTAAGTGACACGAAGTCCAGCGAATCAGGCAGACTCCTGAGACGACAAGATTCGCTTGTCTCCGATTCGGGATTATTCTCGAAAAGGGCATAGAACACATAGTGGTCCGACTCCTTGTATCTGATGAGATTTTCCAAGTATAGTTCCCACATGTATCCATCCTGTTCCCATGGATGTCGAACAACCAAGTCCACACTTTTCGTCTCCGTCCACTCACTGCAAGAGCAGAAAGCCATCAGGGAAAGAATCAGCATTATTGTTATCCTTTTCATAATCTAGTCTGTGTAAGGTTTGACATCCCACCATACACGGGTTCCCATAATGTCACCCATGCGACCTCCGTCAGAGGTGGTCTCCGCATTGAGGGTCTGCACCGCGACATCGTAGTTTGTGCGGTTGTTGTTGTATTCCTCCACCGGATAAGTGAATCGGCGGGCATGGTGGTTGAGGTCGACGGTTCCGCCGCTGAGATCCTGAGGGGCCGGAAGAAGATGGGGATACCCCGTTCTCCTGTACTCACTCCAGGCCTCGACGCCAAGAGGGAATATGGCTATCCATTTCTGGGTGATGATCCTCTCAAGGTTTGTCTCGAAATCGGCACCGCTCTCCCATGCAATGGTGATATCGCTCATCCTTGTGGAATAGCTATATCCGCCAAGCGGATCAGTATAGGCTGAGGGTTTGCTGGTGGCATTTGCAATGTAAGCATCAGCGCCGCTTGCACCCCTCTCCTCGAAAGACAGTGTTATTCCGTTTTCATAGTAGGCCTTGGCGTTGTCCCCGCTCCCCCAGCGAAGCTCAAACTCTGCCATGAGGAAGCTTACCTCGGCGGCGTTAATCCATAGATAAGGAGTATCGGAATCCACTATCATGTTAGAGTAGGCGCCTACCGCTGCAGATTTGCTGGTGACTGTCGAACCTATGCGAATGCCGACATATTTGCCGTCATCGTTAGGAAGGAACATCTTTTCCAGTCGCGGGTCTTCGTATCCTGTCATGTAGCAAAGGATATCGGCCCCTACACGGCTATCCTGCCAGTCATTGTAGATGAGGGTTGTCCTATTCTCGGCGGCGTGCATCTGGGCATTGTCCGAGTTGGATGTTATGACACCGGAAGCTATTGCCTCCCCGGCCTTTTCCCTGGACAGGTTCTCATCCACATAGCTCAATCGCATGGCCATCCTAAGCTTCAAGGAATTCGCATACTTGAGCCACTTGCTTATGTCACCGTAATAGACATTGTCATAAGCGTCCCACGAAGATGATGTGAGCATTGAGTTGTCCTCAAACGTCTTTATCGCGGAATCAAGTTCCTCGAACATCTTATGGTATACCTGCTCCTGGGAATCGTACCCGACATAGATGCTTTCGCTCTCCTCAAGGGATGAATACGGGATGGGGCCGTAGGAATCCGTCACCCTGTGCATTATGGCAACCCGCAGTGTCTTCGCAAGCGCTATGGCTATCTCGTCATCCGTACTGCCGACTATTCCGCGGTACGGAGTGTAGGTCTCTGTTATCACCTGCGAAAATGGCCATTTGTTCCAGTCCGCCGAAGGGTTGAACGTCTCCCAGCGCGTCAGCCACGTATCCACAGTGGATCCGATGTATCCTCCGAAAGGACCTCCCGAAAGGCTTTCGTTGAACTGGTATATATGCTCCTCCACCGGAATCACCAAGCCTTCAAGTGTGAGCACCTTCGCTCCCGTCAGATAGTTCTTGGCCTCCATCTGCTCCTTGGTCACCTCATTGGGATTGGTGTTGAGCTGTTCGTAACGTCCCGTACATCCTATGATGAGGGAGCCTGCAGCAATCATAAAGGCTGCGATTTTCATTTTCTTCATCATAGTGCTAGAAATTTAATTTTACGTTGAATCCCAAACTACGAAGGGACGGCATCATGAAGTAGTCGATACCTTGGTAGTTGTTGCCCGTGCTGGCCACCGACTCCGGATCGAAAGGGGCATGGCAATATATCATGAAAAGGTTGTGTCCCACCAGCGATACGGTAACATCAGCTATGTTGTACAGCCACTTCCTTGGAATCGTGTATCCGATTGAAAGTTCCTGAAGGCGGAAGTTCGTGGCGGAATATGTGTACAATTGGGGAAGACCGCTCTGGGATCCAACCGTCTGATACCAATACTGGGCGTTAACCCTTTGATTCCCGTTTATGAGAACACCACCGTTATCCCTCGCCAATGCTGAAGACTCGCTTACCCCATACAGGTCGAGGTACGCCTGTGTCGCCGAATAGCAAACTCCTCCGATTCGCCCTGACAAAAGGAAGCCCAGACGCACTCCCTTATAATTGAAGCTGTTTCTCCAAGCGAGATTGTATTTCGGGAAAACCGATCCCAAATAAACCTCTTCACCGGCATCAGTTACGGAAACATACCCGTCATTGTCGACCTGGACATAACCCTTGTTATCATACACTAGGCTTGATGTCGTGTAAATGTCACCAAGAGTACCTCCCTTCTTGAGGATGTACTTGACCTTTCCGAGTCCAGTAATTTCAAGCTGGGTGAGCCCAAGGTCTTCTCCGGTTATGGGATTGACCGCGTTGTCCGCGAGATCCAGGATCTTGTTCTTGTTGTAAGACCATGTGAAGTTGCTCTCCCATCCGAAATCCTTCCACTGGTGGTTGAACCCAAGGGCAAGCTCGACTCCCGAGTTACGCACGCTTCCCGTCTGCAGGTATATGGTAGTATATGAAGACGAAGGAGGGAGCGAAGGGTCGAAAGTCTGGTTGTAGGTATCGGCGAGATACCATGAGGCCGAAAGGTTGAAGTCGGAAAGGAACCTTGCGTCCACGCCGATTTCATAAGTCTTGGTCCTCTCGGGCTTCAAATCCCCTATGGGATAGTGGGTCTTGTCCGACCATACCTTGCTTGTAGCATCGTATTCGTAGGTCGGAATCGTGAGGAACCTCGGGAAAGGCATACCCACGCTCGCTATTGAAGCCCTGAGTTTCAGGAAATCCACATAGGGGATGGTCCACAGTGCGGTAGGTATCCATGAAAGACCTACCGAAGGATAGAAGAAGCTCTTTTTCGAAGAACCGGCAAGCTGCGAAGCCCAGTCGTTCCTGCCCGTGACCGTAAGGTAGAGCATCTTACGGAAACCGACTTCCACACTCCCGAAAACGGACTGCGTCTCATCGTTCCATCCGCTCTTGGTGGCCCTTTTCTTCGTATCGTCGAGGTCCATGACGTTGAATACGTTGGCAAGGCCGCTGCTCTGGATGGGACCTCCGTAACTGAGTTCGTCCGTCTTGATGTTGTTGATGGACATACCGATATTTGCCACAAGGCTCCAATCGGGACCGAATTCCTTCTTCACGTTGGCCATGAGGTCGGCGTATGTCTGCGTGTCGTTCGCCCTGGCCTCCGTGTAGTGTCCGTTCTCACCGCCTTCGGAAATCGTAGACTCAGTGGAGGCGAAGTATTTCTGTGTATATAGATTGTTAGAATTGTCTATCCTCACCCTTCCGGTTACATTGAGCCAATCAAGGATGTCATAGCTGGCGAGCAGCGAAAGCATGTAGCGTTTCTTGTCGTTGTTGCGCAGGTTGCGGTAGTTTATCCAATAGGGGTTCTGCATGCGGAGGTCACCCACCATGTCGGCTCCCCAGAACTGTTCCATTATCTTGCTTCCGGCATTGTAGCGCTCGAAATTGCGGTAAAGGTCGAAGTTCTCTCCCCTCGGAAACAGGTATGCGCTTGTAAGGGGGTTCGCGTAAACTCCCTGGTTGGTCATGTTCTGGTCCTTCTGTATTATATAGGAAGCTGAAGCGTCCAGACGCAATTTGTCGTGCAGGAAATAGGACGTGTTCCTGAAGGTGAAGTTGTACCTGTCGTACCTGTTGTTGGGTATGATGCCGTCGGAATTAACCGCAGCCGCACTGAAATAAGTCTGGTTCCTGTCCGTTCCTCCGCTGAGTGTGACCGCGTTGGTGTAGGTATGTCCCGTCTTGAAGTAATCGCCCGAAGGGTCGTACCCGAAACCCGAACTTCCCAGATATGGTCCCCAGCTGTATATTCCCGATCCGTTCTCCTTGCCATTCAGTCCGGTTCCGTAACGGTTCTGGAATTCCGGAAGTACAAACGGGCTGAGGAATTCGGTGTTGCTGGAAAATGTGGCCTTGAGGGCCCCGGCCTTACCTTTGCGGGTGGTTATCATAACCGCACCGTTTGCGGCTTCGCTACCGTAAAGGGCAGCGGCGGCTGCACCCGTAAGGACCGATATGCTCTCTATGTCCTCAGGGTTTATGTCCGCAATCGCCTCGGTGGCTCCTTTCGAATCGAACTCTGTTCCTCCGCCTCCTCCGAAGTTATACATGGGAATGCCGTCAATCACATACAGGGCGTTGGAAGTCTGGCTTATCGACTTGTTACCGCGAAGGACAACCTTAGACGCGCCGCCCACTCCCGAAGAGGAGGAGTTTATGTTGACGCCGGCGACCTTTCCTGCAAGGGAATTGACAAAGTTGGCGTCCTTGACATCTGTCACCAAATCCGACTTCACTTCCTGAACATTGTAGGAAAGGGCCTTCTGGTCACGGCGTATGCCAAGGGCCGTAACGACAGTTCCCTCTAGTTGCATGGTCTCCTCCGAAAGCGTCACATGGAACTCCGACCGGGATGCGATGGGAACTTCCCTAGGCGCATACCCCAAGCTGTTGAATTCCAAGGAACCTCCAAGATTATCCGCGGGGACAGTCATCGAGAAATTTCCGTCCAGGTCAGTGGTGGTACCAATGGTGGTACCCTTCACATAGACGGCCACCCCGGGTAACGGGTTGGATCCCTCGTCGACAACCTTTCCGTAGATCTTCCTTGGGGAGGAAGGTGATGATTTGGAGAGATAGATGTTGTCCCCCGAGACTTCGTAACGGATACCCGTACCGGAAGTCATCTGGTCCAGGGCAACCTTCAGGGGCTGGTTTGTAACCTTCACCGTAGCCTTCTGGTTCAGGTCCAAACCGTCATCCACTCCAAACAAGTAACGGGTCTGGGACTCCATCGCCGAAATTATCTTGTCTATGCTCGCATTCTCCATATTTATGGTGACACGAGAGTCCTGCGCATAGGCAGGAATGAAGACAAAAGGCAGAAACAGTCCCAGACATAGTGTCTGGAAAAGTTTTTTGAACATGTTAAATTATATGGTATGTGTTAGTTTCCTCATCATAGGTGTAATCGAAATCTGCGTTGCGCAAAAGGGCGTTGAACGCATACTCAATTCCGTTGGATATCCTGAGCTTGAGCCTCTTGTACCTGAGTACCGGCATTTTGTCGCAGTCTATCTGGATCTTGACACCGTAGGCACGCTCCATCCTGTCCATAAGGGTCTTGAAGTCAACCCCTGCTGCGGATATTATACCCTCCGTCCAAAGGCATTCGGTATCGGAGGATGCACCCTCACGAAGCTTGCCGTCCTTCCTGGAAGCAGACATCCCGGGGTCAAGCAAGGCCTCCCTTTCACCCGAAGGGCTCTGAATCTCAATCTTCCCTTCAAGTAGTGTAGCGCAGAACTCATCCCCTTCCTCGATGGCGAGCACATTGAACTTCGTTCCCAGAACCTTGACGTTGTAAGCGTAGGTTTCGACAATGAAAGGATGTTCCTCATCGTGATTGACATCAAAGAGGGCCTCGCCTTCCAATCTCACCTTCCTTTCACCCCGTCCGAAGATTGCCGGATACACAAGACGCGATCCTGAATTGAGTTCCACTACTGTACCGTCAGAGAGAGTGACTTTTGATTGCTGCCCCGGCTTGGCCTCGGAAACGAGAGTCGTCGCAGCCATCTTCCTGTCCGCAGCCCTTCTTTCCACAAAATGGGTGACAAGTACCCCTACAGCAAGGGAAGCAGCCGCCACGGCGCCAATGACCACTGTCCTCAGGCGACGGGCCCTGGATAGTCTCATCTGGGAGAGTCTCTCCTGGAATTCAGGGGATTCCAAAGTGAAATTGGAAATCAGGAAAAGCCTGTAAGCCTTGTCGAACTCCTTCTTTCGGGACTCATCCTCCCCTATCCAGTCCGCAAGAGCATCCGCATCTTCCCTGCTGGCCTTGCCGGCAAAGAAACGGTTCATCAGGTTTAGTTGATCATTCATCTTCATGTGGTTTCAATTATAATACACCTAAGGTCTTCGATTTTTCCCACTTTTGTACAAAAAATTTCATCATTCATTACTTTTTTTCTTACCTTCACCACACAATGGCAAACGAAGGGGCAATAAGAATACTCGCAAAAACCTATGATGAGAACAGGAGAAGGCTTGAAGACTTCGCCTTTTTCATGGTTAGGGACAGGGAAGCGGCAAAAGACATAGTGAGCGACTCATTCGAGACATTGTGTAAGAAAGATGACATCAAGGTAGAGACTATCATCCCGTACATACTCACGGTCATAAAGAACTCCTGCCTCAACTACCGCAGGGATGAAAGCAGAAGAGCCGCCATTAGGGACGAGATAAGGGAGAAGGAAGGGAGAATGGCCGAAATCTACTCCTCGGCCATAGAGAGCACCGATCCAAAGGCCCTCTTCTGCAACGACATGATGGCTATCTTAAGCGAAGAGCTTTCCCGTCTGACCGAGGAAGAGAGGAAAATTTACATGCTGACACAGGAGAACAAGACCTACAAAGAAATCTCCGAAATCCTAGGCATACCTTACAAAAGGGTCTGGAGAATCTCTACATCGATTAACAACAGGCTCCAGAAAGCCCTATCGGACTACCTCGCCATGATACTTCCGCTCCTTATTGCAAAATTCATCCACTGAGTCATTCACCAATTTTGATTTATATTTGTCCGTGAAACCTATTTTTGTAATTTCGCGGACAAATATAGGCGCTATGGGCAATCTAGTCGGAAGAAAAAAGGAAAGGGATGACCTTCAAAGATTATATGCTTCATCTCAGGCACAATTAGTGGCAATTTACGGAAGGCTTAGGGTGGGAAAGACATTCCTTGTCGATGAAGTATTCAAAGGAAAGACTACATTCCGCCATTCAGGTCTTTCTCCAATAAAAGACAATGGTAGCAAGAATCACCTTGAAGACCAGCTCCAGCACTTTTCTAATTCGCTTAGGATGCATGGAATGGAAGTGGATAAGACTCCAGGGTCTTGGCTTGATGCTTTCTATATGCTTGCGAAGTTCCTTCAGGATAGGGACGATGGCCGAAAGCAGGTGGTGTTCCTTGATGAAATGCCTTGGATGGATACACCGCGTTCCCGTTTTATAAGCGCATTTGAAGGATTCTGGAACACATGGGGATGCCATCGGGACAATCTCATGGTCATAGTCTGCGGCAGTGCGACATCCTGGATATCGGACAAGCTCATCAATAACCATGGCGGGCTATATGGAAGGCTGACGCATGTCATGAAACTCAGACCGTTCACACTGAATGAATGTGAAGAGTTCTTCCTTTCCAAAGATATCAGCCTTTCGCGTTATGACATTACCCAATGCTACATGGCATTGGGCGGTATTCCCTATTATCTGGCTATTTTGAGAAAGGGAAAAGTCTGTCCCAGAATATCGATTCAATGTTCTTCTCTGGCAACAGCGTCCTAGCTAATGAGTTTGAAAGGCTCTTCTCTTCCATCTTCACGAATCCCTCTGACATGATGGATGTTGTCAGATTCCTATGCACCAGACATAGCGGCTTTACACGTAGTGAAATATCAAAGGGAGCTAAAGTCCCTTTGGGCGGGAGGTTGACTTCGTTGCTGGATGCACTTACCGAAAGCGACTTCGCTTTACGATATGTGCCTTTTGGGGAAAGCAAAAGGAATGAGCATTACAAGATTTGTGACCCCTTCTGCTATTTCTTCCTTCATTTCGTTGGGAAGAAAGACCGTCTTGACGAAGATTTCTGGTCAGACAACATTTCATCCCAGAAGGTGGTATCATGGAGGGGCCTGGCATTTGAGGAAGTCTGCTTTCAGCATATCCGGCAGATAAAGGCCGCATTGGGGATTCAGGGGGTATCAAGCCATCAAAGCGCCTGGTCGTTGACAGGGGATGATATCCGGGAAGGACTTCAGATTGACCTCCTGATAGACCGCAAGGATGGAATAGTCAACATGTGTGAAATGAAGTTCTATTCCGGGGATTTCACGGTAACCAAGAAATATGACGAAGTCCTTCGCAGAAGAAGCGGCATTCTGAGGGAGACATTGGGAGGAAGGAAGGCTGTGCATCCTACCCTGGTCACTACATATTCCTTGAGATATGGCACCTATTCAGGTAGATTTCAGAATGTTGTAACTCTTGATGACCTTTTCGTACATATAAAGTGATGAGCTATATTTGTCCGCGAAACACTATTTTTCATATTTCGCGGACGTTTATACGCCTTATGTAGGAAAAGATTAATTCAGCGTAGACCAAAGACTCAGTCCAGATACTCGAAAGAGGCCACTTCCTCCCCTACCTTCATATGGATTTTCCCGCCGAGGATAAGTGAAAGATTCGGCTGATCATGTCCAGCGGGAACCCCACACATCACAGGAATCCCGAGAGAGCCTATCTTCTCCTCTAGGACATCATATTTCTGCTGCTCATCGATAGATTTTTCATTTGAAGAGAACTGCCCCACAATTATACCGCGGATGTTGTCCAGCTTGCCTGAAAGGCGAAGGTTCTCAAGCATACCGTCCACCTCGTAGTATTCCTCGTCAACATCTTCCAGGAATAGGATTGCTCCTTTGGTGTTGATATCCAGGACAGTCCCCTGCAGGCTGCAAAGGACGGAAAGGTTTCCTCCCACAAGTCTTCCCGTAGCTTCACCGACCCTGCACCTGGAGGTGGTTTTGACGGAAACGGGTTGGGGATTCCCGAAAAGCGCATCGTGTAACGAATTCTCTGCTTCACGTGAACGGAAAGTGAGAGCCATAGGTCCGTGTATGCTCTCCACACCCTTGTTGGAAAGGTATGTGTGAAGGACGCAGGCGTCACTGTAACCGACTATCCATTTGGGATTCCGGAAGAAAGAAGAGAAGTCAAGGCGAGGCACTACCTGGATGGCACCATAGCCGCCCCGGATGGCAAGCATCATCCTGACATTGGGATTGTCAAGAAGTGCCTGCGTGGCAGAAATCCTCTCTTCCAGAGTCCCGTCATAGATTCCGTGAGGAGAAAACAAATTTGAGGCGAACACCACTTCAAGGCCCCAGGAACGAAGTACGTCCACGCTATGGAGTATGTCCACTGAATCCGCATGGCAGCTTATGGAAAATACCGCGACCGTATCACCGCGTTTGAGGTATGGTGGCCTAACATAGTATGTTACTTCATCCTGCACCTGTCCTATGGGAACGGATGAATCGTACCAACATGGAACCTTTTCACCTTTATCGGCGGCCTTGCGCCCGGCATTTGAACAAGACAGAGGCACAAAAGACAAGGCACCCAAGAGCATTACCCTAAGGAGCACTCCGCTTACTGCGAATAGCGTATGTGCCTTTTTCCCAATCATAAGGAAGTTTAGGCAAAGATAGCCAAAGAAAAGGGATTTGAAACGAAATAATCCACATGGTTCTTACGCAATTTCCGTGAAAGGTGAAAAATAGGGGGAGCCCCATTGAAAAGTTTAGGTCCGGCCATCAGGTCGGACCTTTTGCTGCTACATTACCATAAAATAAAATCGGCCGACTTCTGTACTCTTTAGATTTATAATTTAAATTGTAAAAAGTCAGCCGATTATTTGTTGATTACAATGATTTTTGTTAATTTTATAGTGTCCAATATAAAAGAACAATATCATGTGCAAATCAACAGACAAGTGCAAATGTAGTACAAAAATCTTGAAAAGTGTCGACAAATGGGAGGAAAATGACCTACTGTCAAGTAAATTCCTCAAATTCGGGATAGTTCCTATGCGTCACGGGGTGTCCGATGACGGCACCATAGTCACGGAAGGGCAGGCGGTGAGCCCGTTCGCGGTATGTCCGCACTGCGGCGCCGTGTCCTACAGGGTGCACAGCTGGTATACGAGGGTCCTCAAGGACTCCCCCGTCCTCGGCGACGGCACCGTCCTGGTGCTGAACGTGAGGCGTTTCTTCTGCGACAACGGATCCTGCGAGTACCGCACTTTCTCCGAACAGCCCGGAGAGCTCATCAACAGGTACCAGAGGATGACCTCGCGATGCAAGCGGGAGCTGGTCGAATACGGGTTGCACGCATCCGCTGTCAAGACCGCCGGCGTGCTGTGCAAGAGCGGGATCGGGGTGAGCCACGACACGGCCCTCCGCGCAGTGGCCTCCCGCGAGCTGCCCGATTTCTCCGGAGTGCGCCGCATCGGGGTGGACGACTGGGCGTTCCGCAAGGGCGTGAAGTACGGCAGCGTGATAGTCGACCTCGACACGCACGCGGTGGTGGACGTCCTCGAGGGGAGGGGGCGCAAGGTGTTCAAGGACTGGCTGCTGGCCCACCCTGACGTGGAGCTGGTCAGCAGGGACAGGGCCTCGGAGTATTCCTGCGCGGTGGAGGAGGTGCGGATGGAGACGGGCAGGGAGATAGTGGAGGTGGCGGACCGGTTCCACCTCCTCAAGAACATGAACGAGGCGCTGGCGGAGGCGATAAAGCCCCACGTTCCGGAATGCAAGGCGCTGCTGGAGGACCATCCCGAGAGCGGGCGTGAAGCGCCGCCGGAAGAGGACGCCGGAAGCGACCCGAGGCAGGAGGTCTTCGACGGCGTGAAGGCCCTGCAGACCAACGGCAAGAACGCATACCAGATATCGGCTTCGCTGCACATAGGCGTCCAGCTGGCCGCCAAGTACATGACGTGCGACACGCTGCCGCCGAAACTGAGAAGATGGGACCCGAAGGACTCCAGGTTCGACGGCCGGGTGAAGGCCGAGCTCGAGGCCGGGAAGGACTGGGAGGAAGTGTTCAAGGGGCTGGTGGCCGACGGCTTCAAGAACACGGAGGATGTGTTCAAGCGGCACTACGGCATCAAGGAAGAGGAGGGCCGCGTCATATCCAAGAGGACGATCTCCTCGCTGGCAACCAAAAAGATAATGCGAGACCTGGACCGCAAGCCGAAGAAGGGCAGGGGCGGCTGGTCCAGGGAAGACGAGGAAATGTTCACCAGGCTCTGCTCATTCGACTGGTTCAGAGAGTTGTACGAGTCGGCAAGGAGCTTCTACAAGACGATAACGGGCTCATCGAAGGATGAACTCGACAACTGGCTCAGTAAGCATACGGCATGCGACTGCGCCCCGATAAAGTCTCTGGCCAACGGCATAATGAGGGACTACATCCCGGTGCGTAACTGCATAATATACAAGGAAGTATCAAACGGAGTCCTCGAGGGAACAGTGAACCGTTTGAAGGTCGTCAAGAGGGTCATGTACGGGAGAGCAGGCGTCAAGTTGCTAAGAACCAAGATGATAGGATAAAATCATGCTCTTTCACGGAAATTGCGTAAGAACCAGTTCATAACACTTTTTGCAATTTAAGAAATTGTTTGTTAATTTTGTGAAACTAGATAAGTTTGATGCCATGTCCGCATTGGATTCAATAAACACGAAAATTTGGGAAAGCGGATTTACGGCATCTACTTTGAAGGAATTAAGTTATTTAGCAGAGGAGGTTAAAAATGGCAATCAGATATTTGAACGAATTCCACAAGCGCAATTGCCAGGCTTGTCGCAGGGATCTAAAGTCCT
>Ga0181612_110408_pt1 | contig 19151 bp, 8 predicted proteins | sample HoacroProtozoa21_FD_119630 | JGI IMG/M metagenome (GOLD analysis project Ga0181612, IMG submission 119630) | Hoatzin crop microbial communities from Cojedes, Venezuel. Combined Assembly of Gp0051906, Gp0051904, Gp0051908 | reverse complement strand
TATTTGTATAAAATAATGTATATCATATTCATAAATAACAAAGTGCATGTATATAAAAATATAGTATCTTTTGTATTCTAGTCTTTATGGTTTTGGAGAAAGTTTACAAATTTCACTTTGGTCAACCTTGAAAAGTTAAAACTAGCAGGAAAAACAGAACAAAAAAGTTTTGTTCTTCCCTCTCATCACTTTAAAGCCTCATGATTTAAAAGATCTTTGGACATTTGGTCTTGGCAGCTGTCATAATCCACAGTTTTGAGTTTACTGTCATGAAAAGTTCAACCAATTATGAATAGTGAACAACTGATTAAAAAATGTGTAATCTTTCCACAATGATAAGCAAGAGCTAAATATGTCGGAAAAACTGTTCCTGTAAATACTTGGCTTGGCTGCAAGCAAACAACAGATATAATAAAAAGTAGACTGTATTTTTGTTTTTTTCTTTGTTTTATTGAAATATTATTAGAAATCTAGTTAAAGAGTTTTAGAGATTTTTGGCAAGTATCCCTTGACCTCTCGAGGTTTTCATTTATCGTGTGTGGAGTTAGTAGGCTGGAAAGGAGAGATAAGTACATGCAGTCAGACCAAGGCAATTGTAGTCCTTAAAGTGGAGCTTTGCCGTGTTAACTGGCTGCATTAAACCAAAAATAAAAAATAAATACATAAAAAAGGATTGGAGGTTTCTTGTTTATTGTCTTTCAATTATTTCCATATTACATCTGCTCAGTTCTGAGTTTAAATGTGAAAAAGCTGTGGTATTTCCCTTTCACTGTTCTGTTCTCAAACCCATCCTAGACTCTGAAAGTGAAGCTGGGTTTTCTCTGGCTCACACATCTCCTACAAAGACACTGCAATCTGACTGTTGTTAGGAATTTGGTTGATGATGTGCCAGCTGGAACCAAGCCTAGCTCATTCTCTGAGAGCTGCATCAGTTCTGCAGTGAAACAAAAGTCACAAGTAACAGCAATTTGCTCTAATGAAGACGCTGAGCACATCAACAGACAAAATAGTAAGCGTCTCGGAAGACCTCTGTTACCTTTCTGACTCTGCTGCTCTAGATTGCTTAGTCACCTTGGACAAATCACTCCACTTGCCTTTGCTGTCCTTCCTACATCCATAAAAAGAAGTAGTTTGTCAACTAGACAATCTAAAATAGGGCAAAGACTGCATAATAATTACTTGATGTAAAGATAGTCAGGAAAGGGCTAACTATATGCAGCCTAATCTTCTTATAAATTAAAAATACACGCCTACAAACACTGAAGAATAGAATAAAGCTGAATATATTTTCTTAGAAATTACACACTAACTCTCACTGGGAGAAAAGAAATACCTAAATAGCTAATCATCACGACATGGAGACATTTAATATAAATAACAAAGTTGAGGACAGGTAATCCATAAAACTACTAACAATTATTCGCCATTTGTAAAAACATTACTGTAGCAGTTCTTAGAGCAAATCAAAAACATTGAAATTTTATATTCTACAGAAAGTGATTTGATGGTATCATAAAGGACTGTAAAATTTCCTAATTAGAACTGATTTAAAACCAGACAAAAGATGAAAATGAGGAGGAAAAAGGAAAAAAAAAAAAAAAGAAAAACATAGAAGATGGAACTGAAAAGAAAGAAGATAAATGCCTATTGATATGCCATTCACAACTGACCAGCAATGCTTGTATATTTGTTGCACACACGATGCTAATATGTAAAAAACCTTTTCCTGTTTAACCTAGTAAGGACAGACAAAAGATTTCACTTCTTCTTTGCACTTAGATGTTCTATGCCTTTCTTTATCATGTGTCTAAAAGAAATTGCACTTACACTCTCTGCTAAAATCTTTAAACTAATACATTTCTAATTCTCATCACGACTTGGAATGTTTTTGTGTTGTCCACTGGGATTACTGCAAGGTGGAAGAATTAGACACCAAGACAGGAAGAGGAGAAATACAAGTAGTTTTTGGTACTCTTGAAATTGTTGATATTCATGCCAAAGACTTGTATTAGCACATGACATACACTTGCCAGATGAGAGAATCATAGAATCACAGAATCATAGAATGCTTTTGGTTGGAAGGGACCTTTAGAGGTCATCTAGCCCAACCCCCCTGCAGTGAGCAGGGACTTCTTCAACTAAACCAGGTTGCTCAGAACCTCGTCATGAGATAAAAACTATCATCAGCAACAGACTATTTAATAATGTCATTTTGATACAGAAAGCAAACTGATGATTGAAATGGACATTTTACAAATATGCAATCTTTCTTGAAGAGAGAAAGTTAAAACTCCAATGTGGAGCATCTGTTCATGAATGTATGTTGAAGGACAGAGCGCACATTTAAGGACTAAGCTTTCAAAGAGATTAATGAAAGATGGTACCTTTTTTTTGAGGCTTCACTTAAAATGCTTGGGAAGGAAGCTAATGACGGTGGTCCTAGAACTGATTCTAGAGCATGTGAAAAGGAAACAGGCCATTCAGAAAGATCTGGCATATAATTTGGCTCACAGTGGGGAAGATTCCTTCTCATTTCAGATCTGTGCTGTTTCATCAAAGGTGACAAAGCAGGGAGCAGGTACCATGTAGTCTCAAAGAGGAAATATGTACATATTAAGGCGCAACTGGCTGAGCATTTTCTTTGGCTGGTCCAGCCTCATGACTGACATTCACTTACCAGTGTATTTAATTTACAAAGCGCAAAAATTTTCTGCTGTCCGGACAAGAATCCATAAGAGTTAAAGATATAATGAAAAACACATGTTTTGATTTCTTCTATTTTCTTTTTTATTTTTATAAAGAAGGTCCAAACAACTTTATTGATGCCCTTGATTTTTTACAGCCCTTAATTCTCCTCAGCTCCTGGCTGTTTTGAAGTACTAATTTCCTGTTTACTTTTATTTTCACTCCACTGAACTTGTCTAAATTTCCAATATTTCTGTCAGAGATTACTTTTAAAGCTTACTTGTCAACTTGTTGTGCTGTGGAAGGTCTTATTGTTAAAAAAAAAGGAATCAGTATGAAGATTTTACTGACTTACTTTTAAAAGAAAAAGCTATTGAAAACAACTGGATAAAGCATAAAATCAAATCCTGTATTTCTCTGCGAGAGGAACTTGCTTTCACAGATATAAAACTTCACAAACAGCTGTTTTTACTAGTAAAAGTTTAATTATTTCTTTCTTATCTTAATCATACTCTTTCACTTCTAACTTCTTACCAGCTCATCAGAAGTGATTTCTTCAGAGAGGGTATGAAATTATAATCCATTTCAATAATCCCTTGTAAGGATATTGCAAAGACAAAAGTTTATGCACACTCCCCATTAATGTCTTGATAAAAAAGGATAAAAAAGATAGCTCCAAATGCTTTAGATGCTGTTCTGTCACACTGTGGTTGCAAAGTTGTTACATAATAGTAAATAGCCTATATTACTAGGAAAGCAACAGAGATATTGTTACAAGCATCATTCTATACTATTCTTGCTTGTCTGTGCCTGTCATAGTCTCAGTACCTCTGACGTACAACTGTCATGGTTTAACTCAGCAGCTGGCAACTAAGCACCAGACAGCCGCTCTCTCACCCCTCCCCTTCCCCCCCAGGGGAACGGGGAGGAGAAATGGACAAAGAGGAAAACTTGCGGGTATATGGTTTGTATTGCATATTTATTATTATTATTGTTATTACCATTACTATATTAGTATTATTAGTAGTGTTAGTATTTCTTTTGTTGTCTTATTAAACTTTATCTCAAGCCGCGAGTTTCCCCTTTTGTCCATTTCTCCTCCACATCCCCCTGGGGGGAGAAGCAGAGGGATGAGCGAGCAGCTGTCTAGTGTTTAGTTGCCAGCTGCCAGGTTAAGTTACGACACTCGTGGAAAAAAGACCAAACTCCTGGAAAAGAGCAAGTATAGTCAAAACTCCCAGAAAAAAGAGATTCCTGCTCCCCGGCCAACCCCATTTATAAACTGAGCAAGACATCTATGGTGTGGAATATTTCTGTTGGCCAGCTTGGTCTATCTGTCTGGCTGTGCTCACTCCCAGCTCCTGTACACCTTCTCATTAGCTGAATATGAGAAACTGGAAAAAAGTCCTTGATTTATAGCAACAACTGAAAACTTCAGTGTTATCAACATTCTTCGCATACTAAATCCAAAACACAGCAGCTAATGGAAGGAAAATTAACTATATCCCAGCTGAAACCAGGACAAAGACACATGGAGGAAACTGAAACTACATTGATGAAATATCAGAAGTGTCTGCTGGTGTGCAAAATTTACCCAAACATGTCTTTACTCCAAGTAGACAGGTGTGTAAGTGCCTGTGTGCATGCAAATGTGTCAAAAAGATCAGCATTTTAAAGAAACAAGTGTATTTGACAGAAGTTTAAGCTAGGCTTGTGAGTGAGAAAAGCAGAAAATACTCACGATTCATTGTAAAGTATATCTGCACTGAAAAAAGAATAATAAAGATCAGCAGTCCCTGAGCTAGAAGAGATGTGGCTGACAAGCCTATATAGCACAGAGCAGCTCTTTGTGGGACTGAATTGAGATCTAGAAACAATACAGCTTCATTTGAAGAAAATGTATCTGAGCTAAATCACTCTGCCTTTGCAGGACAGCTATACTACTCATGTAGCTAACCGATTTAGCCACAGCTGACTCATTGCAGCTACAGGGGAGGTACACACATAGTCATCTCTGCATTTCCTTGACTAGTCCAGGCAGACCCATCTCAGATCACCCTGCACCTGCTGGTGTAGGCACAACCTTAGGCAAAAGTTGCCAAGCCCCTGCACAACCTTAGGCAAAAGTTGCCAAGCCCCTTGCAATCTGTGGAGATGTGTGAAATAGTTGGAAGCTTGCACTGGAATTGTTACACGCTCTGATTAAGCCTTTTTTTCTATTATATTTCTAATACTTACTATGGAATAGGAACATCTCCCCTGCAGGAGTGAAGCAGGGTGTAGCAGAAAACAAACTGTCCTTTCAGGCCAAGAGCAGGAGCAGCAATCAGGAACTACTCTAGGCCTTTTATTTCTGTTCCACTCAGACTGGACTCAATTTTAAAAATGGAAATTAATGTGTACAAAAATTCTTGTAACAATGAATCATAGGAAAAAGAATCTATTAAATAACATATCTGAAGACTTAGAACAAAATATTTCAGTATGTCCCTGGTATAAGTTTTAAATAGTAATTAAAATGTACTTGCTCAGTCAGATTGAATTCACAGGGTGACTAATAGCAGATATTCGCTGTTAGTATAGCAGTTTAAATAACTGAAACTGTAGTACATTTTCTGTTGTCCTTTTTTAGTGTAAGCAATATGGTTCACAAAGGATTTATACTGAGAAATTAGTACTGTTATTACAAAGCTAAGCACTGCAATATTACGTATTTCAAACAAAATAGATGCCTTTTAATGACTTTCAGCCTCTTATCATTATTTCCAGTATGTCAGAGGCTCAGAAACAGAAATACACTCTAGGGACCATCAGGCACAAACATGACATTTGTTCTTTAGCTAAATACAAACTCTGTTTGGCTGCCTTCTTGTTACCTTTGAGATATAAATCCTTGTGAGGCCTCAGTCACATGCAGTAATGTTCCAAGAAGTCAGTCTAGCGGGATGCCTGTTCTGATTATCCTGATTGATCTGCAGTGCAAGCTGCAGATGTATGCATGTAATAATACACCAGTGGGGAGTATTGAAGAAAATCTGGCTTTTATATAATTAGACATTTACTAGAAAGAACTACAGAGTTATGTAATCATCCTGGTAGACACAAACAAAATTTCCCTTTGTGTGCTACTGAAGCACAGATAATTTGTTATCCATTGTATTCAACTGATTTATTCCTTTGTTTTGCTGATTATATATGAATATATCAATGATCAAAGTCTTAAAATTCAAACAACCATTATAAGATTTGACAGTATTCGAGCACTTCTTTCTAGAGTAGGTGTAAATTGTACTGTGAGAAAGTCAGGTTTGTTGGTATTATTTATTCCGTCTCCTTAGATGAAGAAAGCTATAGTAGCAGAAGCCATTTATGTGATATAAACAACCTAATGAATATGCATTTTCTTCCAGGAAAACATTTTGTAAGAGTAGGGTCACTAACTAATATTGCCACACTAGCAAGTGTTTCTAGTTTAAACGTGGTCACGGTCTTAGTCATTACGCTTAATCCAGACAAATACAGTTTTGAGGGGAACATGAGTACCCACTACATGGATTCCCAATAGTAAGAGTATCAAAACTCCTGAATAATTGAGGAAAATGACCTACAGTTAGGTCAGCTCCCCTGCTAAGTTGCTGTGAGAAACAAAAACCTTCAAGAAACAAAGAATAAATAATGCTTCCCTAAAAAAATGAGATGTTTATCTTTGTATCTGGTGAGAATAGGTGCCAAACGTGATTACTTTCTAAAAGAAAATCCCCATTGAGGGCCTGTGTATCTACAGAGAGATGCATTCCAACCGCTGCCAGAGTTTTGAATCACAGAAGGAATGTATCTCAATAGGAGAAATTTTACATACCTACCTCCCATTGATTCCAATATCACGAAACACAGTTTCCACGTTCTATAAATATTTTCACTGTTGTAAAGACTATCATAGCACTATTAAAATGATTCTGATTTAAGCTAATTGACAGCTGGTTCTCCTGGATGCCAACATCCAATGGAGTGCAAATATGGGCAGGATTTAATGGCACAATAAATAACCACAGCTAGGACAGTAACTCTCCCCATGACTGACCTGCAGTGCCCGGTGTAGACAGTGTGCCTCATCTGCATTTACTTAGCGGGTAAATTTGCTAGGAGTCAATGGGTAAATTTGCTAGGAGTCAATCACTACTAGCACTATGCACACTGAAAAGAGAAAATTGCATTTTTCCTATTTTTTGGCCTATGTCAACTTCTTCAACAGCAGTCTGCCTTGATCTGTTCTTTGGTAGCACATCTCTGGAGATATTCCTACTGATGTGCTACCATCCAGAGGGCATTAGTGATCATTTATGGCAAGAAGGAAATCCATATATGGTCACATTTCGCCTCGGAGAATGTAGTGAGCTATAGAAATATAATTATTTTAAAGTATGGAACTTCTTTTCCCTACCCCACCTATTCCATTTTGTATTCCATAGTTAAAATATTTTCATTGCTGTACATCAGCTGATTCTTATTTGAACTTGGGTACCTTATAGGCTTTTGGGTCTCAAGAACCTACAATCTTTTTGCATTCTTTTCCTCCACTTAATGCAAACAGAATAACCACTTGCGTGTCTTGATGATAGAACACTATAAAATGACCAGAGGTGATGAGACAGAGCATACCGGATTTCACAGGAATGATAGATCAACTATCATTCCTATATAGCTATCTATCATCGCTTACAGAAGATCTAAAATCAATGGACATCTTTATGAAATGTACAGATGTGTCAAATGAATACATGCATGCAGTATAACAACAGCTATGTTAACACTAATAAGTCTCTTGCAACAAGCTGTGCAGCAAACTCCCTTTAGAAATCATCAGATACATCATATGACCTGATAAAAAATCCACAGGAGAATAGTCAGTTCCACTAATTCTTTTTTTTCCTCTATTCCTTTGTAGCTACTATGTCAGACTGTAATTGGTAAATACCTTAAGTAGGAAAAGGGTGCCAGAACAATATGGGAAGAAAATCTACTTTGCAAAATCCTTTCACTCTCAAGTAAACACAGATGGAGAGTGATAAAAACAGACCCTATTTCTGCCTCATCACACAGAACAACGCAGAACAGAAATAGGGAAAACATTGAAGACATGGAAATTAAGGATTTCTACATAGGCATTTGCAGCTTAGTCACCTCTGTGCCAGAAACATATCTGTGCTCTGACGTAAGCAAGTCAAGTGGACATATATACCTACTTGTCTGTGTGTTGATGGAGTTTGTTCAACCTGAAGCCATAAATACTTGTCTGTGCACAAACACTGTAAAAATGAGAAGTAACCTCTTCTTGTTCAATTTTACTCCTAGTTTTCATAATGTAACACAGAATGGTAACTTTGCCAACTCTGTACAGAACCAAAAATTGTCTACTCACATGAGCAAGAGACGTCAGGAAGAGCAAGAATTTTTTTCCCATTGTCAAAAAACACATGTGAAATCACTTTCATTTGTGAATGTGTAAATGCGTGAACAATCAATAAAAAAATACGGCAAATGTTAAGGAAATGTTGTTAATTTATTCTGACAATTGTATTTTAGATTTTTTTCTATAATACCTTAGAATGTACACTGTTACTATAAAAACACTGTACCAAATTTTATAAAAAAACAAAAGATGCATCTATGCTGAAGTGTTTTGTTTTAATTTAATTTTCTTTTAAGATATTTGGGGAAATCTTCACTTACAAAAGAGAAGAGCACAATGTTTATTATGCAAATTGTAGGGAAAATAATTTTTGAAAGAACTACTATGTATTTTTAACCTAAGATATCAAAATAGCACACAGTTACAAGGTTTAATTTCAAGATGTGTGAACCACTCATTGATCTTTAGTTCATGCCATAACATATGTAAAAGATGAGAATTCTTACAGTTTAACCCTGGCTGAATCACACAGGTATGAAATAATATGTGATTAGCACAATTAAATAATAAAGATGTTATAAAGGTCTGTTTTCATACGTCTGTACGTAGTTCTGTACACATAAGGAATACAAATTTTTTCTCAGCTAAGCTAAGCACACATGGTTGATGTGCTTGTACATTTGCTGGTGGAAAGCATCCCATTTAGATCCAAAAAGCCTCAAATCATCACAACCTCCAAAAGTCTTGCAAAGTTCAGGAATATTTCGCCAAGAGGACTTCAGGATGTACTTACACCCAGTAAGTATTTATGTTATCGTTCATACCTGACTTCTTCTATACTCAAAACCAAATATTTTTTCCTTTATTCTGAAATTAAATTAATAATTACATTCAAAATTCTGGGCAGAATTCATTATACTAAATCAAAGGGATGTTTTCAACAATGAAACAGAAAACTGCAAATAGAATTGGGATATTAATTTTCTTGTAGTACACTGACTTTATGAAATAGCTTTTTATGGAAATAATATATTTTAGATTCATCAGGTAGGGAAGAGGATCCTCCTGAAGGGAAGGGGAGCTGAGAGTCATGGCAAGGCCCCCTGGAGAATGGACACAATCCCACCATACCCAAACAAGCAGAGCAGAGTAGGTCTGGTGATGAAGACCAGGGCTGGCCACAGACTAGATGGCCAGGCAGGTCTGTAGCAAGGATGCAGGTCCCAGCTCAAGCCAAGGAGGTGGTTCAGCAAGGACAGGTCAGGGAGGGAGATGCCAGGCACAGGCACAGCTGCAGTATAGCTCAGGCAGGGACCAAGGGTTCAAATCATTATCCAAGCAAGGGGAGGCTCATCTCCTCTCTTCTCACTATTTCTGTGTTTTCCCAGCGGTCTGATCCAGGGTTACATGGCTGCACCACATCAGAGAAAACTTTGAACAGGGTCAGCTAAACCCCTGAGAGGGCTATTATGAAGTTGAAAAGGATGAGTACGAAGAAAATAGTTCAGGGCAGTTAGATTCTGCTCCACTCAAGGCCCTGAGAAAGAGAACAGCCTAGAGAGAAAAAGCAAGAAAATTGTTTCAGGTTTTGTAGAGACATGCTAGCAACAGTTCAAACTGGCGACTGTAAGCAACTTGTTCGAATGAAGGACATTTATTAAAACCAGCATGTGACTTCTGTTGGAGTCCAGGATGTTTTGAATCATAGCATTTGACTTCTGGGGAAAAAAGCCTTGCAGATTTCTAGCTAAAGATTCCACACAGGCAGTTCCACGATGTGCTACTGTTGTGCTGTATGAGAAGTACACTTCTGTCATCTTCTACCTCTTCTCTTTGTAGTTATCTTTCCTGACTGGACTATATGCAATTGCTGTGTTTGCTGAACTGCCGCAGACTGCCACAAACATCTCCAGCCATGCTGCTTTAGCAGAAATGTTATCAGTAAAAGCCAGCATAAAGGGGAGACAGTCTATGGACAACTATAGCTCTCATGAGGAATGAGACTAAAAATTCCTCATCACGTTGTTTTCCAAGAAGTCAGTGAAGACCAAAAGATTTTAAGCACCTTTAAGAAGTTTTTTAAAATAAATAATAATTTATTGAATTTCTGCCTATTATTATAGCCAATTTTTAACTCTGTCCAGAACATAACAGAACAGGGTTAACATCAGTATATATGGGGCTGGGCAGCCATGGAAGAACATCATGTAGATGGGCACAGTGTGAAGAGATACAGCCTCCACAGCACACCTGGCAAATATTTGAGGGACCTGTCAAGCCTTGCCCTTGTAACGGTACTGCCTACTTGTGAAAATTTTTAAGAATAGAAAGAAGAATGGATCAAGCAGCAGTTTGTAAAGTATGGAAGGGTGAGAAAAAGTTCATAGCCATGCTGCATCCTCCAGCATGTCTTATGTGGTTATATAAATGCAATCAGACACAGATCATCTGCTGCATAAAACCAAGCCTCTGAGTTATTAAGTATTTTCATTTCTATACTTTAGAGAATTATATTCTAACTGGGCTTGTCATTACAGAAAACTGAATCCTAGATTTAACTTTGATTTAGTCTCTCATACAAATGTTAATTTGCTAGCAGTTAAAGTTGCTTGCAAGACTGTTTCTGTCTTCTCTTTTTGGTTACTTGAATTGTTGAATGTTTTCAGAATTCAGATAATAAAGAGCAGTAAATCAAGTTGTCACCTTGCTGAATGAGACTGACAAGACTCATCAAAATAATGACTGAGTACTGTAGGCAATATACAGTTTAATTTCTGATTTCTTTATGTCTGTCTGACATTAATATTATTTGCTTTGCTATTGTCAAAATTCAGGGTTAAGAACAAGAGGAAGAGAACATTACCTTGGTAGTACACATACACTATGGGTAAGCTGGATTCACTTCCAAAGTAACTCTAAACCATCTTTTGAAAGAGGAGATAAACTCTGAAGAACTAAAATAGACAAAAAGAGTCTGAAAATTAGGGTCCCCAATAGAAAAAGCGTTAATTTTTACTGTCTCACCAAACCTTTGTTTAGATATAAAAGTGCTTGCCTTTTTAACCTGCTTAATATTTTAAGCCTGTATTTTTCTCTCTTTTTGCTCTAGCCAAGCTTTTAGGCAGCCATTGCTTTATAAAATGTTTGAGTTTACTTTTTTCTCTATATGAAATCTTCAAAGAATTTAGCATTTTGCTAACTTGCTACATAGTAAATTTTTTCTATTCTTTTTCACTTACAATTGATCTGTAATCAATTACTCATTTTGTTCTTTTATTCTCATTCTGTAGTTATTCTACTGGGTATAATAATCCTACTATGAAATCTTTTCTTGCTGTTTCTTTTCTTAAACAGGCCACAATAGAATCAATGCATGAGGGATATTTGAAATTCCATTAAAAACATCAATATTCCACAGTCCATTTACCAGGAAAATATAGGGATTAATGCTGTTTAATTTCCTTTGTACTTTCTAGTTTCTTCTTTCTTTTTTGTTTTATTTTTGGAACACAAATCTTTAACATCTGCACAGAATGAACAATTAATAGGAACATGATTCTTGTCATAGAAGGACCTATGCCTGTTTAGAATTTTGAACATATGTCTGAACAGTGAGATAGTAATTTAAAATCTTCTTTTGTGAGGTCTAATTTTCCATATGTCCTGTGCAAAGCATTTCAGAAGTTTGACATTAAAGTGTGGTTACTGATGGTCTTCCCTTGAATCTTCATCAGAAGGTTTTATAAGAATGAGAAGTTAAAGGGGTAAATATGCAGCACTTCCAAATGTTTCTTCAATTTTTTTGGTCCAGAAAATATGAAACAATGTGAGGACTAACTGGGGAATGACTGGGGAATGACTGGGTGATTTCAACATAAGGTTTATTAAGAACCACACCAAGTTCTTTCACTTCCATCTTTAGGTGCCCCTCATAAGAACAAAAAGGTTCTTGTCATGCATGAGGCACAAATTGGCCCTCACGAGACTGGGTAATGGCTACACAACCTTTTGTGTTATATTTGTAGACGTGCAAGGTACATTAGAAATTAGTGTGGGCAAAATTATGTGGCCAAAAATAATTCTATCTACAATCACTATACCAGTAACACCCATGATGTGGACTCAGTTATGTCAAGAAGAAAGGACGTTTATTAGATTAATTTGTGTGACATTCAGTCTACTAGTCAGGCAGTCAGACAGCTCTTTCAAGTGAATATAATCTATTGGCACCTTTATTTACAAGCAAAATCTAAGAGGACCTTAGCTGACAAAAGAGAGAGAAGAAGCATACATGGTCACCATTTGTATTACCTATACTACCCGGGGTAAGCCACCTAAGCAACTGCAATAGGATGATAGTTGAGGGTTGTCTTGGAGTTTCAGAAAAATGGCACCTCTTGCACCTATTTGTCTGTCATTCACTTAATCCTTATAATTTATAACAATTCATTATTTAATTGATATCATTAAATTTAAATATTATTTAATTCACTATATATAAATTAATTTCTTATTACAGTTACATCAGGCATAGGAACAATTTGATCAAACGTAGGGATCTACAGTGTAAAATCTTTCAAGCATAATGCTTCTGATGAGCTTTGGATGTCCAGTTTCAGAGATAACCATATGACTCCAAGTGCCTTTATCACTTCTTTCACTATAGTGCAAGTCTTGGGTATTCAGTCTTGAAGTAGAACATTTACATCACAGACAGGCACTAGGATTTATCTGACTTCTTCTGGGTTTCTCACATGAATACTTCTACATCTGAAATTGTCCTCAGACATTTTTTACAGTCTACAGAGATGTTGTCCATGTACTCATCTGAATCTGCAGTACAATGAATCTCATCCTGAAGTAGGAGCCTACATTTAATCAGACTTAGACATCTGAAACTAGGTGAGATAAATCTCTTCAGAAGCTCAAATGCTTTTTCAACCATAAAGAACATTACATCAGGACACAGGTTAGTCAGTCTCCTTATATTTGAAAGATGTGTAAGAAATGTTTCCTCACTTCAATGACTAGCAGTTCCATTCTAGGAGGAAACAGATGTCTAGTCAACGGAAAAATTCTTTCAAAACTTTTCAAACTACATGAGAACTTCATTTTGTCTTTAATAAGCATTCCCACCCCTAACTTTGAATTCATGAAAATCCTTTGCTAAGTTTTCATGTGCTGCAACGAAGAGTGAAAGACTGCAGAATAGATTTTTTTTTTTCCCTAGTTAAAATAAAAACATTTTCTTAGGACTGTAATCAATAGAAGATTAGATCATTTGATAAATACTTTTCTACTAAATTACATTGATAGAAATATTTATATACTAGTTTATCATCTTCCATTGAAGGTCATTACAAAGTTGACAGCATTGGAAGGTCATTTGAGAGACACAGATATTTCTTTTTTTCTCTTACACAGATGACTGGGCTGACCCGAAAAACCAGATGAGCTATCTGAAAAATTGTTCCAGTCTGAGCTGGCTGATAATATAAACCAGAAAATGTTTATTCCAAGTCTTTTTTTCTTTTTTGGTTGGAACATCTTTTTTTCAATGAATGTTCATGGAAAATAAGAGATTCACTGTTAAGATATCTAGTGTAATTTTTATACTGAACGATAGCTTCATTTTTATTTTGTAGCATAGGGAATGTATAGAATCTAAATCTGGCTGCCTTGTCACATACATGAATGATCAAATCATTTATCTGATTGTTTGTGCTGTTATTTTATATACCCCATTGACTTTAATTCTTGATTATTGATTAATGAAAGTGATCTTATGACCAAATGGTTAAGCTGTACACGGTAGGCATTTTAGGATTCACTACAGATTTGTTGTAGACAACGAGGATGAACCTAGAGTAGTTCCATGGCTAAAACTTATAACTGAGTTATTACTCATCTGCAAGCTAAAAAAATTCCCTGTATCACTTGCAATGTCACAGATCTACTAGAAGTCTCTTTTCATGTATAGCTCATGCTTTTTTTTTAATTTCAGCAAGTTTTATAAGGAGGGAAAACTACTTCCCAGCCCACTGTAGTCACAACTTTAATATTTTAATTTGGTAGAAAGAGTGCTACACAAAACCAGAGGAGAGTTAAGCAAGTAAGAGCCCTGGGCTATACTCCTCCTACTTATGCGAATGCTTAGAAAATGAAATATTCTATTCATTTTTCTGCTTTTTATCTCATTTTCTGAGCCTCACAGTTTTATCACTTGCAAATACTGTGAGAATGTTCCCATGAGAAAGATCAGAAATTTCTTTTAGGAATCCACAACCGTTGGAGCAAAGGTGATTTTTTCATTGAAATTAACTCATGGAAAATTGCATGCATTTGCATGTTTTGAACAGAAACATGAATGTCTTACAGAAAAAAACAAAACTCTGTTACCCAAAGTAATTCTGGAATATGTCCATTTACATCTCAAGCCATCTATATATTTAAAAGGAAAAGCTAACAACCAGCTACTCTACAGAGAGAACAGGCTTTTTCTATGGAAATGCAATAAAGAAACCACTAGCATTAACAACAAATACACTGATTGAAACTTTCATATTTTCAGACTTGGCTATGCAACATAGCATTGCTTGCAGCTGCAGCAGTGGCCCAGCCCAGCCTTGTGGATGGGAATGCATAATCCTGCCTGGTTTCCGAGACAGAATTTACCTGGAGGATAGAAAGTAGGAAACCAATACACCCTATTGTCTTTCAATAACCAGCCTGAACAAAGCAGGAGCTTAGTGCCAATGCCAAAGATAAACGTCAGTGACCAAAGTTTACCATTTTAATTTGAGAAACACAACCTTTCTTCACATGTAGCTAGCACATAAGTCTACTTTTTAAATTTGTCATGTTACCATCATTGAGCTCTTTATAACCCTTGACATAACTTGTTAGTCATAATCCTTTGGAAATATTTAGAGTGCAATGTGTGTCCTCCCACAGATTTAGGCAGAACATCTGCATTCTCTTTATGCAGCTTGTGTAAGGTACAGGAAAACTCCTTATTTCTTCTCTTTTCACTCTTTTCCCAAAGTGTAATAGCCATGAAATGGAGAAATAGAACTTAGCTTTTACCAAAGAACATTTAAATATTTTGCCAGTATAATTATGATAGGATTATATGCAACCATTGCAATGGTTTGGCAAGCACAAGAAACTACTGTCCAAAGCATAAAATGATGTGATAATTATATCTGTTTCATGGCTTTCCCAGGAAAAGAAGCCCAATAAAGATATATGCACTTTCTCATGCTAATATATCAGAAAAAGCTTCTAGGTTAGCTCTTCATAAGGCACAGTGAGGAAAGAAAGTTTCTCTTCAAAGAAAAGATACATTTCAAAGCAGGCACTATTCCTTTCAGTGGGTTAGGTTTTAGGGTCAATAGTGCAATATAGTATGCATCTCCATGAGGCAGCCGTAGAACAAGCAGGATATTTGCTTAGAAACATACTTGTGAACTGTTGAGGAATCACACTATTCAACCATGGAAGGAAGAAAACAAGGAAGGCAGGAAGGGAGGACTGGAGGAAGAGAGGGAGAATTTATAAAAACCACAATATTTTTATGTTTAGTAAGACATATTTTTTCATATATCTTGGATAACCCAAGGTACCCAAACCGATTTTTTGAGAAAGAATTTTTTTCTCCTCTATCCTTCTAATTTTGTTTTTCAAGAAAAAATCCAACACAGAATATTTTTAGTGTGCTACTAGCCATCTTAACCTCTAGCGATGCTTACACTCCCTTAGTGACCCCATTCAACCAGCGTTTTAACTCACGTCACCTCCTGCAAAAAACAGCTGGCGGGTTCATTTGCACAGTAATAAATGCTGTCTCCCAGCCTGCAAGAGACTGTTTGAAACAGATTACCTCTCAAAATTGCTTGTTAACTATGACTGACATATCAGTATGATACACGCTTATATTTTCAACCCTGTACAACCCCAATTCCAGATAGAAAGACATTTTAGAGGCTCTGAAAATTACTTATATAAATTCTTTTTATAAAGATTGCTGTGAGTCTTTATGTGTCTCAGCATTAACATTTTCCTCTCATTTCCCTTTCACTTTTTTGCTAGAAAGCAGTGTGCAATGGAGAAGCATGCCCTACTATTTCCAAGCTTCCTCCATCTTAAAGAATTTTTTAACTTCCCTTTTAAAATGAGTATAGTTAGGTTTTATTGTTGGCAGTTTTGTTTTAACACATCAAGTTTAAAACCCATCCAAGTATTGATCAGTCAATAAATGAAACATATGAGACAGGATGGTTACCCAATTCAGTTTAGTATTGCTTGACAGACGACATCGATAAATAAGTCAAACAGAACAAAGGTACAGGTAGCTATTCAGTCCAAAGTCTGTGTAATATGATGACCATATTTTATTTGAGAATTATACCTAACACCATCTATGATGTAGTCTTCCAATGAGTGATATTCTTCCAGATATCTCTTAAAATAGCACAGCTTGTTTACTAGCTGGTACCTATGCACTATATTTGAGAAGCAGGATTAGTGATCTTGACAATAAATCTGTATTACATAAACTACCATCTCCACAGCCAGCAGTCTGCACTTACAGCTGAAATTTGTCTATTTCAGCTTAAAGACTGAAGCTGAGAAGGCTACACTTCTGTCACGTGTTTCTGCAAAGAGAGCTCTTTGCTCATTACCCATTTCTGATCCTGAAAACCCATTAACTCCCAGCAGCAGGGAAAAAAAAAAAAGTGGCTTGTAAAATGTTACAGGTCTAGTTATATGAGACAGTTAACATTTAGAACAGCCAGTATACATACGCAGGAGGAGTTGGGGAATTCCCACTTCACTCCTCTCACGCCTATGTACAAATGGTAAGATCCAAAGTTCTCACTCAGTTACCACCTAATCCTAGAGACGCTCCAGCTACTTCAGGTTTTTTTCCTTCTATTTATCCTCTCTCAGCACCTGAAAGCCAGCCTACCCAGGATGGCTGGCACTCTTGAAGCAATTACTAGTTTTCACAAGACCTCTGAAGGAGAAGCTACTGGTACCACAGGTGCTTTGTTTTATCCAGTGATACAGCGCATAGCAAATGCTTACCCCAGACTAAAGGAGCATGAGCTCAGGTCTGTTTCCCAGGAGTTTTCCCTCAGCCCTGTGCTAGAGGCTGCACAGGGCAGGAAGCAGAGCACGGTTTGTGTCCCCTGTTGGAACTATTCCTTTCTGCTTAGAATAACTGGAGATCTGATAGCTCTTTCTTTGGGACATTCACCTACTTCACTACAAGCCCTGGTTTCTGTTTGAAGGAATATTTATATGGCTTTTTCCAAACACTATTTAATGGAAAACGCACAGTTCCTGAATCATGGCCTGGAAAGCTCCCCTCTAGCTGAAAGGCCAATCCCCATCCACTCATATATGCACTCTTGCTCATTATTGTCCCTTCTCTCTGCCATAGTGAAGCGCAGATTTTTGACAAGTAGTGGAAGAGATTCAACAGAAAGAGAAACGGTCCCCTTTTATCCATAGTCCAGTGGCCACGTGACTCTCCCAGGGGGTGAGAGTTTGAGCGTCCTCAGGAAGAAAAGGCATTGAGCTCAGCTGTGTTAGATAGTGAGAAAGTATTCAATCCAGTATCCAAAAAAGCCGCATTCAAGAGAACAACAGAGCTTTGTTTTCTAGCTATACCTTGCCAGGGGGAAGAAACAGAAAAAAAAGAAAATTAAAAAAGAGTGACTTTCTTTCTTTTTACTTTGGCTCAGGTGACAATTTTTAGAACTTAAATTGTGGTTATGGAATGGAAGAAGGTGGATAGATTATCTCAAGTTAGTAACATCTCTGCTTCCTCCCCTCCAAAATAACAACCAAAAAGAGAGATCAGGTGTGTGAGAATTTGAATTTAACCTGATATTCCTTTTCTTTAGAGTAAAAAATTCTCAGAAAGAATGAATCATTACTCAGAATGTAGGAAAATCTGAGTTAAGTAAACATTTTATTCAGTGGGAGACCATTTCATCAATAGGCCAGAGGAAACCAAGCAGATGTTGACCCAGCTGCTACTGACACCTGCAAGTCCTATGAATATTTCCTGTGATTGCACAAAGCTCATCTGAGGAGCTACAGATTTGAAAGTAAGAGCTAAATACTCTAAAGAATATTTCCCCAGAGGTGTTTCTTTCTAATGGAAGATACTCCTTCAGATGTTTGGGTTTGTGGGAGGGTGGTGATTTTTTTTTCTGTTTGGATTTACTACAGAGAAGTTTGGGTTTTTGCAAAAAAGAAATGCTGCAGATCAAAATATTGCCAACCAGAGATGATAGCTAATATTATTCCACATTTTTCAAGAAATCCATTTCCATGATGCTGAGATCTGATATACTGTATTCCATTTCTTAAGGAGAAGCAAAACGTTCAAGCAAACAGCCACACACGGACTGAAATTGTTCAGATACAGAGGAAATAAAATATCCTTGCAAAAAAAATTTAAATTGGCCTGCACACAGCTGTATGTGAGTGATTCTATTTAGAAAGCACAGGTTTGTCTCAAGGGGAAAATAAGTCTCACAGGTTTGCTGCTTCTCACTCAGATACTCCATTCCACATCTGTAGCTCTTCTATAAGCTGGTATATGACTTATGGATATTCACCGATAATTTTCCGTTAAGTAATTTAAAACATAACCATAGAAGCATATTTGCCAAAAAGAGTGTAACAGTATAATAAGGAAGACTGGAATACACTTTCTGAAAAATGGATGAACTCATGTTGCTTATTGGTATTTCAGTGATTCTGTGAACCTGTAGAGAATTGTAGTAGAAAGGCTAAGATTGGTGTGAATGAGGAGCGAATGGGGATGTCTGCATGCAGAGGCACCAGAAGGGGTGGAATAGGGCTCATCAGCAGGGACAGGGCTCTCTGAATGGCCTCTGTTAATTGCTCCCAGATCAGCCATCTGCCATCCAGCATCAAGATCCCAGCAGAAAAAGGAATACCTGTAACCTGCATGCAGTCACCAACACAGGAGAAAGCCAGGAGACATGAGGAGGACTTGACAGTTCATGTCCCT
>Ga0181612_146817_pt1 | contig 19152 bp, 5 predicted proteins | sample HoacroProtozoa21_FD_119630 | JGI IMG/M metagenome (GOLD analysis project Ga0181612, IMG submission 119630) | Hoatzin crop microbial communities from Cojedes, Venezuel. Combined Assembly of Gp0051906, Gp0051904, Gp0051908 | reverse complement strand
TTGGCATGTTGATTATCTGAGTTAGTGCAGCAAATCATTTGCTGAATGACAGTATGAGAGGTAACATGGTGAGAAGGAAATTAAGCCTATTGCAGGTACCCCAGTTGCATTCACCATTTATACTGAAAATATTTTGTCTGTTTGTACTCTGCTCCTTATAACAGCACCAGCAGAACTGCAAGTACAGTGATAACTCCTATTCACTTTCCTGTTTGGCTTCAATGTCTCCAGCCAGAAGCTTCCACCCAGGTTTAATATTCATTTGTACTAAAATATTGCAGGTTTTTAAGCTTAAAGGCTCAAAACTGCGGCTCCCCATAGGAAAAGCAAAAGACTGTACCAGTACAAGAATCTCATTTTACTCTGCACCTGAGCTGTCTCTCTACTTTTATATTTTATGGTCCCGCGGTCCTTTCTATAGTCACACTGACTGTATTAAATTATGTAAAGGCAAAGTCTTGTGACAATTCTGAACCAACCTGCAAGAGAATACAAAATCTCTCTTTTGCTCTCACCCTGATTCAGAATTAAATTCCAAAAATTACATGCAAATAATATCACCAGTCTAAGTTTAATGAATGGAATCAAGGAAAGCCAAGGGCAAAGGCATCAGTTTTATCCTCTACCAATGCTGAAGAATTAGCACTAGAATTAGTATGAATTTGCATTAGTAAATGGTCTTTGAATGACATGATAACTTGGTGCGATTCAAGTTTGTTAATATTTCTAAACACTAGGAGAAGATGAACTCTCTGACTAAGGCTTAGGGTGGAAGCAAGGACCACTGAGTTCCCTGTCACAGACTTGCAGGGTGACCTTGACAAGACACATAACATATCTGTGCCTCAGCGTGAGATGGGGGATATTAGAAAATTTCATAGCTCGCAGAGGTATTGGTAAGTTTCAATTAATCAAAGTCTTTCAAGATCTTCACACAGAAGAGTCTAGATAACAGCAAAGTTTTGTGATTACTAAAGTGGACCTCTTCTGAGAGCTTAATTTTTAATTTTATGTTAACTTTTTTAGCTAATATAAACTGTCAACATGCGGAGTCATAGATCCTTCAGACCTAGTTTATGTGGAGCTTGTCAAGATGCAGCTGTTTTTAGCACTATATCCCTGTTAGGATATGACACAATACATCATAACAGCTCTATCAGAGCCATTAGGGTGTAAGCTGTCAATGTGTAATAAGATTACTAAGCATTACATCTGGTGGTGCTCTGATAATGCTGAACTAGGTACACTATCGTAGAATCTACAAAGCCTTTGAATATTGATGTTGCAATGTCTCTCTAATGAACGCAGCAGTATTATTTTGAAGTAGAAGTAGAATATCTTCTCTAGCGTGTGTGAAGAGCAATTTTTTTGTAAAATAAATAACTTCAACTTTTTGCTGTTTCAGAAAACTGTGAAGGTGTTCTCCCCAGTATCTTTATGTACTTAAAACGTCTACAAACATTTCTATTAACAAATGAAGTTGGTTTTGTTTGAAGGAAAAGCAAAATTTGCCAATCTCTCTTCAAATAATAGCCGGATTTACTCAAATGTATATAATCAGATAACTGGCCTTGGATGCCATGGACTACAGGAAGTTTGCGTTCAGAATGGCTACAGACATAAGGACAACTTCCAATGTGCTTTTTGTCTCTTCAAAAAGTTCAATTTTCAGATTAAAAAAAGAAAAAAAAAAGATGCTCTTCTTCCTATATTATTTGTCAGAGTATAATTGAGACAGAGAAAAAAGAAATGTATGAATAATTTGAAGTGTGCATCCAAAAAATTCTGCTGACCGTCTTGCCGCAGTCTAGGAAAGTTCTTATCAGGGAAAATACTCAGTAGAACTTTCTGTTTCATGGAAAGACTCTATATTGGTAGGTTTGTCCTTACCTGTCTGCACAACACCCAAGCATCAACCAATCAGTGGTGAATTTATTCTTCTCATACCTTTATGAAGGACCTTTTATTGGGAGAACTGAAGTGCTGGCTTGACGAGAGCCACGATAAAGTCTGCAGCAGGACAGGGAGAAGAAGTGAGCTTTGCTGATACTTTAATATCATCACCAGAAATCTGTTATTCTATGTATGAAACTCTTGTTCACAGTATCTCATTATTCCTGAAATGGTGTGCTCAGAGTGCAGCAAGGTGACAAAGCTATAGTAACAGATACATGCCTGTAGAAAGTGCATGAGAACTTGTACGTGCACACATGTGTGGCTGTACAGGAGGAGGTTGTGGTAAGTCTTGAATAAAGGGAGAGGTGAAGGGAAAGTAGAGACTCTAACTGCCAACGGTATTTTCAAGTCTTCCCAGAGAAGACTGAGCTGAGTGGTTTCAAATGAACTTTAACATCGCACTTGGCCAGCAAGAACATTAGTGCATCTTCAGTAGGTTTGTAGCCTCCTAAAAGTGGAAGTTATAGCCTCTCCCAATCAGATGTCTTGTGAATGTGTGAGCTGTTTGATTTTCTGACTCAGCAGTAGGAGCAACAGGCAGGCAGACCTACAATTAGAAAATCTTAACAAAATTTCTGGGAATATATCTTCCAAAACGTACAGACTAAGAAGAGAAAACAGTAGAGTGATTATTCATAATGATAAAAAGCCTTGTTGAAAGACTGTCTCATTAAAAATTAAATATCTTTTGGTGCAGCAAATGAGGGAAAGTAGGAAATGCATTCAGACCCCTGACACTTATGCTGAATAACGACCAGAAAAACATGCTGTGGTCCTGGAAGGAGACATAGAACACAACTAAACAAGGAAAAATACAGAAAAGAAAAGATAAAATTAAAAAAAAACAAGCAAAATGAAGAGAAATGTCAATGATGTGACAGGTAACACGAGTACAGGCTTCTGTTATTAGGGTGAACAGGAAGACATGAGAAATTCACATGCTTTTCAAGTATAGGCTGACACAGGGAAACACCAGGCTGAAGGGAAGACTTGCTTACACGCAGAAAGAAGTTGCTCATTTAAAAGAGCAGCTAACAAAATTACAGGGAAATAATCTATAGGGTTCTATCTCAGCATTTTTGTCTCTGGCTAGAGTAGTCCACACAGAGGAGAGAACGAGAAAAGTCAAAGACATGAATTAAATCTTCTACTCAGGAACAAAATCCCCTGTCACAAATACAGGAGATTTCACTGACATGAAAAGAAACATAAAATGCTGGGAATGATGTACAGCAGGTAGTAAAGAGCAAGAGCTCTGAGAACAAACCTGTCTCAGGTGTGAACATGTCATTTCCCTCATGTGGAATTCTCAAAAACACGTCACAGGGTTTTGGAAGAGGTCCCTGGTTCTTCATGGCAAAATGCCCAAAACTCAAAAGTCTTCTGAAAGTGTTAAAATAGACATTAAAGGAGGCTGTTCTTATTGGTAGAACTGCAGTGTCAAGGACAGAGTAACTGTGGTGGAAAAAAAGATAAAGCTGATTCAAAGACCCTCCTAAACTGAGCAAGAACACCAAAGAGCATATGCCTTCAAAAAAGCAACATTTGCTGGGACAGCAGGAATCAAATTCTTCCAAAAATTAAATGCTTCTTTGCTCCCACTACAGGTTTGATTTTTTTTTTTTTCTTGGAAGGCTATTTTTGAACCATAGTCCCCAGCTGCTTAGAAATCTTGTTCTGATTTCCAGCCTGAATTTTTTCATAATCAGTTTATATTCATTTGTCCTTGTGCCAGCACTGTCCTTTTGTTTTAACAGTACATCTATATTGTATAACTATTTGTAGATTAAATTATTTAGTATTACAAAAGATAGCATCAATTTTTAAGAGAAATCACCAGTTGATATTATGAAGATAAAATTCATTGCTGCAACAACTGTTTGATCATAAAGTTATAGCCTAAAAAGCTTATAAATACAATAAAATGTTTTTTCACATCACTTCAGGGGAAAATAACACACTATATCTCTTTATTACTTCTTTTTATGATATTCAGTAATGAAATACAGTTAAAATAAATTTCAGCAAAACAGATCTTGATTTGGGAAAAAAGCAGACAAGGTGGAGCCATTGTTTATTCATTAAAGGCAGGAGCCTATTCTTCAACTTTGGTACAAGCGACACAGTGAAGTTCTCTTTTGGACCTAATTGCTTGATCACAATTGGTAGCAATATGACAATTGATTGGCAACTTCATACGAGACAGGTATTTTGCAAGTAGCTTTGGGCAAATGGATGATTGAGGGAGGGAAACTGAAAGTGTTGGGCTGAAGGAATGGAGTGTCATGGTCTATACAAACATACTGTAGAGATTACATTGCTAGGTTGTAAGCCATCCTGAGCAGTGATTGTCTTTTTCTAGGTGCCTGTGAGTATTAACAGTCCTTGATGCACTAGCGTATAAAAAACCAACACTGCTAACGGTTTCTAGGTTTTCTCTCTTTCTTGTGCAAAGGAAGAATGCAGAGTATACTGTTGTCTTTCAGCGCCTCTAGGAAATATTACAGGGATTTCCCTGCAGCGCTTTACCTTCTGTACAGGAGAGAATGAAGATGTGTGAAGCAGAATATCAGCAATTATGTTTCTTGGCTGAATGAAGCTTCAGATATACCTTCCTGTTCCCAGTATTAATTACCTGCTGCCCCTCCAGCAACATCTATGCACCACTGGACACTTCATGCTCTACCCTGTATGTGCTTAAGTACTGGTATTCTGTAATGCTGAGTTGGTGCCTCCCTTCTCTCCATCCCTCTGGTTTTTCTCCTGTGTATTTGGGCAGCACAGGGCCCTTTTTATTAACATTTTCCACCTGAAAAAGCCGGAACAAGGGGCGACTCCTGACCTGAAACAATGCAGGCGAGTAGGCTGGCTTTCTATTTGCACTGCCTTTCTACATGATGTCCCTGCTTTTCCTCGTCAGACACAAGGTACCAGAGATGTATCAGAGATGAGGAGAGTGTGTCTGCCTGCCTGCTCACGCTATAGCTCTGGGAGACAAGTAAGGAGGATGCAAGAGCCTAGCGGTTTGTGCCCACAACAGCGAGTCTCTCACAAATACTGTGAGAGGTAAATGGTGGGTATTATTGCTGGTATTTCAGCTGATCATAAATGTAAACAGGATATAGTAGCCCAAAGGATAAACTGAACTGAAAGATACTTGTAGCTACTCTGAAGCTTGTACTATAAAAGAATCAGAAGTAAGCCATTCATTGAAGTCCTGGCTTTCATGCACTTGTGTTTGGCATTGTTATTTTAATCTCCTGACCCCATTCTGTGTTTCTGTACTGTTTGTCTTATCTGGAAATGTTTAACTTGCTGGGTTAAATTTAGTCTTGTGTTATGGAGATACTGTGCTAGGCTACCGGGATTTTTCCGTCTAAAGCTAACCTGATCTTTATTGACGATTGCTCAACATCTGCAAAACTCCTTGTATTCTGTATTTCTAAACAATTACACTTGGTAGCCTGCCAGCTCATGGTGGCAATAGGAACCACAGAGGAATGTGAGAAAAGTTTATACCCCACTCAATACACTTTATCCATGGTAATTTTTTTCAGGTATACAATGCCTTTGGGCTTAATCCTGCAAATACCTTTCAAAACGCCCAACTGCTGAAGAGCTGTCTCTTCAAAGCATTCTCTCCTTTGTGCCTCTGAGCCTCCAGTGCATTCCACAGAGAGGCTGTTAACATTCATTTTCTTCCATTACTGCCACATAACCTGTAAATTGCCCCCCCCTCAAAAAAAGTGAGGGACAAAAAAGAAAGCTGAATAGCCCCCCTTCTGCACATTAACTCTGTAGCTGCCTACACTTCATTCACCATCTCCACCTTCCCCAGGGTCCTCCCCATGTTTCTGCAGTCTGGACTGGCCACAGAGTAATTTCCTAGGAAGAATGTTGCAGTAATTCTACATTTTAGCCTAAATAAACTCTACCTGCTCTACATGGTACTTTGAAGATATTTTCCCCTGAAAGACAATGAAAAATTAATTCCATTCAATGTTAATTTATGTATAAAACAACTTTGGAAATTAACAGAAAAGTAACCTTTATCTTGTTTGAGAAGATATTCTGAGAAATATGTGATTGTAGCCTGTTTATGCAGGAATTAAAAATGATCTTCCTTATCTTCATCAGCCTCTGGTAAAAAGCCACTTCTACAATGATTCCCCTGGTCTTATGACAAGTTTAGCTAGTCCTGGAAACCTCATTGCAAATTGGCCATTCATATCTATTTTCAGACCCTTAACATTAATACTGATATTGAAAGATGACTATTTAGGTGCGAAAAACACTACAAATAAGCAATCCAATTCTTTTTGGATATACAGCTCCTGATCTTTAATAAGAATTAGGAATATTGAGGTTCAAATTCTAACTCTTCTAAAGAAATTACATTTTTCAGGAAAAGTCATACTTACATAGGTCAAATTATGTCCACGTGTGCGAAGATATTGGAGCCTTTTTGATTCCATAATTTTTATATATATATATATGAGTTTAATTTAATTGACTTCTGAATATTGAAGAACAGTGCAAATAAAATCCACATAAATCTTCTTTATACTAACAACAGCTTACCCTAATTTTGTCTTGAGTTGTCTAGTTTTATTGATGATAAAAGAAATGCATTTAAGAATATTGTATAGACTATGTGAATTGCAATTAATATGTATATATTATGTACTATTCTCCTACACAAACAGATTACTTTGCAGATGTACACAGCCTTTAAAATAGCTGAGAAAATCTAACTGGTTCTTGAAATTTCATACTTTTCTTATGCAGAAAATAGCAGAAAATGTTCAGAATTTATATGTCAGTCTTCTTAGAAAATATACAAATGGTCTAAAAGCATAAGTTGCTACTTATGAAGCAGTAAGAAAAGACTCTGTTCTTATGCCCCCTGTTCTAATTATCTCTGTTTGTTACAAGTATTTCTCATTCCCGCCACCATTTTGGACAGATTTGGCAATTTCCTGCTCTTGGGCTGAATGCTTAATCAAACAAGAGATGCCACTAGAGCCAGTGGGTATGCTGGAATGAAATTATTTTTGTCAGAGTACATATTCATAGGACTGTCTCCAGGATGCTCAGTAGCAAGGCAAAGATATTAAATGTAATCAGTACAGTGAAGACTTTCAAGTGCCCACATGACTTTCCTTTGGAGGTGTACAATTTCAGAAAGCAACCTTGGATATCTAGAGATCTTAATCACCATCTGTTTTGTTTGCCTCAGCTAGTACCTTGGAGACCTAGTTCCTAGGCAGATCAGCCCCTTAGAAACTTCAATTTGCAATTCAGTTCTTGTCCAGAGTTCCCTGCTAGCTTTGTTCACCAGTGCCAGCTGCACATAAACGCTATTAAGATGAGTACAGCTAGATGGGAAATAACTAAGTAGTGAGAGAGGTGGGGCTACTTGATTATTTTCCAGTGCTGAGCACAGGAATGTAAATCTGCAGTGTAGATGCAAAGTTCCGAGGCCAAGCAGAAAGGCTCTGTCTATCCAACCCTGGAATACAGTGCTACCCATGTCCCAGAACTCCTATATTAAAAGCAAGCAAACAAGTACGTATTTAGATATCTAGAATGTTTACTGACTTCAAGTTTCATAAGAGACTACAATCAGGAGAGACTTAAGTAAATCAGGAAAGCTGATGGAAAAGCAAGCAGAATGGAATGCACACTCATCTGATTCTCATTAATGACATCCCCAAGCCAAGATTAGAGAATGATGCTGAGAAAGAGTGATTCTTTTCCCTTTTTCCTCAGAAACAAGCTCATCGTTATAGCAACACACCTGATCTCAACCATCCAAAGAGGAGAAAATCCCGAGGTCAGCAAATTCACCCATAGGATGTTGAGTAAATTGATCTGGGTAGAAATTTCATCTTGATTTACTAGAGCTGTCATGATTTTTAAAATTAAGAGATATACAACAGGGGTCTATCACTTGGTGTATTATTGACAGGAAGTCTAAAATCATTGGCACATATTACCTCACAGTAACGAACATTACAGATGAAAACCTGTGTTTTAAGAAGACAGCAGGAAGGTAAGTTTCTGAGTCTTATAAAGAAGTTTCTGATGTTATGTTTTATGGAGCTACAGTAGATCTTCTTTGATAAAAGGTTTGGAAAAACTTTCAAGAATGTGGATTTCAAGAAGTTTTTCCCAATGAAAGAAAGGCAAATTTAGTTTATTACCAGAATCTATTTTCAAGCAGGGGAGTTACTGTAGCTCTAGCACGCTATTTTTTATTTGTCCCATGTGGACCAGTCTAGATTTCATGAATACAGGTTTTTGTGACAAGAACATTCCTTTAAACATCCTCTTTTTGTACTATTTTCCACAAGCTGTGAGAAAACTTCATTTTTCTTAGATTTTTGTTGAGCAACTTTTTTCTTGTGCTTGATTAGTTACTTGTTGTAGCAATCATAGTTTTCCAAATGTTATGTGCTCAAAGCCATGAATATCTCTTATTTATATTAGGCTATACAGTGGATTAAAAACATAGCCACTGTGTATCAGCACCACATGCCCATTTCTGTAAACAGAATTGCAATTGACTTTGAGGTTCCCCTTGGATGTGCCCTCTTGAAATACATTGTCAGTGCAATGATGTTGCCAGCAAGAGTGTAAGTTAGGTTCTCCTTCTAAATCAAAATCCACACAGAAAGTTTATGTGTCACCTGTGTCTTATAAGCATTACTTTTATATTCAAGCTATGGGAGGATCAAAGTTAGAGAACTCAATTTAGCCTTTCTTTACCCATCAACTCAGTTTTGTAGGAATATCCACAAACAGAAGTATTTTTTCTTTCTTTTTTTTTTTTTTCCGAATACAGAAAAGTATTTTAGAGGCTTTTGAACATTTTTTCAGGTTGAAGCAAGCTTTAATATTAAAGTATTATGTTAGAACACAAGGAATTATATGAAAAATCAAAAACTTAACAAATTAAGGCAGGAAACAGGAATGTGGGTCTGCTGTTACTATTGTCCAAGCTGAATAATATGTGAAACGTAAGTGCTATGATAAACTGAACACCAAAAGAAATTCAGTTCCAGCTTGTTGTGGCAGCAATTTACTCACTATATTTTTTGAATCACTTGTTGCATGATACTGACCTGTACCTTATTTCCCAGTGGCTTCACATCAAAATATACTGCTATAATAAATGCAAAATACATGTATAAGAAACATTCTCTAATATTTTGAGGGTTTCTATAAATTTCAAGGAGTGAAGAGGGTCCTCACACAGCCATTTATAGAGGAGACTCTGCTCTTTCTGCCATGGCATGTCCACATTGAATCAACCCAGAAGGTTAGGCTAACAAGATGTGTTAAAAGAAGTAATCACCTGATTTCTGATTGTAAATAGGTTTCCTGTTTGAAACCCCAGGCAGTATGAACCTCTCTACTTCCGAAGGAAAAATGTATTAACTTAATGAGGCTGTCCAAAGAAGAAATTAAAGCAAAATAATTATTATTGTGAAACAAAGATGGACATTTAGAGTGTTCCCACTGCTACAGTGCAGTTGGCACTTCAGCGATTTAGTGGATAGATCACATGGTTGGAAAGCAGTGACAAATACTGGAGTTTTATCACAACAGTTATCCAGGAGAATTTTTTTAATGTTTAATTAATGACACATTAAAAAAGCTTGATATGTTAATAAAACATCAACATTTTGCACTGAAGTACATTAGGTGCCTTAAACTGCCAAACAAACAGTGAATATATTCTGCATCACAACTGCTTGACATGTTGGTTGTTTAATCATTAAGAGCTAGACAAATATTGTAAAATACCTTTTGTGCATTTTTGATGAAGTTCTACATCCATTTCCTATTCCTTTTGCACTCACTTTCCACAAAGGCTTTAGTAAACAGGCTTTATTTGCACCGTTTTACACAATAGGTGACATTTATTCCTGTACAGAGGAAACACAGAAGCAGCACATGTGAGTGCAAAACTGACTAAAAAATAGCTTTTGCATTATTAGGGATTTACTGTAAGCACTTGAGAGGCTGCAGTCTCTTCTCCAGCTGGATTAAGTCTGCCTGCTATGGTGCAGATTTGATGTCCCAAGATACAAGAGCAGCTTCAGAGATGCACATCACTCCCAGAGATGGACAACAGCTGCATCCAACATTTCCACTGAAAATGGGTGACTTCTGCAGGCAAAGAGATAACAATGAGATTCACTGATCATTAACAGTGGTTTCACATGGTTTTTTTAGTGTCACAGTGGCTATGCATATGAGGAAAATTTGCAGTCCAAGAGAACGAAGACATGCTATGTAACAAAACACAGGCAACTGAATCAGATAGATATACCAGGCTGCTTCTGTGTTTTTTTTGTTTTTTTTTTCCCCTCCTCAAAATCGTAGTAACCTTATATGCAAAGGCTTTACAACACACTGAAAGAAAAAATAACTTCAGCTCAGTTTCTGGGAAATAAATTCAACAGCAAGATAATTTTCATGGCTACAAATCCCTGAAAAGCAATGTGGCTAAAGAGGACAAGAATTAGAGTGTTCTAAAATTCCTTCATCTTCTTTATCTACTGCAACTCCCCAAGAGGTTCAAAACCTATTAGAAATCATAATCAGAGATCAGAAAAATAAGCTGAATAATCTGAACTCTTACACTTTAATTCATGAAGCTCAGAATTCTATTGTGATGAACAAATCTCTGACAGAAGCTGTTTGCAATACATCTAAAGGAATAAAGCAAATAAATTCAGGGAAATCTAGATTTACTCTTGCACATTCCGCAAGCAGAAAAATCTAGGCTGGATGAATACATTGCTAATTGTGAATTATTCATCTCACTCTAGCAATCAGTAACATCCACATTAAACATTAAAGACCTAGATTCACAAGAAGAGTTTAGGCACATAAATACCTCTTCAGGCAGTCAGTGTTGACATTTAAATGCTAGTGGTATTCAGCACCCACCCTCCTCCCCCTTGCCTTTTCATAGGTGCTTAAAACTGTATACACGCTCAAGATTCTGTTGAAGGGCATCAGAGAAACTTTCAAAATTTTAACAGCAAGGAGTTTGCAGATATCTGTTTCATTGCTCTCCCATGTCAAAGTTCACACGATAAATTATCTTCTCACACTTCTGGTATACAATTTTTCATCTTACAAAAGTTACACTCTGAAACTGCATCACTAAAATATTGTAGCATTAGCTTAAAACCTGGAAGCTGAGCTTCTGTACTCCTGCCTGACTGCTGACACAAGGAGCAGTCAGTCTCTAATATCAGTGGTCTGATAAATATTTAGATCATACACTGACACACACACAAAATGAGCTTCAAGAAGAGAAATTAATTACAGTTTGCTAGAAAATCTATAACATCAATACTAAAAATGTTCATTTTATGACTATATGATGATTTTATGATTCGTGATTATAACACAATACTGATCAGTTTTCTGAGCTTTAACCCTGAGCTTTGTACCTCTGCTCGGATTGCAAGGAGTGCTTGCTGATAGCATGGTGGTTAGTGATTCCTACTAGATCACTTCAGATGTGGTTTAAGCTTCATGAGAAACAAGAAGGCTGAGACCTCATGTGTCTCCTCCAGGGTGAGCAGTAATCCTCTGGCAGCTGTGTTTGGGAAGGAATTGGATTTCTCAGTTATTGAAGAGCGATCTCAAGTCCCCAGATTTAAAAGAGGGTTAATGACTACGGCCTGCAAGAGGAGACTGGGACTTCACAGTAGCTCAGAACTGAGCTTCTCTATCTCTTTTTGGGTGCTGCTTGAGCCCACAAATACAGAAAAACTTTAGTTAGAATATGGCATTTATACTAGCTTTTGATACCTTTTCTCTGAAACAAACTTGTGATTGCTCAATCTCTTTCTTATTCAACCCTCTGCCCCTTTTCTAGGGTTGGCTTTTTCCCCTCAAATCTTTTCAATGTGAATTAACATAGTTTTTTGGCTGATTAAATGCAGGAGACCTTTTCGAGGGTGTGCAGGTATAAGGATACAACTACGCTTGTTGAGATCATTTCAAAATTGCATATGAAAGATCTGTACATACATCATCTAATCAAACTCTCTCTCTTTGGTTTATTTTCAAACAAGGACCCCGGAAATGAACTTTATGGATACTGGACTTTCCTGAGAAATTTTTCTTCTTCTTCTGTCAGTTTGGGCTCAAGTCACCACTTGAAACCAGTATTAGCTAAGCATGGCTCTGATCCCTGTTGTGTGAGCGTGTCTCATAGATGCCATAAAGGAAATGGTGGAAGACAAAAGCTTTTCAGTTGTTTAACCTTATGCTGCATAAATTACTTCGGATTATACGTATAGGAAAAATCTCAATCATAGATATTTACTTGACTCAAATTATGAAGTTCTATACTAAAAGTTTGAATTACAATATACATCTGATATGAAGCTGAAAAAAGGCAGGAAATACAATGGAAAGTCAACAGTCCTCATTTAACTTCCTCTGCCTTACAGCAGGGTGAGAAGTCCAGGACAGGGAAAGGGAAAAATAAGAGCAGAAGTATGATATGAACCAAATCTTCAACTCCTTTCAAATTTTAGCACTTCTAGCATAAATTTGTGAAAGAAATATTTAATCAGATTTGTTTGGTCTTTAAAAATATTTCACACAAAATGTTTTTTAAATATAAGAATGTTATACAGTGAATTCCAATATGTGGTCTCTTCAACAAATAAAGCCTTTAAAGTGAAACAAACATTGTCATGTCTGACTGGAGCAACCTACAGACTTTGCAGTTTTCTGAATAAAATCTCTTATACATATGCATAGGAAGTAATTTTATTCAAGCCAGAGACTAAAAGGTAGTTCCACTTTTTTAGAAAGGTAGTAATGTTGTGAACAAAATCCTTCCAACAGATTAATCTGCAATATTTGCTACAGATGTGCAGTAACTGATTGCTAAATTGCAACATCTCTATCACTGTAGAAGTAATGAATAATGTCACATGAATTGGACCATTTGAATAAATAATGTTCATTTTAACAGAAGTGTAATGACAATACAGACAATATTTGACTTTTTTTTTCTATTTTTGATATGTGATTGAAACCTCCAGGTAGGTATTCCTGTTGAAACAGAAAAATTTGAAACAGGAAATTGTCCAGCTTACCAATGGAAAAATAAATATCAGTGGAATAATTATTTTGATATTAGATCACTTTTATTCTGGAGTGCAGTATTGACTGAATAGCTTTTCTGGCAGTGTTTACAGGGAAATCTTATTCTCCTGTAGTTCTAATCGGGAATTTCCCTGTGTAGACACGCTTAAGGTTGTGCAGAATATAGTCTTTGGAAATAATGCTCCATGTCAAGATGTTTCACAGAGTTTTTATTTTTGCTTACATTATAAAGCTCTGAAGATATAGATTTGTGAAAGGGATGAATACGTACATGCTGATTGACACTTAGCAAATGTTAATAGCCTGGCTTTAAAATATGAGACAGCTGTTTCAGCTGGTTTCCACATGATTCCAAATATTGCGGTGGGATGCGATCTCTATATATAGTTCAGAAACAGACCTCCAACTCAAAGAATCTCCTAGAAAAAGGCTTCTTCAGTTGGGAAGTAGGCACTTACAGTTAGGGAACCACTTTCAAGTTTTCTGAGTTCTGCTCTTTAAGGGAATTGTATTAAGTTCTTGAAATGGGATGTTTTAACTTTAAAGGACTAAGAAATATTCTGAACTTTTCAGGTCATTTCCTATTTTTAGTCATGATATTCCACTGACGTTTAAAATAGGAAAGTGTGGATGCTTTGCTCAGAACATCAGCCCTCAGCATTTTTAGTGTATTTGAGCAAGAAGCTATGTGCAATCGGGAGAGAAGATAACACACTTTTTTCACCTTGATCAGCCACAAGCAGTCCATTTCAACACAACCTGAGTTGCACCTCCATGCATGAACTGCTGTGTGTTGGTTGAGTAACGACCAATGAAGCTGTGTTTTAATGGATGAAGAGTGCAAATATATGCACAAAGAAACATCTTTGCAAAGTGGGATTTTAGATTTTAGAGCACAATACTCGTTCCACACAATCTTCCTGTAACTCCTTTATTCTGTTTAGTAGATTAATTTAATTCATTTGTAAAGCCACAGGTCAGATGTGTTTATACTGTGTGATAGGTGTTGTATGTAGTGCTGAAATTCTGGTTCCCCCTGTTACATCAGCATGGATGCACTAAAGTGTACCACAGCTTCCTTCCTGCTTCCACTGAGGTATCCTTGTGTGGAAACCTAGGCTTGTGATAAGGAAGAGGAGAGGGCTGATATTCGCCTCCTTTCACCCACAACAGAGCACTCCCAAACCCCACTGTACAGCTCTGGCCTTTGTACTCAACAGGACTGTCTGTACAGAGAAGCAATTAAGAACAATTGCTTCAAACAAACATGAGGCCAAATTGTGCAAGCAGCAATGGTGTTCAATTACTGAAGGCTGCATCTGTTAGTCCCTGGGTTCCCCATCGAGCCTTACGTATTGTCGGAACTGCCATCTAGTTGTGGTTGACTTGAGCAAAGGGATAAAAAGGGGGAACCCAGTTTCTGGACAATTAGTATCTGTGTCATGTGCTGTTCCAGCCCTGGTACAAGGCTTCCCATTTCCCATGCTAGCCATGTGGTAAATGCCACATGGGCAGGCAATCATTGTGGTATCACTTTGATGCCTGAGTCTAATTAAACACACCCATAGACGTTGCCTTAACCAAGTTCTGCTGCCGCCATCATATTGTACAAGCACTTTCTAGATCTGCTTTGAGCAACATGACTGACGTCTATGGTACGGAGATGTACTCTGCAGTTCTTCTGCTGTGGAAAATCGATGTAAGATTTGAAATAGATGCATTTATAACTGTTTTGTGTTTGTGGTTTTTTTCTTTGGAAAGAAAACTGGTGGACTGTTTTCAGTGTCAATTTAAAGCAAATTATAATGCTTTTCATTTTAAAAAGTCATGACCATAAGGAGATTGATTTAGCTACAGGAAGTCATAGTCCATTTCCTATAATGGTGGTAATATTCTAGGCAAAGCCACACACACACACACACACAACAAAAAAAGTGTTGAAAAGACCTTTGCTCTGGAGTGGTTAGAAGTCAAGGATAACACAGTGTCAAAAATAATTGTATTGAATGAATTTGAAATAAAATACCTCTAATCAATCAAGCAAATAACATTGCACAGACAGAGTAAAGGAATTGGAATGTGATGATGTCAGTCAGCAACTTAAATCTCTTTTTCTTATCTCTTTTTCTCATGCCTTCTCCTGGAACTATGAATTACTTGTTTCCAAGATAAGCAACACTTGTCCATGCAAACTCTGCTCACAAGTGTCACTAGTTTGCACGGACAGCCTTGCAGATTTGGGCCCTGGGATGTGTAACAACCATCTAAACAAGCTAGGGGTCAGAGGACCTTTTGGCGTCCAAGCCCTAGGTAGCTCTGTATGTGTTTCATTGAATGTAAACATTTAATGTTTGCAAGCCCATACAAGCATTAATCAATTCAGCCTTTGCACTGTGCTGTCATGTGCTTGTTTGAAAGGATCGGAGGGTACCACAACTTTCCAGCAGGACAAGCTTTGGAAGATCAGATAGCTCAGAGCCAGGGAGCTTACTGAAGACAGAGGCTTAGGAGTACTGCTGCTAGCCAAAGGCTTTTCCCTGGTAAAGGACAGTCCTGCCAGAAGTGAGGGGAATGTGACTAATCTTTGATTCTTTGGAGAAATCACTAACAAATTTTCAGCCTTAATGATCATCTGATAACCATTTACAGTTGCAATTAATATTTTCAGAGAAGGCAATGCTAAGAACTAACAGGTTTTTTGTTTTTAAATAGAATATTAAGGTTTGTTGAATTATATGAGTGTTTCTTCCTTGCCTTTTAAGCAGTTGTTGTGCTTTGGTGTTAAATGCAGTTCTGGACTTCTACACTCTCTCCTTCGCTTTCTATAATATCAAGGTTAACTTAAGCCCTTAAACTTTCTATATGAATCTGCCTGGAACAACAATTTCCCTTCATACACATACTTTCTTTCTTTTTCCTTGTCTAAAATTTAGTTATGTTTTTTTTTTATAAAACTTTTCACAGAATTCCTCCATAGTTGTTGTTCTATTAAACTCAGTTTTTGGCTCAGTTTTTGAAAAATACTCATTAACTAAGTTTTGTCTAAGATTTTTTTTGTGGTTGCTTGTTAACCTTGCAACATTGGAAAAATAAATTAAGTGTACTGATCAACACAAATATACATTTGCTCAATATCTGAAAGGTAAATAATTATGTTGTAGCTAGAGAGGTAAATGTTCTCCATTTTTTTCGTGTTCATTCACTTAATCACACCTGCAAAGGCTTAGAATCATTTATTGTATGTTACTATTGCTAAATGCTAAATACAGATAAAAAAGAAGCATTGAAAGGAAAATGTGTGATCAGCTTCTTTGGATGGGATCTTTACACATGCTCTTAATCTAGCACGTGCATTTTGTATATTTTGACACAGGATTTTAGATCCTGAGTACTTGCTTACATATGTAATCATGTAGTTACTATGTGTCAGGAGCACATGTTCTGATTCATTATAGACTGGGAATTCAAGAACCAAATTAGGGCTTCTGAAAAAAATTGTTAGAACTTCAGAATCAAAAGAAGGCCAACTTCAAATACCTTTACACTGAGGAGCTCAAGAGCTGCAAAAGAGATAAGATAGTATTCCATTCAAGTGGGGATGTAAAGAATTGTTCCATAATTAATAGACCTCCAATTGCTGTACATATGAGGGCACTTCTTTGCCTGTAGATCTTAAAGCATCCATTGAGCCCAATGGAGCTAAGCAAATTCACATTGACCAAGCATCTGGCTCTTAGTGTCACATAAATTCAAAATTAACAACAGCATAAGGCCATTTTGTCCATTTTTCTGCCTTGGCAAGATTATTACCTACGGCATATTGCCCAATCCAGATTACTAAAATAATGAGATTTCTCTTACTTCCCAGGGAAAACTGTTAATTCCAGACTTTAGTTATGCTCAAAATTGCAGTCTGTTTCCTTGAGGTGCAAAAATATTTCTTAGCTTCTTTTCCTTTACCTATTTTTTTTTCCGTAGACAGCTAAATACTTTGTGCCACTCAGCAAAAGTCTTTCCCTATTGGCTGGGTGGGTCACTCTTTTTGAGCTCTGGCCTATTAAAACTAGAACAAGTGTTTCAAGGCAGAGGATCACAATGGTACTGTCAGTGAAATGGGAATTTTTTCTTATAATGTTTTTTTATTTTTTAAATACTCTAGTGCCCTACTGTAAATCCTCTTCTACAAACTTTAATTTGTAAAGGAGCGCCTGTAGGAGAATGAGGGTTACTCTGGCACAAGATCAAACGCTCTGCAAAGTAAATTCTGGCCAAGCACTTCAGCTAAATACTCGGTAGTTTTAGGCACTGGGTTTGAACCTTCTTTTCTGGGTTTGAACGTCCTTTCTGGGTTCATACGCCTCTGTCTTCACAGGACATTCCAAGATCGCTGAGTTTCATGGCCTCTTCTGCACTCTTTCTAGGCGAAGACTGTTTTCCCAGCTTTTAGAAATGGGAATTCATAGCTTCAGCTGTCCAAAACTAGCTGGTGTTTATGGGTTCCTGGGAAAACTTCCCTGAAGATTCACCTTGTCGCAGCTCTGGCTTACGGGTCATTGCTTCTGTCACATTTGATGGCAAAAAAGTAGACCTGCTAGGTTTGCAGAGCCACCTGCATTTTAGTTAGTGGAAAGAAAAATCCAGAAGGAAAAAGAACTACACAAAACAGGGGAATACATCAGTTTTCTTAACATACTTGAATATTTTTAGTCATTCAGTGGTCCAGGAATTTTAGTGTGGTATATACTTTCCTATATTTTGACTAGCCTGCTTTGAATAGTAGGTTTCCTTCTTTCCTTTTACATTTCCTTTCTTTGTTGCCAGCTTCCCACTTTCTCACATGCTGATAGTTGAGAAGTCTCCCACTGCCAGAAAAAATCTTTCCCAACAGTTCTTCAATCCTGCTCTAACTCCTTTTGCTTTTGTGCCTCTTAGGCATTTTCACTATAAGGTTTAACTTACCCTAATGTGAACACTTCAGTAGGTCTGATGAATCTCAAAGTGACTTTATCCTCTCTATTAACTACAAAGAGAATCCAGGGTGACTAGCTCAGATGTAGGTATCTTCATGACAGCTACCTAAATTTGAGTGGAAGAGTTTTGCACCCGGGCTGAGTGATGATCAGCTGCAATATACCTGCAAAATTTTCTCAGTCGTAGTGGATACTTGCTGGGATCAAAAGCAGTGACCAAATTCCCCATGTCTGGGAGGCCCTGCAAAGAAGTAGGTCCCACCCGGAAAAGTTGCAGGCTGATGAGGGAGATGCATGGGCGAGCCCGTGAGAGGACGGTGCATGCCTGCTGCCTCCAAGTGGAAGCATGCTTCCCCTTAGTGTAGTTAGCTGACCTTTCAGGAGCACTGGGATTGCATGGAAACTGGAAAAAGCCGTGAGCCTGTATGAAAATTTTGCTTAAAAGAACAGAAAAGCACAGTGCAAAGTGAAGTATATTGTATTAGATGTGTGTGGGAGGTCTGCATACAAATCACGCCAACAAAAACAGAAGAAAACAATTTAACACCAAAGTTAAAGTTCAAAACAACTAAACTAAAATTCAGTAAACAAAATGTCCCACTGAAGAATATGTTCAGTTTACAGAGGTTTGCATTTTTGAAAAAGACTTTAATTGCCTGCTCCCACCTACAAAGCCCATCAGCTTTGTAGCTCAGCCTTTCACACGAGAAGAATAGAGAGAGCACTTATTAAAGAGCACTTAGCAATGTTCAGCCAGTTGGCTCATTCAAGTGGCTAATACCCTCAACCCTGTAATTTGGTGCCTGGAGTGCCTTGCACAAATATTGAACCATTTGTTGGACTGCCCATTATTGTGTGGCTGAGATGATACTCACCTGAATTGCTACTGAATCTCAGAATACAAACTACCCCAGCTGATCTCTAAACATATACAGTCAGAGAGCCTTAGGAACACTGCAGTTGAAAAAAGGCTAGGAACATGACGTGACATTGATCTTTCAGAAGTCTTTTCCTTGCCCTAGTGGCAAAGAAAAGTATTTCAGGTGATAGAACAGAAAAAAACCCCATATGA
>Ga0181612_164179_pt1 | contig 19153 bp, 9 predicted proteins | sample HoacroProtozoa21_FD_119630 | JGI IMG/M metagenome (GOLD analysis project Ga0181612, IMG submission 119630) | Hoatzin crop microbial communities from Cojedes, Venezuel. Combined Assembly of Gp0051906, Gp0051904, Gp0051908 | reverse complement strand
TAATATGATTATGAGTGTCTGCAAATATTTCTGTGCAGACTTGTATTTATGTAGAGCACTAACACACTTATAGTAGTGTATGTGATTGAAGGGAGTGAGGTCATCATTGTAGCTGTAAATTACCAACTGCCTGAAAAAGTCTTGTGGAGAATACTTTGGGGAATAATTGACTTTTTTGCTTGTTTTGAAGACATGAAATGTCATGTTTATGCTATGTATTAATGTATATGTAATCTTAACATATATCCCATGCTGATAGATACTGTCTGTGAGATACTGAATTCCTTTTCAGATACTGAATTTTATTTGAGCCAGAAAGAGGTTCCATGCCTTACAAATTCAAAGGCAACAGAATGGAAAGTAGCAAAGTTGATTTGAGTTTCTGTCTACTTTTTCTTGACCATAATGGTTTCAGTTATACCAGGAATATGTAAGGAAGAATATTTTCAAAAACAAGGTGTTTGAAAAATGTGCTTCATTCATTAGGCATAATGTAAATTATACAGTAATTTCTTTATTTTTTCCTCCTTAACATAAAGTTACCATTTTTAATCAGATTCTTTCTATAATGTTATAAAAGCCAATTCACAGACATGTTTTCCCATGCAGATTTTCAGGCTTTTTTTTTTCTCCCCCCTCACACAGCAATCTTTTGGAGAGCTAGGCAGGCCTATCTGGCTCCAGGTAGCCGAGTCAGCTTACAGGTTCACTTTGGGCTCAATTGCTGGAGGTGAGTAATATTTCTGGTTTCTGTTTGTAAGTTTGGGTTAGTTTAACACTCTCTTGCCAGACTACTTGGTCTCATCTAAGATCCGTTTCTTGGTTGCACACCTGAAGCATGGGAGGGTGGGTGGAAACATTTTTGGTTGTGCCATTCCCTTTCTTCCCTTATTGCTTCTGTTCTGGTGTCCCTCCACAGTCCTCTGAAACTCTACACCAGTAATGAATTTCCTTACTGGTAATGCAGGTTAGTTTTCTTTGTTCCACACACCTTGTTTTATGTAATAGTGTAATCTGTTCTCCCTGAGGCTTTTTTCTAGACTTCCAGTATTGTCCTTTCTTACTTCCAATGTATCGGAGATCTTACCAGCTTATATACTCTTTGTGTCTAAATAAATGTTGTAGAAAATCATCATCATAATTATGCTATGCCAACAATGCAGTTGCAGAAATAATACTTCAGATGCTTTCTTACAGCTGTTGGTGCCACTGCGGTATATCCCATAGACCTGGTGAAAACTCGTATGCAGAATCAGCGCTCCTCTGGCTCAGTCGTAGGAGAGTTGATGTATAAAAGCAGCTTTGACTGCTTTAAAAAGGTTTTGCGTTTTGAAGGATTTTTTGGTCTTTACAGAGGTAAGTCAATAAAAAAAAATATATGTCAATATCAAGTTGGGGATTTTCTGCCCTTTTTTTTTTTTAATACCTCAACAGCTGGTTTCTTATGGGAAAACCAGGAAACTTGGTATCATGTACAATTTTGCTTGTGTTTCGTAGAGCTTAGTGTTTACCTTCCCTTGAGCACTGTTCATCATAAACAATTGCTGGGAAAAACTGGGCATTTTTTTGTTGTTACTGATTTCTCCTTGCTGCTTAGGTTGTTTGAAGTCCTAATTTCTGGGATGTGCATGTTGTGGACATGATTATTATCTCACAAACTGAGGATTGTAACTTTTGGCTGGGGGCAAACCTCAGGGGCAGATTAGCATCTGAGAAATAAGGATTGGTTTTACTGCAAATATTTTTTTGTTAAAAGATGAACACAGTAATTTTGAAATGTATCTGTTAAACTGGATGCCAGATCTTATGCCGTATACTTTTGCAGGTAGTGGGACTTGTTTTATGATTTTATCCTGTGAACAAGAGATTGTATCCTGCTGTTTTATTACATCGCTTCATACTTTAAAATATCAACAGTGAAACTCACATAAGTTGTAGTTTAAAAAAAAGAAAAAAAACTCATCTAAAATATAGATTAAGAATTCAAGACAATTTTTTAATCAATTTTATTAGACTGAAAGCTATCTCATACCTTGTTTTAGTTTTGGAGAAAATTCTGAAAGGGTTTTTAACACAACAGTAAGGTGACTTACATAGAGGGTAGATGCTAGCCAGTCCTCCGAAATGGATATTTAGTTGAATTCTCTGCTTTTAATTGACATTTCACATAACTTAATGAAGTGCACAATTTTTGTAAGGATCAGTAAGGTATTTATTGTGGCACACATTTTTTTTTTTTAGTTGGAGCCAAGTGACTCACTCCCGTGATGGCCACAGCCTTTGTTCCTGCTTTGCAGTGTGTTCTGGCAGTGAAGACACTGGGCAGTGTCCTTTAAGGACATTTTCTGAGAAGTTTTTGCATGTGAAAGTCTGTGGATTCTGGCTAAAGTGTTTCTTGTAGTCTTGCAAGATTTTGCTATGCAAGTGAGTAGAGGGAGGAATAGGTCAGTGAAGATACTAATGAAATACCTGTAATCTCCATAAACTGTCTCACTGGTAAATTATTTTCCTTTTTTGTTGCTAAATCTTTCACAAAAGCAAATATTCATACATTTATGAGACTGTTTCTCCAGTGCTGTTCTACAGTACGGTTTTCTGTCCCTCCCCCCCCCCCACCATGGTTTTGCACAGCAGCTTCTAGAACTGATCATTTGTTATTTTTATTTTTGTTCTAATCTTTCTCAAACACTTTGAAATCAAGGGTGACTCCGTTGATGAGTTAAAAGCAATGCTTTACATGTGAGAAAAATGTGCTTGTTTGAAAGAGTGTCAGTTTGGTAAACTTTTTAATAGTCTGCTTAATAATTGTCTTTAAGATTGTTTAGCCTAAGAAGTTCATGTAGTTGTTCTGAAAATGTTAATGGTCAGCATGTTACTGAGGTCTTGGACTCACAGAATTAGGTGGTCTGTAGGAGTCTATTAAACTAAACAGCAGAAACATTCATGGAGTTGATTGTGGGTTCTTCTGTTCCTGAGGTGAATTGCCCTAATTGTAACAGAACGGTACAAAGTAGTCATTTACTATGGTTTAAAAAATAGATCTGAACGCATCCTGGAAAGTTCATATTTTTAAATGAGAACTTATAAATTTTGGTCAAGAAAATTGTGACACTTTTGAATCCTGGCATCTGACTTGAGAACTAATGAAGTATCTTCTAAGGGCCTTCACAAGACCATGGAGGGTGCCTGGTCCTCTGGCACAGCGAATGTGTGTGCCCAACGAGTTCAGCTGCGTGAAAGGGAGTAGGGGGGTTGTCTTGTGGTGTTTTGTCTGGTAGTTTGGGGTTTTTAAACTGTAGGCGCCGCAGAGCTGGAGTTTCTTTTCATAGTAGATCAGAGATTCAGGCTGCGAGGGCAGCACTTCTTTTTGTTATTGTCAACCTTTCTTTGTATTTAATAACTACCTTTCCTCAGTCTGTAAATTGCACAGAAAGTACTACATTGCAAGAAAACACTACGCTGCATATATTAACTGCTGCAATTTCTGTTTAGGTGTGTTTGCTCTGAGCTTCCTTTTAAGGACGTAGTAGAAAAATTCTGCAGGCTGAGTACTTTTTGGACATTTTTAGTGAATTTTTAGCTGTTACTCTTTTCACTTGACAGATTGTGGAGAACTGCATTGATACAATTTTGTTGCTGTTATCTGATATTTTATATAGTTAGCATGGGATTTTTTTGTTAGTTAACTGTCGAACAGTTAGCAAACTGATATTCCCTACCCATGGAATTACATTAGGAAATCAACAGTTCTAATAAAAATAAGCCTTTTAAGTTTCATAGTCTATACATATGCCAGAACGACTGTGGAGAAAATGGATTTTAAAATAACAGATACTGTTATAATCTTGTATGTTGGGAAGTTAAGACTGCCATCTACTGATTTTTTTCTTAAACCTATTAGTTCCTAGAAAAGTGTGTGTGTTCTTGTTAAATGGCAGTTCATTTTGATAGTAGCTATTTTCCAGGAGCAAGAGGCTTTTCAAAATCAGTTTCTGTCAACTAATGCTTCCTCTTGGTGAGATAAAAAATGCTTAATAGTAATAGGGTTTAAAGGACTTCATGCTACTGTCTTGGACTGAACAAGAGAAAATCCTTTATATCCTTATTCCACTGCAGCCTTCAGAAAACTCAGGTTAGTGAGTCAAGTAGAAGTGAGTTGATAATTTTTCAAAAGTAATTGCAAGCTTTATGGGAAAATGATATTAAGGGGCTAAAAAAGTCAAACAAACTCTTACGTAGTAGGCATATCCAAGCGGTATGTTCAGTCTTTACCCCTTTTTCCCTTCTGTACAGCAACAGCATCAAGCTTGACTTGGTTGTGGGAGGCAAATCTGGTCACCCCTTTCATTACCATTTTCAACAGAAATCTTAATATTAAACTGTATTGGTATGAACAGGCAGTGCTGTAGCAGCATCACATACATAAATGCCGTCCACCTCAAGCGACATCTCATGTGCAGAAAGGCATTTCTATAGAGCTCTTATAAAATACTTGTTTCTGTATTAGGAAGATAATGTTGCCTTATGATGTCTTTGTTTCTATAGGCTTGTTACCACAGCTGATAGGTGTTGCTCCAGAAAAGGCTATTAAGCTAACTGTACGTATCGTTATTTTTTTTCTGGCATCCTTTTGTTTGTTAACATACACAGGATTTATTTCCTAAAATGTGTGAAAAATGACCACTTACAAGCACTCAAGTATATATGGTTACAGAGGTACTTGATGTATGTTAATAAGGAGGAAAAACATCTTAAAATTGTGTGTAATGTATTGTTTCTTTATTAGGTTAATGACTTTGTCAGAGACAAATTTACTAAGAAAGATGGTTCCATTCCACTCCCCGCAGAGGTCCTCGCTGGAGGCTGTGTAAGTATCCGTCCTGGATTCCTAGGAAAAATTGATTCTCAGTCACTTGCAGTATAGTTGGAATGACAGTTAATGGGTGTGCTTTGTTGATCTGAATAGAACTGTTCTTTTTTCTCCCAGTAACAAGAACGAAAAAAAGTACTTTTTCTGTTTGGAAAGCTTTGCATACTTCTGAGTTGAGTTCCCTTGGAATTATGTGCCTGAATAACTTCTTTTGGCCCAGTTTCTAACTTTCAGTTTCAGCAGTGGTTTTATTCACAGAAGGCCAAAGAGAGGGTGCCTTTTCTCCTGTTTCACACTTTTGCTTGGGTGGGCGTTCATGGTTAGCTTGGAAAGATACAGGTTGTCCTTGAGAATGGCTTACAGAGATCATGTTTGAGTTTTCTGTGGTGGTGGTAGCTAGAACGGTTTAAAAAAATCTATCTCTTGATGAAGATTTTAAGAAGGAAAAGAAATAGACTCTTCAGCTTGCTATATGTGAAATTTTTCTGTTAGTGAAATTGTGAAAAAACTGAACAATCTTTCCTATCTTAGATAACAGGTATGAGTGAATTTTTTGTCTACATGACTTTGTATAAAATGTAGTTACATTGCTCCAGACGCTAGCTACATCCATCGTCTAAATATAGTTCAAAAACAAACAGTGTTTTTGCTGAGACTGAGAGCTGTAATTCAGTGGATCTCGTAGCAATCTGTAAGTGGTTTGAGTTGATATTGACGATAGATTTTTTTCAGTTTTGCACATTGGCTAATTTCTTTTGTGGGATTCCCCAACAGTTGTTAACCCTATAAAATGTTTAAGGCTTGAGTTAGTTTTCCTTTGTAGCAGAGAACACTAATAACTTCCAGTTGAGTAGGCTGACAGGCTGGTATAAAACCTCCTCAGCTTACAACAAAACCTGGGGCAGAAAGGTTGTTGACCTCTGCAAACTTTTAATTCAAAGAAGCAGCCCTGAAGGGAGGCTGCTTATAGTTCTGCCTGATTGAATTTGGCAGCCTGGTACATGCTTGAGTCTTCACCTGTCAGGGTACAAAGTTTATTTTCTGAGAAATGTGAGAAAGCAGCTGTGATATATAGCTAGCAAAAGACTAACCTTTCTTCTGGAAAGCTCAATAACATAGAAAGTGCATACAGGTCATTTATAACAAAAGTGAATATAATTCATTAGTGTTTTTCTCTGTGTTGTGGTTAAATTCATAATTAAAATCAAACATCTGCTAATCAGTTATTATTTTACATTCTTTTGTACTGAAATGTATAATGTTAATTTCAATGTACATTACAGGCTTTTCCACTTCCTGGTAGGTACTTCTTTTCAAAATAACTTTATTATCTTACTGTAGTGAACATGCAAAAAATGGGGAGAAATCTGAGTTTCAGGTAAGCTGTCAGAAAAGTGGATATTTCTATGAAGCTGAACAGATTTATAATCTGTCCAAACACAAACCCTTTCTTCTAGCTGACTGTCTTAGCTGATCTTCTCATCTCCTTTTTCAAGACTAATCTCACTCAATCTGGGAGAATTTTAAGCAAAGTTAGCCTTTGTAAGAGAGGAGTTGGCCACAGTTTAGCAACCTCAGGGACGTTAATTCCTTTGTCGCCTCCTCTGGATCATCTGATATTTTTACCAGTTGATGACTTTTCTGTCTGTACTGCTACTTAGTTCCGTCTTGGAAATTTCACTTCTTCCCAAATACCAAAATCATTATTAGCAAGCCTAGGAAGTTTATTCTAAAAGATTAAAAGTATCAGTTGACTAAAACAGTAGGAAGTTGGTATGTTAGTCTTTCTCATCCTCAGTCCTTTTCATCCTCATTGTGACAGCTCTTTTCTGTGTTGACTTGGAAATAGTGTTGATCTTCACACTTCTGGTGTTTATTGTATGCTGTTTTTCCACAAAATATTATGAGACATAACCAACAGTTACATTTGAGGCAGTGCCACAAGTAAACTTAGCCCATTTCCATGTGCAGGGCTATGCCAAGACTTTCTGTGATGCTACCTGTCTTCTTCGTTCTTGCTTTTTCTGTTCCTTCTCTCTCTGTTAGTATGAAATGATGGGTTACTATGGGACTGTTTGGGTTTTATATATGCCAAAATTATTTTCAGTATCTGGACTTGAGTAATTTTTTTTGGTCGCTTTTCTTTATTGTTCGACACCTAAATATTTTGCTAATAGTACACTATAAATACAGGCTAAATTAAAATCATGCTTTTCACCTTGTCATAACATCGGAATAAACAGCATTATGCCTGTATGTTGTTCTCAGAGATGTACTTATTACTATCTCTGACCATCACGTGCCTATGTTCAGTGTTGAACCTGCTTCTGATTAACACAAATAATGCACTTTTTCATCATTTCTGGTGTGGAAGTTGTAGTGGATGAGCAAGACGAGCAAGTCATATTTTCAGCTGTTTCATAGCATTTCCCGTAGAGGCCTTCCTGGCCTTTGAAGGCCCACCCTCTTGCGAGCCGTATAAAAGCACTTGGTGCATGCCACAGTCCTCAACCAGGAACAAAAAAAATTCACGTGAGGAAGTGGAGGCAGCTTGGGAAAGGCTCCAGCAAACTTAGCAAATTGTCCTCTCTGAATGGCAGGGCCATGTCGACGCCTGTGTATGGTGTTACAGTCTTCTGAGACCCAGACATGAGGACAGGTGAGACCTTTGGTGTTCAGACAGTAGTGATTCAGGAGAACCTGCGCAGGAGTGTGCCTGCAAGAAGTGCTGTGTCGTCCAGCAAAGGGGCTGCCCACAGACGTGTGCCTCCTCCAGAAGTGGTCACGCTGAGAGAATCGATCTCTGTGGGCAGAATCTTACTTCTCGGGCTCTAGTGATTCTCAGCTCCTTCAAGGTTGTGGAATAGACTCCTGTTCCCAGCAAGAGGAAATGTCTTCATTCCCGTAGCCGTGAACAAAGATGTCTGCCCGCGCGGTGGCCTGTCTGTATGGGCAGCTGCCTGTCTGCTGCCTTTCCTTCCTCGCTGCAGGGCAGGGACCTCCCGCAGGCAGCCCCTGCCCGGTGCTCCTTGCCACCTGCCTGCTAGCCGCTGGGCAGCCTAAATGTCACGGGCAAGCGGAGGGTCTGCTCTGCCCAGCTGCTCCCAAGCTGTAGCCGTGTTTGAAATCTGCGGAACAGCTACGCGGGGCGGCTCAGTCACAGCGGTCAGGTCGTACCTGTCAACGAACGGGCTCCAGTCCCCGAGGGATGAAACCGATCTCCCGTCTTCCTGCCTTCCCGAGAGCGTGCTGGTGTGTTCATCATCAACAGCACTGCCACACTTACACGTGTTCAGAGAAAACAATTTCTTTCCCTACTGTTCCTGTAATTAATTGAATTACATTTCATTGTAATTCCGTGATTAGCCTGCGTTCCTGCCTTCGGAGTTTTCAGCCACCGTTAGCTTTGAGTTGGGGGGGGCTGAGTGAGGCTTCGATGATGCTCGCCTGCATCCCGACAGCAGCTGGGGAGGCAAAGAGCGCGTGCCTGCTGTGGACAGTGCTGCTCAAAGGAACTTACACGCATGGGGTGTGCGAGGACACGGTGAAGGGCGAGATGCTGTAGGGCGACTGTTCGTCCTCCCTTGGGGAGCCGTGTTGCAGACATCTAACGCTACGTAAGTGACTCGTAAGTACTGTTACGGTAGACAAAGATGCCGTGATTTTGAGCTGCAATTCCTGGGAGTTACACAGGAAGAAATGGATTCTTCCCATCCCTGCAGCGTGCGTGGTGCTTAGCAGTTTGAATGGATGAGTCCTGTTTCATCTGAAAGGCTTTTCCGATTTGTGCTGCAGGGAGGAAGACGATGTGGGGTGCCAGACAGAAAGGGTCTAGGAACCCTTCTTGGAGGTGTAGGCAGTGCGTCTGTCGATGACTGGGGGGGGGTGTGTTTGCACATACATACACATAGAAGTCCAAATTTACCACTGATCAAAAAACTTCTATATATTTAAACATTAAATGTAACATTTAGTCTAGATGCTTTGATGTATTTGTGAAAATATTTTTCATGTATATTTATACATTTCTACATACATACACACAGACATGTATATAGGCTTGTCAGGCAAATAGGAATGCGTCAAATATTTTAAAAAAATAATTTAAAATTTTACTGCTTTTTTTTAACAAACACAAAAATACAGCATTATAGCTGTCAGTACTTTTGCTTCAAAATCTTGAAGATACTCTACTTCTTTTAATTTACTTTAAACAGATGAAGTTAGAAGCGGAATTAAACTTTACTGCTTTGTCCTGTCTGCATTGTGGACATTTAAAGTTAGGGAGAAATTTATTATTTAGTAAAGGAGACAGTAAGCTTGCTGTCGGTGCATGAACAATGCCAGCTTTGCCTTGAGAAAGAAGTGCGAGTTCTTTTGATGTTGTTAAGCTGGACTGTTTTAAGCAACATCTTATTTTGGCCCTTGTATGGGACATAGTTGAGGTCCAGGATGTGGCGGTTTCAGAAAGGAAGGAAGGAAGGGCTTGAACTAGGCCTCTCCCCCTTGGCAGCATATGCCTCTCGGGTGGAACTGGAAAGGGCAAGAGGTCTCATGTTGCAGGGTCATTTGTGTATTTCCTTCAGCCTTTGGCATGTCACGGGGCGTTTGCTGTGGGATCTCAAACTACATCTTTTCTCTCATAACCTTTGCTGTCAGATTTAGTTCCTTTATTTGCTCCTTGTAGAGTTATTTTACATGACATTAAGGTTAAGTAGAAGCTTTTATTACTGGTATTTTTGATGTGTATGAATAACCTCCATTCAGAAACAAATTTGTCAACCTTTTTTAAAGTGTCTGTTGTAATTTATATGTGAAGGGAGGTTTTTAGGGGGGGACAATCTAGATTTAGTGCACCTTCTCCAGAAGAAATTCACGGACTGCAATATATACCTCTGTGTGTATATACATGCGCACGTGTATTTAACGTACATAGCTGACAGCTGAAGTAAGGTATTTTGAAAAAGAGTGACGATGATTGCCAGTGACTTGCACAGAAGCATGGAGATTTGTATTGCAGCCCTGCGCGCTGCTGGTTCATTTTTATTGTGAGCTCCTCTGTGCCGTTCTCCTCTGCACCCTCTCCTGAGGAGTGCTCTTCCTCTGCGCCCCGGGCAGCCCTCTTCGCCGCCTCACACCGTCCTCCTCAGATAGATAGGCAATCATTTCCTTCAAAACAAACAAACAAACAAACAAACACCAACCCTCACATTCCTTTTTGAAAAATACCAATGAAAAAGTGAGTCTTCTTGTATTACATGTTCTGTATTAAAATCAGCGCTTGCCTTGTCCGTACTTGGGGTGTGTCTAAGGACCTGACACATTCATGCAGCTCCCGGGAATTCCGTGCTCCTCTTCATGGGAACTGAATCACTGCTGTGCAGAAAAGTTTGCCGAGCTCCAAGTGTAACAGTATGAAAAGTCAAGACTTGGGCAGAAGTATATGTTGCTAATCGGGAGTGTTTAACTGGGTCTCTTGACAGCTACAGCTTTGAGAAAGCTGCTTATTGAGAAGTGTGCCGACACTCTGGATACTCAATGTTCAAAGTGTCAATGTAATTAAAGAGCTTTTCAAATGGTTTTCTACTGATAATATAGCCATGTGTTAGGGTTTTCCTTGTATTTTATTTTGCTCGATAACCTGATCATCAAGTGGTATTTTAGTATTAATATTGTAATAATTTATAATTCTGTATTAACAATATACAATTCATACCATTGTATATCTAACTTGTATTACTACTATATTATTACAATGTGTTGCGTTTAGAGTCTTCTCTTTCTATTTCTGTGTCAGAAGAGGGTTATTGCTGATTTTAACAGGAAGGTAGGCAGTTGTGCACCTCGGAGAGGAGAATCTTAATTGCAGGAAGATTGAATTCAGGGTAGAAAATAGTAATGTTTACGAATTGGCCTATTTGTGTTTCTGTGGTGGGTGTTAGGCAAATAGGAAGAGTTATTTTGGCTGCTCTGCAGGATGTGCTAATTTATAACATTAAAAATAAAAAATGGAATTTCATCTGTATATGTAAACAAAGAGTCCATATTTAATAGGCAGGTAGCAGGTAATTGGAAGGAGTGAATTTCTAGCTTAGTGTCTAAATTTAAAGTTATTTGAATTTTTTGTGTGGTGCATTGTATTATGTAGTAAGAGCATTCTGCTTAATGTTTTATCTACCAAAATTATTTTTAAAAATGATGTAGGGAAATGATAAACATTTGAAATTGGTTTTCTGTTTAATGCGGTATGAAAAAAAAACACGGTTATGGTTTAACCGAATGTGCCAGATGAGAATTTTACAGGTTTTATTTAGATTGGAACTGTGCTTGGCAGGACAGCCGTCGCATCTTGCAGGCGTAGGTGTGTATGAACTGGGAAGGAAAGGGTGAGATGAGAAGTACAGAGAGTCTGAAGAATAGCTTTGGACACGAGTGGTGTTGGGTAACTGAGGAAATGCGATGCTTTAATTCCAAGGAACAGAAGGTGGGATCAGTTTGGCTGGTCTGGGAGTGCCGGTGAGCTTCCCAATGGTTGCACTGAATGTCCGCAAAAATGTAGGCTTTGATTTTCTTTCAGCGGGGTGAAGAAGTGAGGAAATAAACCAAAGATTAATGACCTGGACTGGTCGTTTGAGTGGAAAGTGTTAAAGACAGTAACTACTACAGTGGAGACAATTAATCAAAACCAGGGGCTGTTTGGTTCAAGGTGCTTTAGTAAAGCCATAGCAATGATGGATTTAAATGTCAATATTGAGTGAAGTAATAAACGGGGCTTGCAAGAAGAGGATGGCAGTGTGCTCAGTAAAGGTTCAGTGAAGTGCTGGGTGCTTGGTCAGCAGAGGTTTTGATTCTTCATGCCCCCCATCCCGTAGGTAATACCCCAGTGCTTGGTCACTCTCAGTAAGAGCTGTTGAGGTTTGCAGTGATCTTTTGTCCCAAGTCTAGAATAATTCAAGTTACTAACTTCTAAAACATGCTTCAGGGCTAATCTCAAATTTATTCTGCCTGCTGCTGGAGAGAGGAAGATTGTGCTATAGGCAGAAAGAATTGGCGTTCATTAGTTCTGAACGCCACGCAGTGCTGTCCGGGAGGTGCTGTGGCAGACTATTGATTTTCCTTCACACACACACACCCCCAGCGTCACAAAAAGAGTTTATTTCGTGGGCAATTTAGATGTGGAAAACAACTTTTAATTGCAGACGTTCTGCATCTTTTTCCTTTACCTAAGATTTGATGGGTTGGAGGAATAGATTAGGATTAAGAGGAGCTTTTAGATTGTTGGAGAAATGCTTTTGAAAGTTGGCTCTATTCAAGTCATAATACGCCATAAATGTTAAGGGAGTGATTTAATGTTTAAATGAAAAAAAGTGGCTTAGGAAGAGGGGAAGAAGAAAGCTTAGTAAAGTTTAGCTGTTTCGTGATGAACCACACACTTCTTCAGCAGTGAATGGTAGTACCTACAGCAAACCAGGGAGAAATCTAAACATGTCATTTTTAAATAGGTTTACGTGCTTCTGCAACGGAATTGTCAGACTGAATCTCTCTCAGATCTGAAACACAGTTCTTTGAAAGTCGTTGGTTAAAGTGCAGAATCTGAAGCAGCTCTGCAAGGGGATGTGCGAGATAGTCCTGCAGCACTACTAACAGAGTGTTCCCTGCATATTCAATCTGTTGTGCTCAGCTTGGAGAAAGATAGGAGTCCCTAGTAACATGTGAAATGTTACTCTTCCTATTTAAATTTTATATTTTGTTTCCTCTCAGGACAATTAAAGGCTGCTAAACAAAACTCCAAACACCTTTTCTAATAATTTAAAATTGCACCATTAAATGCAAATTTACCTTTTAAACAGCATCTCCACTGAATGCAAATAATGTGTCTACACATTGGTGATGGATTATTATTGAATAAATATAAGGTCGTCTTTATATGTGTTTGATGCTCTAGTAGCACAAGTCTAATGATTATTTTAGTTTAGTATTACATGTAATATCTGATAGACTTTTAAACACAGCCACAGCTTCTAGAAAGTGATGTCAAGGAGAAGAGCAGAGACAAACCGAATTAATCCACCTCTGTGGCCTACAAACATACAAATATAAAAATTTATTATGTACAAATCCATGATTTCTGATTCGGGACTTTTAACTTCCAGACAGATGCTTTATTAAATATCGCTCATATATTTTTACATGAGAATGTCAGCCGGTGCAGTGAGAAGCGAAGGCGCTCAGCATCTTGCGGAAGTCAGCCTGTCCCCGCGTGCTCTGGTAACGCCATTTACTTTCTTGTGCTTTGGGTTTGCAGGCAGGAGCTTCCCAGGTCATCTTCACTAATCCGCTGGAGATTGTAAAGATTCGGTTGCAGGTAGCAGGAGAAATTACCACAGGACCCAGAGTCAGTGCCCTCTCTGTTATGAAAGATTTAGGTCTTCTTGGTCTTTATAAGGTAAGTATTTCTACTTTGAATGGCTTCATCGTTTTATGCTAAACTTTTACATTGTTGAAACAAAACCTGTTAGAAACAAAGAAACCTTTTGAATTTAAAACCAATCTCTTCCTGCAGGGCAGCCCCACAGTGGAAAACTGAAGAAAACCTACTTCTATATTAATGGCAGTGGGATACAAAAAAATACTCCCCCAATCTATCCTGTGGGCTTTTATGCGAAGCTACAGGGAGCCCTGCATTGCAGACCTGCTGGCTTCTGGCACTGATCATTTCATTTGGTGGGGTTCTGTGAAAAGTTTCTTTAGCTTTCCCTGTGTGTTTTTGTTACGTTTATTTTGAATCTCTGTTATCTCTGTCGTTATCTTTGCAGCGGGATATTCTCTTTGTCTTAATAATTTGACGACAGTGAAACAGTAGTGGAATTTAGTAGGATTCAGATTTTTAAGAAGTTAAGTGGTGGGATTTGTCAATAACAAATTCCACTTTAAAAAAGCCCGTACCGTACCATACTTCAGCAGAATGCCAGTCAACAGATTCCTTCCCTGCAGGTACACTTACTGCCATCATTACAGATCAGATGTAATGGAGCAGAAGCTATTAGTTTTCTTAAACAAGGAAGAGTATTTCTTCCTGGATCTTCTGCCAGTGCAAGGGGTAATACGCAAATTCAGCAGTTATATTAGCTGTGCACTTACAAAACATTGTTTTACGTGATTTTTCCATGGACCTGCAATAATACTACAAAAATGAGCAAATTTACTTTTGGAGCTGAAGCTTTTGAATTTGGTGGATCAGATTCGTGACCATTACATTTCCTAAAGATCCTGGGTGTTTTGGTATGCGGGACAAAATTACCATTTCTGTTTGCAGTAATGAAGTAGCTGAGCTTAGTGACAGTTCTGCTGTTCTTTAGAATTGCGTTCTCAGTTGCGAACAGCTGTAAGAACTCATTCTAGAGCATAAAATACCTGCATGAAAATCATTGGAGGGCCGAGTTTCTCTTTGTCAGGCCTTTTGCCTAAGCCGCGTAGGGTTTGCGGCGTGTGCCGTCAGTTACTGTGACTGCTGGGTGACGCCTCCGGTGGGTCCGCCGCGTGCTGGCTGGGGAGCGTAGCGGCGGGGTGTCGAGGCCGGGAGTGGTCCTTTTGTAACGGGTGTGCTTTCAGGGCACGCAAGTGAGATTTCTGGACATGTAAGTGCGTATTTGAGCTTTGTACAGGAGGAGTTATTTTAGTTGGTAACAGACCGATGACTGAAGTTACTAAAAGAAGAATATTAGATATGTTTAATTCCGAGTATTCCACGGTTTTTACAGCATGCAGAGTTCTGTTAAGGAGCCGTTTAATGCTGGGTTGTGGCCAGGAGCTACTCCTTGCTGCGTTACCACTGGCCGCTAGTTTTGCCTCCCTGTATCTTCCCTTGACGAAGAGGCTCCCATTTTGCGACGGTTCCCCTCTTTTTGCAAGCCTTCCTATGCAGCTGCTTCCGCCAACCAGCGGCTGATCAGTGGAGATCACTGTGAGGTCTTACAGTAGTCACTGATATTTTAGTAATGCTTTTGTGTTGGGTGGAAATAACGGCACGCAAGGACTTGTCTTGCTGCTTCCGTGGTTGTGGGTTGTTGTCAGCGAGACGTAAGGACAGACCTCTGGCACTTCCTTCATCGCATTTGGACACATCCTATGTAAAAGGTATTTATCCTGGGTACTGCTGTCAGGACTGATGTTGCGTATTGCTTACCGACATTGGACATGAACCTTGAGTCTTCCTCATTCTGGAAACTAACTTCAGATGTGCTTTATTCTTTTCTCAAGTTCAACTCTACATCTTCTGTTTCCTGAGACATTTTATTTTCTGTGTTATTTACCTGGTAGATCAAAAGAGTTGGTACTTGCTGCATATCAATTTTAACCTTATTTACAAAACTTATTTGTCTTATGTCTGTTTTCTGTGTGACAGGGTGCCAAAGCGTGTTTCCTCAGAGACATTCCCTTTTCTGCAATCTACTTTCCTGTTTATGCTCATAGTAAACTGATGCTTGCTGATGAAAATGGCCATGTGGGAGGGCTTAATCTCCTTGCAGCTGGAGCCATTGCAGGTATTTTTGCAGAATTTTTTCCAGAAGAAATTTTTTTTCTTTTAGTAATATTTAATATCCATTCTGTAGCCCCATATAAAGGAAGGGTACTGTACCATTGTATCTGATTTAAGCTAAATTTGATCACTGTTATCCTTAGTGGGAGGTGATGTAATTTTGATGAGAGCTAATTACATTTGCATAATGTGGATAAACAGCTTAATGCAGCTCAGCAACTTGTAGTCAAATTTGATCTGTCTGTCTCAATGGGGTTTTACTTGTTACTGTGCTCTCAGAGTTGAAGGCTAATTTGAATCTTTGATGAACATAAAATGAGATATCATAAGAGCTAAGAAGAAAATGACTTATCTAGGTTTGGATTCCTGAATAACTGCGAAGAAACTTAGTTTAAATGTACTTGCTAAAAATAGGGCATTAGTTTCTAAAGAAGCTGAAGTCACAGTATCATACTCTGAAATTTACAATATTTTAGGTTCTCAAAAATGTTTAGTATGAAGAGAATTGGCAGCTGTGATAAAAAGTTGTTTTTACTAAATGACAAGTGGTATAAAAATACTAGATATGGGAACTGTAGTGGTGGATATTTAAAAATGTGGATACAGATGGCCAGATTCTGCACTGCTGAGGATTCGATCGCTCGGATGAAAACCAGGTATCTGCAGCCTCTCAGTTGTGAACGGCAGCGTGTTGGAATCTGTGCAGTTCAGAAACACCACTGGGCTGAACAGACCCTCTGTTACTCGTTACAGCCATAAGGAATCACTGTATATACATCAATGACAAGCTGTCTGCGAGTAAAGAGCAGTTTCCCATGTTGGACTCGGTACAGAGCGTGGCTGCACCTGCTCTTTGCCAGTTTGTGCATTCCTCCTGCCGGAGGAGAGGGAGAGGCCAGCTAGGAAACCAGTAACAGATTTGTAGCCCTGCTTTTTCCCAAGTAAAATAGAGCTGCCAGAAATGGAGAATTATTATTTAGCTCTCTGTACTTACAGAAGCACATATGAATAGTATTATTTAACTTGTATCTCTTATAGAGACTCACTGGTTTTAGATTGAAGACTTCACAGCTTCTCTTTGCTTGTTTGATTAGTGTTTCTGGGTCACTCATGAACCCCATTAAAAATGTGTGCACATCTTGTAGACCTAGTTTTATAGCGTACAGGAATCTGCCTTTCCAAATTGCAAATTTCAAATTCCCAATCGCTCGATCTATTTGTGTTACGCACATGCAGCAGGGAAGAACACAGTCTGAACATACCTGCTTGTAAAGGAAGATCTGCATAAGGTTGCTGTTAGCGTATGCTTGTAGGCTTCACTACGTTGCTTCTGTTTTCCTTTAAAATCTCCTGAACTGACCAGCAACACTTCTGAGAGTTTATGATTACCTGTGCAAATCAGTTCCTTGTTAAACTTTTAATTCAGTTTTAACCAATAACAGAAATTAAACAGAAGTCCAAATCAATTTCAAAATTCTAGGTCAGAAGATGGTTCCTCTTTTAAGAGACTGAAATTTTTACAGAAGTGTTCAGAAATATCTCAGACAACACAGTTATATACTGTGGAGTACACTCCTGAAAACTTTCTCCTTTCCTTTGACTAGAAAGCTGAGAGTGGTGCCTCGGAAGTGGAGATTTGTTCTTCCATCACTGTTGGCTAATACGATGCCATTGGTTGTAAAACACCTTCATTGTCCTCAGTCTTTTTATGGCTTGCCTGTTGAATTAAGCAGCATCTGTTCTCCTACAGAAGAGGCCAAACACAGACATATTTCTGTACAATCAGTGTTTTAAGTAGTTTTCTGATTAACACCTTTAACAAATGGATGTGTAGGATTCAAGCTCCCAAATCAATCATCTGTGTAACTTGCAAAATATGTTGTAGAGTATTAGCAAATACAGTAAGGTTGCACAACTAATTTTTGTCATGATCTCTCTTAGTACATATACAGCATATGCGTGAATTTAAAAACGCCTCATTTATCTATTTGAAACTACTGTTAATGACAGACCACTAGAAGATGTTGAGAGAATCGCTGTTGGTAGTTTAGTATTATTTTCTTTACTGTCAGTTGTAGCCTTTACATTTAGAAGAAACTCAGAAGGATTATACCAAGCACAACAGTTTACATTAGCATCAAGTGTAAAACCTTGCATTTTTAATAATGTCTAATATTAAAGTTTGAAGTTGTGATTTTCAGTTAGAAGTGTTTCATCTTTTACAAGGTTCTTTGCGCAAATTAAATGTGGTTTTCTTCTAAAAGGTGTGCCTGCTGCTTCTTTGGTAACCCCTGCTGATGTCATCAAGACAAGACTGCAAGTGGCAGCTCGCGCCGGTCAGACAACATACAGCGGCGTTATTGACTGCTTCGGAAAGATCCTAAGGGAAGAAGGCCCGTCGGCTTTCTGGAAGGGAGCTGGAGGTGAGAAACGCGTTCTGAATATTAAGGCTGACGCCAGCTCTGCGCGTTAGCACTTGCTTTGTTAAGGACTCAAACTGGAGCAGTATTTCCAAGGTCCGATTCTGAAAAATGCAGCATTTTGTTAAAAATGCTCAGCTGCTCTCCTGAGAAGCTCTTTTCTTTGTCTGACACTCTGATTTGTAATATTTAACAGCTCGCGTGTTCAGATCTTCGCCCCAGTTTGGTGTTACTTTGGTCACTTACGAACTTCTGCAGAGGTGGTTTTACGTCGATTTTGGAGGCCTGTAAGTCAAATATTTGCTTTTTTGCTTGCACAAAAAAACCTTACTTTTTTCATGCATAGGACTACTTAAATGTTGTGACTTTGAGCACCTGTACTTAAAAGTACAGTATGCAAAAAAATGCCCCCATCCTTCCATAACAGAGAGAAACTTGTGTGCTGCTTCTGAACAGATGAGGAGATAAGGAGCCATTTCCTATGTCTTCTAACACGTGACATAAAATTTGTATTTCTGTTGTAGCAAAATACTTTGTCCATGTCCCTCGTGTCACTGGAAGACAAAAGCCTGAAGTATTTAGTCGAGGTTTTGTGAAGTTATTCGGGCTTAAGGAAACACTTTAAATAGAGGAAAGGCTTTTCTTCTTTTTCTTTCTTCAAACAGGAAACCTTCTGGATCAGAACCTACTCCAAAAACTCGGATTTCAGACCTTCCTCCTGCTAACCCTGAGCACATAGGTGGATACAGACTTGCTACTGCTACGTTTGCTGGTATAGAAAATAAATTTGGTTTATATCTTCCAAAGTTTCAAGCATCGGGCATTGCCTCAGCTCAACCAAAAAGCAGCAGCTGAATCCCAAAAAGATGTTTCAGCCAAACAAAGCGATGCAGTGGAAAGAGTTCACAAGAGTAGTACTGTATTTTGTTGTTCTAGCTGAACTAAGCTTGCAAATCTAATTACTCTTTTCTAATATTAATATATACCTGCACTTATTTCTTTATTTGCACAAAAGGAACTGACTGAAGCTGTGGCTCTATGCCTTGTTTTAAGCAGCGGCCTGACGCCGTAGCCTAGCCTTTGCCTTGCGCAGCTTGCATTAATGTTACTGTACATATTGTACATCTCTGTACAGAGACATCACGGCATCCATACACAGACATTTATATAATGGGTACTGCCCTTCAAAATAGTTTGAAATGTACAGAATGTTTTGAGAGCACTTTGTTAACAATCATGTGACAATAAAGTATTTAAAAACACTTCAATCAATTCACTTCTTTGTGTTTATGGAAAAGTTGTCCAGTGTAATTGTTGTTCCCC
>Ga0181612_112007_pt1 | contig 19154 bp, 13 predicted proteins | sample HoacroProtozoa21_FD_119630 | JGI IMG/M metagenome (GOLD analysis project Ga0181612, IMG submission 119630) | Hoatzin crop microbial communities from Cojedes, Venezuel. Combined Assembly of Gp0051906, Gp0051904, Gp0051908 | reverse complement strand
TGCGTGAACAGCACGTGATTTATGTCTGTAGCCTATCCGAATGAGCGTGATTGCGTGTACAGATATGGAAAAATGTATATAACCACGAAAGTGGAGCAATAAATCGGATCGACTGTGCATTGTATCAATGTGTGAGAGTCATTCCTGTCCCTGCATGGATGCTGAAACTCGGCACTACTGAAAAGTGTCTGCTTTTGTATGTACCACGCCTGTTCAATATATCTCAATATGGACAGCTGTTCCTCCAAAAACTTGGTATCATAAGAGCGCTATGAGGAAAAATAAATTGACGCATAGCACACTGAGAAGTTCTTAGATATTGTGTCACTGAAGGCTGTGAAAGTGACTAGACTTGCTCACAGTTGTACCTTTCCACAGTCTTTCCAACACGGAGCCAGGTGGAAAGAAATAAAAATTTGTCTGTGGGTTTTCTACTTGCTGGCACCTGGCTGTGTAGTCAACTCTGCCCGTGGTCGTCAGTCCTTGGGATAATTGCCCTGTTTCTGTCACACGTATAAAATTCTGGTAACAGAGAATTTAATATAATGGAGATTGTAACCAATGCTTCATTATCAAAAAAGCATATTCATCAATATATATTAATACTATAATTTGAAGAAAAGAGAAAGTCAGTATTTTACCAAGTCTATTCTTCTCTAATTGTACTTCATTGTTGTAACTGCAGTGACAGGGAGCTACATTTTTAATTAAATAAATACACATTTCACAAATGAAATTTTTATTTCAGTTTTAAAAGATCTTTACCCTCAGTCTCACCTGTGAAGGGAGATTTGCATTACATGTAGAGACTGCTGTCAGACAATACTTCAGAATTCAGTAAGAGGTAGTTTTGACAAGATGCTAGAATGAAAAATTCTCGTTGGATTTAGCTCCTAATTTTTGTCAAATTACGCCAAAAAATATCTCTATAAATGAGGAGACTGTGACTCAGAACACACAGTAAGCTGGGCATCAGATTATTATTATCATTATCATTAGTAGTATCATTCAGTGATTTATTTAACCACATTTCTAAAAACAGTACCTCAAAGTAGCCTTACAGCATGAAGATATACAGTCTTTTCTGACTTAAGGTCATTTCATAGTGTGCTCTGATCTTGGTAGATCTCACAAACGGGCTATTTTATACACATCACCTGAAAGAAAATCACCCTGACCAGGAACTAGATACATGACCTACTAATTAGCAGGTCAGCAGCTAAAGCATACCGTGTTTACAAAGATTGCCCAACAAATAACATTCCTAGTAACAAACCCTGAGTCAGGTATCATGAAGCACACTGCATAGTATGCCTCCAATAATTTCCCACTTGGTAAATTTCCTTAGAGAAAAACATAATTTAATTTTAAAGGTATTTCATATTCAGTTAATGGACTCAAAATAATCTCATGTCTTTGCCAGACAGGGGTTTAATTCTTTGATTTGTGCATACACATAGGCAGACAGGCACACACACGCACAAATGTAACTAAGCTTTACAGTGTATTACATGTCATGACACAGCTGGAAACAAATATCACCCTGTCAGCAAGATGGCTAATGGGAACTGCGAGCTGAAGATATGTGGATCGTGATGAGCCTCCCAACGGACGGGGTGAAACACTAGCCCCAAGATGGGGCCGGACACTCCGTCTTACGCAGGCTTGAAACTTGACGGTGGGTGCAGCACCCGCCTGGAGGCAGGCCTTCAGCGCAGCGAGTGAGGGAGATCCCGCAGCCCGTGAGGCTTCACACTCCGGCAGCTCAGTGAAGCCAGGCACCCCAACGCCCTGTCACCGGGGACCATAACTCCTCCGGGATGGAACCCCCGGCAACGAGGAGGGCGGCGGGGGCCCCCGGGCAGCCCGCGCACCGCCACGGCCCACAGCAGCAGGCCGCCCTAAACCTCGGCTCCACTGGCTGTCACGGCGAGGAAGGCTATCGCAGCCTGGCCTTCAAATGTTTATGACTTAATTATGGTTTAAAGTGTACCTTTAGGAACGCCAGCCATAAAGTTATGCATTTCACTGCTAGTTTCTGGACAAGCCGCTATAAAATCACACGTCTTTCTTTCGCAGGGCTCTGGATTAGCTTTGAATACGAGGAAGGGAGAGGGAGGTATTTCTTGTGCTGCTTCTGGGACCAGCGTCAGCGCTTCTGTCACCACCACCACCATGAGTAAGCAAAGATACAGGCCGCACACACTAAAAAAATGGCTGTGCTCCAAGTAGCACATTTCTTTCAAACACACACTCGGGGCTGAGAATATTGCAAAACGGTTACAATGTCTGGTTAATGTTTTGATCACCTCATATGGTCCCGTGTATAGCTCCTTTCTTGTGTACGTTGGTGGCAGCATAACAAAGGAGCTCAGAGATTCCGGAGTCATTCATATTCATTGTTTTTCCCATTGTCTAACTTCGATTATGCACAGTTTTCTTAAGAGAAACTGCTAAGCAGCAATCATTCAAGGGAGGGTAGACACAATGGGGCCGCTTTTGCAGCCTTCTTGCTGGCAAAGTTCCGCTTGAAATCAGGTGAAGGAAGCAGTTGTTTTGTTTAAAGAACTGAAATCAGTTGATTTTGAGAAGCCAGACATTTTGTCTGAAAAAATGTCGGACGGGTTAACTTTGTTGACATTAGACAGTTTCATCCTACATGATGGGGAATTTCATTCAAGTAATAAGCGCAAGACTGGGCTCAAGAGTGTGTGAAAGCAGCAGTTTGTTTCTCCATGAACTTCTAATTGTAGCAATTTTCATAGTTCTTAAACTCCATTGTTCCAAATAAACCCCTGCCAAAATAAAATAAAAATAAAATAAAACCAAACAAAATATAATTAAACTAAATTAGACTACATTAAATTTGAAAGTTTTAATTTCCAAAATATGCTCACGTAGAAAATTATTTTTAGGGGAACAAATTACCATACTCAAAAGAAATAGGTTACATGCCATCTCTAGGCTCATATCCCCCAATGGGCTGGGAAGCACCCCACTGACAAAGAGGGGGGAAGAATCATTTTATGTGCTGGTGGTATGGCACTTACACAAAAAAAACTTTGGCACTTAACTGCTTTAACCATTCATCAGTTATCCTAAGCACCATGACTCATTGTACTTCTGAGCAGAGGAGGCTTGCAGCTGTGTTTGTGGAGAAGGCCACCGGGAAACTAGAGAGACAGAAACCAAAACTGGACTGGCCTGCTGATCTGCTCTGCAAACACACAAGCATTTTTCCTGCTAAAATGAGGGGCAAGATGGGAGCAGAAATGAATGGCAGCAGGGACTGCCTCAGCTGACACTGTTCTCAAAACAAAGCAGAGGCAACCAGAAGCTGCCCACATACCTGCTGCCAAGGGCTTCTCCAGGGGCTGTAAGTGAGCGCTGTAGACCAGCATAAGCTCTGACACAGGAAAAAAGAACCAGCCACCGGACCAAAAGCTGATTCAAACATCTGAGATCTGAACCTGTTCACTTCCATGAAGTTTCATAAGAAATCAGTGACAGAAATGGTTACAGAGCCCAGAAGTCTGCATTCTTTGTCATCCGCTGCTGAAAGCCAATAGAATTTACAGCAGAGGGACTATAAATAATTTTACATTCACATACCCACAAACCCCATCGACTCTTACATCATTAGCTGTTTCCTTTTAAGAATAAAACCACGCAATTTTATTCTTTTGATTGTTTTACCTGAGAGAAAGACATGCCAGCAACATTACACCCTTTTTTTTGCAGGTTTTACCATTCCAGAAAGTAGGTTTATAAGATGAAAAGTGTCATGTTCTAGCATAGCCTTAACCTTAAACTTAGACAAACTGGTCAATAGCCATAACATCTGTTAGGCAGTAATGTTACATAAAAGGGAACCTTCTAGTCCACCTGTCATTTAATAGCCTGTATTGATAGTTGTTGGGTTGCACCCCCCCTTCTTGTAAACGGTACAATGCCAAGGTGCTTTGCCCAGGATGCTGTGAGGAGTAATTAGTTTTAAAAAGGGGGGGACAGAGAAAGAGACAGCAAAACCTTTTATATATCACTCTTTCTAAGGCATCTTGTCTTGCTAATGAGGATAAAGGGTAAAAGTAGCTTTAGAAAGTCTGTAAATCCGAACTGTTTATTATTAAAAACAGTTTTATAGTTTTAAGCATATCTTAGATACATATTGTGCATTATCTGTCCTCTATTTTCAGAAAGGTCAGAAGTGTGTGTCTTGTGCTGCTAAACATGTATTTTATTCAGTATTGAAATTGTTTGAAAAGAAAATGCCAGTAATTCTAAATGCAAAAGTTTTCAACTTTTTTCTCTATCAATGTATTACTTTAAACTGTCCACGAAAGGTGACTAAGAAAAGAGGTTTGTATATGTGATTTTCTTTAGGGAGATGGAAGTGTTCAAGAGTTTGGAAATCAAAAAAGAGTAGCAGTCACACAGGTATCTTACTATTTATTTTTAGCTTTTTTAAATAAGGATTGTGCTAGCTGGAGTTTCTATAGGAGTTTTTTTTTTAGTTTCTTTGTTAATATTATTTTTGTTACATGTTTCTGCAGCACCTTGTTCAATAGTGTTCTATTTGTGACTAGTTTTTTTAAAAATATCTCGGAAGTTAGCAACACTGATAAAATTAAATGGTGCCGTTTTTTTAAATCAGTTACGAGTTTTGAGGACTGCTTGTTACAATAAAATAAAGAATATAACAATATAAAATGTAGAATATTTTTTCTCCTTATAGCATAATCTCAAAAGGTGAAGCAAGACCCGTGTTCTTCAGAAAACAAGAATTAATGTTTTTTTACTTGGAGGAAGTGTTTATATACCAGAGGAATTCTACCCTGCTGTACTGCTGGAATTATAAAAGGATACATTATGTAAGCAAGATTTATTTTTCATCACTTTCAATATTTGAAATGTGTGATTTTCTGCAAAATTGTCAAAATTTATTACTAATATTTGTGGATATATAAAACCTAAAAGCCTATACTCTCAGAGTGATGCTCCCATTGCCTAGCAAGAAGTAGTGACTTTGGGTAAAAATCAGACAATTATGTACACTCTGCATGCAGTCTTCAAGCATGCTACGCAATAGAACCCACCTCCCACTTCATTGCCTCCAACTGCCCCATTCTGCTTCTTCAACTCAACCGTGGTGCCCAGACTTCTGTCCTAGGGGTTGCACTGGGAAGATGCTCCTGGTTAGACACGCCCTGTTCCTTCACTGGAAAGAAGCGGAGGTTTTGAATATTCTGATGTGATTACTACACAGCATCATCCTCACAGTTGTGTCAGCTAGCAGAGGGGACAAGCAGCTGTGGAGCAGAGATGGTGGTGCCTAATGAGAGCAGAGCAGGGACCGTTTAAGCCAGCATTTACCCTGAAACTTCTGATAAACCAGAAAGTGAAAATAGAATTTTCTTGCTAGTGCCATAGTGTCATAGTCTGCTTTCTCTCCTTAACATTGTCATGAGCACAGGTGGATTCAAACCTGGTCCTCCATGTTCACCTTTGCATTATTTGTGTATAATCAAAGCATTTGGTTAAGAGAAATGTACATTAGAAGTGGTGCTTCTCACTGCATCTACACAGCTTAGCGTTTCTCTCTTGCATTGTACAGGATCTTCAGTGCCTCGGTAATTTAACTGCAAGCCATCTCTACTGAAAGGTAACTTAAGGCACTGAAAAGTGTGGGTAGAAGAACCTAAGTTTCTATTAAAATTATTTTAAAGAAACAAGATTATTTTAGTTTGTATTATTGAATAATGGAATGTGACATGTCAGCAGATGTTAAATATTTGTAAGAAGTTAGCATCGTGCTATGCACTTTCCAAATGGATCTATTATGTCTGAGATTTCTAGCTACTTATTCTAAGTGATAAGTGTCATTCGGCATCATGTGTCAAGGTAGTACCATGTATTCCTCATTTGCCTTTTAAGAAGTTACAAATGACACCATTCATCTCATCACATGATAGACCTGTTGCTTCTTGTCATTATACGATGCCTGCCTGTTTTAAATGTGGTACAGATCCATTTTCTTTTATTCTCCTGCTTCTGTGCCTCAGTTCAAATTAATGTGGAAAGCTTCTGGAGTTTCTGAAAACATTTAACTCTCTCCTCTTGAAGTCTGATCTGTTTATGCTGTGACCAAATCTCCTCAATGCAGTCTAAACAGAGAAACTGCTTTGAAATATACTTAAGTAAAAATAAAATCTATGCTTTTCTTTATAGGTTTTATCTATTTTACTGTAGTGTTGAAGATGTGGGTGTGTTTCAGAAAAGCCTGAAAAACAAATAAATGCATGCGCGCATGGAAGATTGTAGCCATAAGATAAATAATTGAAACATGTTGGGAAACTCTTTGTGAGATAGAAGTGAATTCATTGTGCCCACTGGGATGTTTACCAGATGAAAAGTGTGACAATGACAGTACCCTCGTTGTTTGGTACATAATTTAGAGTATTCCTAATGAATATTTCATGCAGTATCATTTGTGTATGAATTGTAAGACATGTATATCAAGATTCACTAGGGGCACTGTCAAACTCCTCAGTTTGAAATAAGCACTTACAAATTACTTAAGGATATTGTAGGAAAAGGGATTAGTGTATGCTCTGTTTTAAGCAAATCATTATGTCCCTTCTCGAGGACAATAAGTAGCGTTCCTCAGTAAAGGAAGAACATTCCAAAACAAAGAAAAATAATATAGTCTCACTTTCACACTAACAACCAAGTTATGTTCCTACAAATTCCCTAGAAAATTCTTAAAACGTATGTAATTTTAAAAAAAGAATTATCAGAAGTAATTTTCTGCAAATTAAGACAATTTGTATTTGAAAAGTGTTTGTTAAATCAATTCAAAAATAAGAACAATTGATTATTTATATCCCTATTTACACATCTCAACAAACTTACTGAGATTAATTTTTACTTAATAGTGAGGGTCCTTTAGTAATGAAGGTTAGTCAAATTTCTTTTTAGAGTAAAAAAAATTTAGAAAAATTCACTGGTTACTCAGTCTTTATAGTTAATAAACACATGAATGAAACTGAAGATCTGTTCACAAGTGACTGTGAACAGAGTAAACATATAAATCTACTAGTTAATACATTGAGAATAAGCAATACAGCCAGTCGTACCGAAGTAAAAACTGTTCTCTCATTCTAAATCATACCTAAAATAAAAATCAGTAGGTGTGTTGCTACAAGTCAGTATTTATCTATATCTACAGGTATCTGTAGGTCTCTCAAAATCTGTCTGTATAAATCCTTCTAAAACAGGTGTTTAAAATGAAGTTCCTGAATCACTGCAACTCATCTTTGTAAGTATTTTGTTTTTCTAAGGTCCTGAACACCTACCAAATCCAGTTAACTTTAGGACTTTTGTAATGTGCCAAACATCCTGAAATTCTTTCACAGTTGCACTAACCATACTTATATAAACCCTTTTTTCTCCATTTTCTGCACAACAAAGTCCTTAGCATTCCACGTTTACGCAAGTATCTGTGGTGATGCTCTTCATCTGTTCTAGAACAGAGATCTCTAGAAATACATTTTTATGAGCAAGGCCAATTTACATCTGTGAAGATTTTTTGTTTTTTTTTTTTAAATAGCATTTTTAAATTGACTTTATACAGGAGTGTTTCCAGGAATGACAAGAACAAATCTGTAGTAAGATGAAACTAAGCTTGCCCTTGTCATTTCATTAATTAATAATACCTTCAGGAATTCCTTTTTCTTGTAAAAACATCAGTAAAAATGACCCCTGGCATTAATATTTTTTTTTCAAAACATTTTAGCAGCTTAGTCATAAAGTAAGTAAAACTTGATGTCTCAAATAATTGCCAAAGGCCAAGATTCAACAAAGCATGTTCTCAGCTTAAAGTACATATTTAAATCTGTTGACTTTATGGGACTCAGATATCTGCTTAAGGACATGCTGCAGTCAATGCATGGTTTCCCGCTAGAGTCTCTGGCCTTGCTCTTACAGTTTCAATGACGCCTGCTGGGCACAGCGCCAGTGAGCTTAAACTTGAATCCACCCAAGTCAAGAAGAACCCATGTTACTGATTTCACTATGTGCAGAATGAGGCCACACGTGGGGATGCGCAGCTCTCAGGTAGTGCTTGGTACTGTGCAACATGCTCTGTGCTTTCCTCTTTTTTTTTTTTTTTAAGGTAATCAGAGATGATAATTTACAGAGAGGGTTTTTTATTTTTCTTTCTTTTCCTAGACTTTTATATGGAGTGAACGTCATTCTGTTTCTGACTCCTGAGATTTCATGTGAAACTTACTCTGCTATACCTGGATGCCTCTTCTGCTTCAGCTAAACCAACCCAAGAAGTTTGTGGGAGGTGGGGTTTTTTAACTTCCAGGTATATGATTTTATTTTTATTCAAAGGATTTTTTTTAGGTTTAAAGTATATCTGACATAATTTAAAATAATCTTAAAGCTTTACCCCAATGTCAGTGAAACTATCTACAGAGATAGCTCAAATTGTAAAAGTAGTTTCTGGGTCTACAAAAAGCTAGGATCTCTTTAATTTAAAATGAAAATTTCTGTATATTCCTTAGCAAAGGGCTTGCTGGTGTTGCTTTTCAGCAATCCTGTTTTGGCCTCCAATTATGTTTTTTAATTTTATAAATATGTCAAGACATTGCTTTACAACATTCACATCCATTCATCCATGTGGTCTATTGATGTTAAGGGCTGAGTTTTAATCTCAGTTTTTCTGTTAAGCTTTCATCTTCATCTCTCTCTCTTCATTTGTAAAATAAGTGTGATAACACCTTCTTAGAAGTTTGTATGAAATAACTAGCTAGAATAGATTTGTCTGCCCCTTGTAAATTCAGTAGAATTGATTTTTCCAGCTCTTCAAAAAAGTGCCACATAAGCATGGAAAATGTTCATTACTATGTCTGCAGATAACAGTCATGTTCTTTGCATTTAAAGAGTTTTCAGTTTTAGAGACAAGACTCCAATTGTGTGTTTGTACTTCATAAAGGTATCTTCAGACTTTGTCTATTTTTCTAAATCCAGGTTCAAAGTAGTAAACTGGTTACTGATACATTCAGCATCAGAAGACACGGGAAAATCAAGGTTCTGATCAATAGCTCAAGGTCACTAAAATCTAGTACCTGCAAGTAACCAAACCCATAATTTCCTGAATGAGGGAAGGCAGTGAAATGCTGCTTCTGCAAGTTGAGGAGGGCTACTTAGCTTTTAATAGTCAAAAAAAACCTTAAAACCAGCAGCATTTTCTCACCAATTTTCTCTGCAATTGCAGACGTTACTGTGTCCTCATAGTAAAGTTATCTGCAAGCCAATACATGAAGTTACTGTGTCTTTGACATTTTTTAAGCCTTTTAAAAGCACAAACTTTAGCTCTAATGCAAGGGAAAATATCACAGCAAAGAACATGTTTTTAAGAGCATTTATTAGAGCTGTTAAAAAAACATAGCAACATTGAAATACTTTCTACACCATTTTAAGAAGGAGAAATCTTATTCAAAGGAGGAAAGAACTGAATGAAGTAAGAGGTAAAATACAGGAACAAAAAGAGGGAAGAAGAATGTGTATATGGATAGGATCTCTTAGGTTTATATCTAAAGAACTCGTAAAACTTGGTGAGGTGCTGCCTAAAGTTGATATCAAAACTTCCAATACGTTCAGAGAGCCAATAAGGTAAAAGTTTCACTTCACAACTTTATAGCAGTGAAAATGCTCCCTGTCAGCGTTTGCACAGCAGAAAATCTTTTCCATTCCAGACCTCTCAGAGGCTGTTTGCTCTATTTCTAGGTCTCTATAATATGTGAGTAGTTGTTTGTGCTTGATAAAAAATAGTCAAATTTTGAGACAGGTTAAATTTTATCCATTTTAAGATATACTGAGGCAGTTGTCAGAGATTCTGAAGGCTGTCCTGAAACACTTTATAAATGAAAGATGTCTTCATTTTCTCGGTGATCAAAATAATGGATAAGAAACCGTGTAGTACTGAGGAGGTGAAAAATAATAATATACAAAAGAATAAGCACAACGTAGGTTTCCTTGCTTAATCTTTCTCCAGATTCCTGCCCGTGTTTCTGCTTAGTGCTAGAATTTTGTCTGATATTTAGAGATATGTACTTACAGGATATTTTTTGCTGTGCTATCGAGGTTGTGAAATATAAATCCAACAGGAATGTTGTATGGCTAGAACTCATCTCCTAATTGATCTAATTGATATCTTCTGATTATTGCATTCAAAGTCTTCCACACAGAATGTCATGGAACACTTTAATATGGGACAACCTGGCTTTCTGAAATGTAAAATGTCTGGCAGCTTCAAATGAGCGCTAATAATTTGAAGATACGCAGTGCCAGTGTCTTATCCAAGCGAAAAGGGGATGGGTTGTCTTCATGAAAACAGTGCAAACTAAGGGTTTTAGTGATCTTTTGATGAAAAAAAAAAAAAAAAAACCACCAGAGGAAGCTTCTGGCCACTTACAACAGAATGTTAATAGCTTCATGTCACTTTAACTCTGACAGCTCTGAAGTGAAAGGCCACTAATCTCTGTTTGTAATGTGCACAACTGAAGAGAAAAAGTAAGTATTCTTACTTAAGCCATGGATAAGCATTAACAGTCTGAAAATGAAGGGAATGTTCTGTAACTTATTTTAGAGTCAGCAAATACCTCCCCCAAAAGCCTCAGAAGATGTATATTTTTCTTTCTTCTGCGATAGCACAGGTGATTTAAATGGAATGCTGGTTTCAAGACTGCTCGGTTCATAATTCGTCATCTTTACACAGAGAATGTTAGCCTGCCACGAATTTCAGGTACAAATTACAATGCACACTTACTAGAATAGCTTAGGAATTTTCTGAGCACAGGCTTGGGATATCTTTGTTTTACAAAATGTTTTGACTTTAAAACATTATATGGGAAACAATTGCAGAGAATGTTTTGACTCAAAGTCAGTAAAAACTGAAAAATTTGAAGTTGCCACAAAAATTGTGATTGCTTGCGATCTCTTTTTTTTTCCCAGATTTTCCTTTATAAACAGCTAAGATTTTGATTTTTCATCCAAACCTGTGTATGAATATTCTACACATAATAAATACTACCTAGGGTTTTCCTGTTCACACTTCATAAATATCCCTTAAGATTTCTCATAAAAATCTCAGATTTATGTACAGCAATAGATGAGATAGATAGTTTATCTAAGAGCACTGTGTACGAATGGCCAAACTCTGTGCTTTTCTCCAATAACATATCAGCAAGTGGATATCACTCAAAAAGAAGTGCATTGCTATTTTATTGACTTCATTCCTAGATCACTTCCAGGCGCAGTCTTAGAGGTATTTCAGTAGCTGCAATGCTGAGTGCATATTTAAATCAAGGAGATTTTAGACAATAATTTTAATAATAGTATTTTGAATAAATAATCAGGGAATCTTGAAACTTATTAAATCATTGTAGTCTTTCTTATCTGGATTTATTTTCTTAAACTTTTGTTCTTGCGGATCATGCCTAACCAGCTGCATTCTCATCTGCCTCTGAAAGTCGCCAATGATCATACGTACAAATATAGCTGCAGCAGGCACAGATCATTACATATTAGATCCTTTGTTCTTTGGATTCATATTTCTATTTCTTGATGTTAGCAGCTAATAAGTCTCATAATTATAGCCTTCACACAAAGTTTGGCATTTCTTTAACCTTAGATGGCTATATTATGTCTAAGTACATGCGTTTGAAGAGCCAGCAAATTCCATAAATAAATTCAGTAAGTGAATTTTTCTTGTCAGAAAGGCATATGATAATTTTCTTTTTCAGTGGCTGAGTAATAATTTTTAACTTCTGATACCGTAAAATTCCTGTCGGATGAAAACCAAAACTGAATTAAATTATGAAAAAATCACATTTTATGACATTTTTGGTTGTATAAAACTACATTACATACACATTACATAGATGAGAAACTTGTTTTTGTAAGCATGTTTTCCTGTTTGCATATAAAACAAAGGAGTCAGCTTTAGTGAAGTTCCACCTATTTTTTCTAATCAGTGTAATTTTGAGTTTCAGATGTAGTAGATCTCATTGTTCCATAACCACTTCACAGGTGAAAAAAAAAAAAAAAACACCAACATTTTTCCTTGGTTTGTGGGTTTGGGTTTTTTTTTTTTACCTCCCATATATTTCTGAACTATTTAACTGCAAACACCGAATAACAGGATTTTTAAAAAAGTGTATTTATCTGAAGAAATAGCTATGCTTTCCAGAAGTAGATATATCATTTCAACAAATGTTTGCTCAGGGATTTAGTCAATAAGGTCTACCAATTCTGTGACTTTACTTTCTTCAAAACTGTGGCAAAACATATACTTTTCTATATACTCAATATCTTTTTCTATTAATTGAAATTATTCAAGTCAATTGCAACAAATTAAGAGCTCTGTGAAGATTTAAAGCAATTTTAATCTATTTATTTTTTAACTGAAATTATTGAGGTCTGTTTTAAAAATGTAACTTAAATAAAATACATTCTAATTAAAACTAAAGAGTTATTGTTTTAAAAATTTCTGTTTCTCTGGGTCAGACAAAAAGTATTGGGCAAACTGTTTCCCATTTTACATAGCTTCTGTTCGGATGGTGTTTTCTGTTTGTCTTTCACTGAATGTTACCGAAAGATGAACACAGTTGAAAATTTGCTCCAAAACGTTCACGTGCTGCTTGTGTTTCACTGGCCAGGACAAATGCTTGAAATGCATTAGTCATGTTTCTGTACTTTAGATGAGTGGAGAGATAGTGAGAAATATGTTTAAGTGTGATGCCCATGTTTGCATTTTGACACTTGGAGAGTACTATTTTCTATGGAAATTACATGTTTCTCTTATATTTTTTTTATTTATCTTCCTAGTTATGAGTGATTTGAAGTGTGCATAATCAGTCAGCAGGAATTCACTTAGTATAGTTTCTAAAAAAAATGGACATATTTTATAGTAGTATTGTTGTGTTGATGTGCTAAGGGCTGATAAATCAGATATGCTTAAATTCTTATGTCCAAATTTTATACACTGTAAGTGCTCTGTAAGCTTTCATGAAGAATGTACTAATATGCTGAATAGTAACTGCATTCACTTATGTTGATTTTATGACAATTAACCATGTATAGGGTTAAATTTCAGAAATAAGTTAAAATCTTTTGTTTGTTCAGATTTTACTTATTGTTCTTTTTTTCCTTTTAGTCCTACTTTGCTTCATTAGATACGGAAATATCTCCCTTGCCTGTGATGATTTCCATTAATATCTCGAAGGCAGCTATTAAATATCATTACAAGAAAAGATTACACAAGGATACCACATACAATAACAGTGAAGATAAAGACAATAGGCACATGCTCATTTGTTCCCTTGTTCTAAAGATGTAAATCAAATTTCAGGCTCTTTCGAGCACTCATTCCTCTGCTTATGCTTTCAAAACGCTCTAAAAAGAACAACATTCCTGGCCAAATAAATTCATCTATTAGGATTACTCAACAAAGAAAATACTGCTCCTATCAGACATTTTTTGAGCCCTGTGGCCCCCCCTGAAAGATAATAGTCAAGAGAAAAAGGAGACTAATACAGCTATATTTCTTTTTAAATGGGGAGGGGGTTGGATGAAGAAATACTTTTAATAAAGCTCTTTAAATATGCAGAGACACTTTGAATGTATTCACCGTTAAAAGCCAGTCTGTCGCACCATCTAAATATTTGGTCAGTCGCCTTTTAGAAAATTATCTAAACATATCTATGAGGATTTAAATATATGTAAAGGTCATTCTAATTCTCGACACTATGAAAGAAAACTATGAAATCACAAACTTTCTGTGCTGGAAATTTTTAAATCCTCACAGTATGAATCCTGTGAACCAGGATGAGTTGCATGTCTTTAAAAGAAGCTAACAGTTAGATATGGAAGTATTTATTCTTTTCCTGAGCTAAAGAACAGAACAAATGGTGGTAAGTTAATGGGATGTTGATGTGGGTTTATCCCAACTAATTTCAGATGTCTTACACAAGGATGTAACTTCTTTGGAGTCAGTGGAGAGAGATAGTCAACTCAAGAGCACCTTTACTTAGCTAAAATCAAAATCATCTCACAAAGGTATCTCACTTTCCCTATCAAATGTATAGGGAGACAGCATGTGTCATCAGAGGAAATACAGGGTTCAGAAGTCAATAAGGTTTGTGAACAATTTCAGGATCTCTGTTTGTGGACATAGGATGTATAACAGATGCACAGAAAATATATATGCAGATACTTGGTTTTCAGATGAAAAATAATGTTTCTGGTATATTTCCAGTTTCTGTTTCAATGGAAAATGCATTTTCTCCACAATGGATAATTTCCACAAAGAAATAGTATTTTTGGTAAAGCTACTAAAGAAGATGTTGTTAGTATCTGAGGTGGAACAAGTGACTGATACTTTTCAGTTTACCAAATTAGAAATACTCATTTTACAATGAATTCAGCTGCAACCTGGTCTCACTGGATATCAGGGAAGTTAGAGTTAGGCTAGTTCCCAAGTTTGATCTGGGTAGACTATCTCTCCCACAAGAAATTTGTTCTGTTTCTTCCAGCTATTGTCATTCAGTGTGAGAGTGCCTCACCCATCATACCACAGAGAGCACAGACTAATGCAGGAATCTGCCTCTCAGAAGGAAATGGTTACAAAAGGCATACAAATTATGTTTCTGAATTTATTTCTACATTTGTGTGTAAAAGCCTTGTGTGTTTGATCGGTCTAATTAGGCTCAAGAATGGGAGAATAAATAAATTAGTGACAACATAAGGTTTAAAAAGTCTCAGTCGAGCAGCAAAATAAGTTGCCTGGTTTTCTGAAGTGCTAAACACCCAACAGTTGCGACTGAACCAGTGTTTTTGCACTTGAAGAAACAAGTGTCCACATGCGATATATGGGCATGTGTCATATCTCCTTCAAAAGTCTATACCTGGCCAGAGATTACTGCTGCTCCAAGCAAAGTGGAGCTGACACCTATTCTCCCCAGTAATATCTTTGTCCCTGCAGCTCAGAAAGAAAAGAAAGACTCTTTTACCTTTTTACTGGAATAAGACCTTTTGTGTTCTCCCTGCAGACTAGGAATCATAACCAGGTCCATATACAACTGCAAAAGGTTATGAATTTCTTACTTAAAATGGCTTCTTTTCCCTATGAAAGCACAACAGGAATGACCATAATCTCTAGAAGAAACACTGGCTGGTAAAACCATTACTAAGCTGTGTTTGATCAGCCAGGTTTGATCATTTCTGCTTGTTTCAGTAGCTGTCAGTCCAGTACCTTTTGGGCAGCCTCATAATGATTTCAGAGCCAAAACGCTTTTCAGCCAGCTACACATGAAATCAGCCTCAGTGCTCTAATACATAAATAGTTAGCGCCTTTGAAGTAGGTTCAGCCATTCATTACTAGTTCAGAAATTACAAGACTACAATGTCAAAGGTGCCATTTGTACCTTTGGGGTCCTCAAATAGCCTTGGGTAGAATTACACCACCCACACTGAATGTCAGTATTACGGATAAGATACTTTCACTCAGAGTACAGAGGTGGAGTGAACAAAGCTTCAATGAGTCTTTATGCAACGTGTGTAGTTACAACAGAAAAGTCGCTTCATATAGATTTTCTTCTATTAGATTTCAAACTATAATTTAATAGGCAGAGGCATGCAGTCACTAATCAAGAATCACTTAAACAGCTGGATAAGGCTAACCTTTTTTGACACTTCTCCAGCTATCTCAGCTGTTTCATTTCAACTGAAAAAAAACCCTCAGGACACTATTTTTCAATTTTCTGTTTTGATTACAGAACCTAGTTTGTATCAATTAGTAATTTTAATAGCAAGGCATCACTTAATATGAAGTGATCTTTCACTGGGAGGGAAGGAAAGATGGGAAAGACATTTTTTATTGTGTCAGATGCAGCAGGTCTGCAGGGAACAGTCCTTGGTTCTTTCCTCCAAGAAAGCAAGACGTGGGATGAACAGTAAAATGTCTGGCACTTGCCCAGGTTTCTTACAGCACAAAATCTCAAGGTAGTTCAGACACTATGTTACCTCCAGTCCATTCTGAAGAAAGCCAGATTAGGGATTTAGCTAGAGGGAAATAAAACACACTACAAATAATTTCACTGCCTAACACCAGTCACCTGTGCAGTGTACTCCAGAGTAAAGGCAGCAGATCTACCATAGCAGCCATGCGGGTGGGAGAGGGCAGGGGAGGACAACAGCCAGAGCCACAGCTCACAGGAGGCTCGGCAGTGGGGACAGTGCACCTGAGACCACCGAGGAGCTGCAGCCCTTCCTGCACATCCTCTACCCTGCTTGCCCCAGCACAGCACCCTTGTAATTGACATTTTCAGGGCAGTAGGGGCTGTGCAGTGTTGGAGCGCAGACATTCAGCACACCATTTAGGCACCATATAAGGGGAATGCAGAAGCCTAAATGCATGTAAACTATGAATTTATCTTTACAGATACACATCTTTTTCGCAGGACTGAAGACTTGCTACAGAATATTTGTGCGCTGATTTGATCAATTTCAGCCAAAAGCATGATGTTCAGATCCTTTGCTAAACTCACTCATTTTAATGGCTTCAATTAAATATGCTACAGTTTACTTTCCACCTTACAGTTTTGTATTCAACCAGGATCAGTGATAGTTGGTTCCAGGCCCTCATCAACCTCAGCAGGTTTACACCTCTGTGGTGGGTTAGCCCTGGCTAATGGCCAAATGCCCACCCAGCCGCTCTCTCCCTGTCCCTCCCGCTCAACAGAGGAGGGGGAGAAAATAAAATTAAAAAGCTCATGGGCTGAGATAAAGTTTGGGAGATCACTTATTGGTTACCATAACTGGTAAAATAGACTCAACTGGGGGAAATTTAATTTAATTTATTCTGCATGGTGATAAATAAGGGCAAAAACTAAAAGAACACCTTCACCCCATTCCCACCTCTCTTCACAGGCTCACCTTCACTCCTTCATTCCCAACTCATCTATCTCCCCTCAACAAGTGGCACAGGGAGATGGGGAATAGGGCTTGGGGCCAGTCTGTAACAGCTCCTCACTGCCGCTGCTTCTCCCTCACACTTTTCCCCTGCTCCAGAGTGGTGTCTCCACATACTGCCAGGGACTATCTGCTCTGGTATCTGGAGCATTGCATTCCCCTCCTTCGTCACTGACTTTGCTGTTCCAAGCGTTGTTTCTCACCTATTTTTCTTCTCCACTTCTCTACCTGTCTGCCATTTTTGCCCATTCTTAAGTGCATTTTCTGAGAGACAGGGCATATATTTCTGTCATGCTCAGCTGTGTCCTGTGGTGGGGTCCTTTGGAGCCAGCTGGAGCTGTCTGTGTCCAGCATAGGACAGGCCTGAAGTCTTCCCGTAGATGCCACCCCTGCAGCCCCCTTGCTGCCAACACCTAGCCATGGCCACCCCATACAGCCTCCGATTTCCCAAGACACTCCTGTCACCAGCAGGCAGCACAATATGCAGGGTATGAACTCCTCTGCATTCCTCTGTACATCATGCCACTTCTCTGTTTAAGCTGTGTGAAAAGAAGTGGCAGGAGGAAAAGAGTAGAAACTGTGCAATGAAGCAAAGCGACACACCAAACAGTCCAACAGTGTTATCATTTTCCTTATTTTACCAGAATTCCTTTCACATTTTTACAGATAGACAACCTTTTGATTTTCACCATTGTCTCCTGACCATGTCTTTGGCTTAACTGTCAGTGACAAAACTGTGCTGCCACAAAAACGATTTTTATTTTCAGTTTATTTCACTACATACCTGTTTTGCAGTCTTGCACCCATCACCTTCTAATAGATGAAAGAAAACCTAACAGTTCCTTAGTCTTCTGAGAATCTTCAAGGAAAAAAACTCGACAAACATCACACTAATGTACCAAACGGTTACTTTTCAAATCCGTCAGCTTTTTATTTTGGCAGGAAACACACATACACACGCACGCGCATACACATACACACGTCCACATACCTTCTTTAATACACGCTATACAATTTTTCAAAGAATGCTTATATCACTTATCATCTTTCATGCACTTTGGTACCTTACACACATCACACATACAATGCGTTCGTTCAAAACACAAAACAACACTTCTAAGTCTCATAGTAATTTAGCATTCTGAATACATTTCCAGTAAATTATTCAGGATTTCAAGTAGATAAATATCACTTTAGCTCTCTCTCTTGGCTGCTCAGCACTGTCTTAACTCAGATATCTGGACATGTGCAGAAGCAGATCTTTCTGAGTTCTGGAAGCCTCAGGCACCTGTAGAGCTTGGCCATCCTCGCGATTAGTAGCCAAACTGCAGTGACCGTTAGCAATCCAGCACTGGACCTGAATGTCTACATTGCTTTTAAGCCAAGATACCAACATTTCTTTCTTAAAAATCTGATCTTGAATTCAGTCATGATCTTAAATAAAAGTTTATTCCATATGTGCTGTAAGATGGAACATTGTGATTAAGAATAGAAAAGAAAAAAAAGCTATCTTTTCAATGGCTGTCTTGCAGATGGCTAAAATGCAATCACACTGAGAAGGCCTAGCTGCAAAAAATATCTAGAACAATGACTTTTTGTCTGAGGTTAAAGCAAGCTAAAGAGTTTGATTTGATGCTACCAGAAATTGCTATTAAATCCTGCACAAAAGACAGGCAGAATCATCAGTACTTTGAAGGGAGTCTGTCAAGGAGAACCAAATTGCATGTCCTAACTGACACATGTGGTTGTGGTATGGCATGTTCCTTCCAGAAACTTCGTCTAGGAGAGAGTTAAGATTTCAATGAACCTATTAGTAATACTACTAATTACTACTAATAATTAGTAATAAATAGATAATATGTATTAAGATTGAGCTTGTCATAGACAAGCACATGCAGAGTTTCCAAGGACTCAATCAATTCCTACAAGGGAAAGCAATTCACCTGTGTTTGCTGCATCATCTTCAATGCATACACTGAAATTCTGTGCCCAAGTGTCCTGGTTTCAGCTAGGATAGAGTGACCTTTTTTCCCAGTAGCTGCGGAGTTTTGGATTCAGTACCAGAAGAATGTTGATAACACTGATATTTTCAGTTGTTGCTATGAAATCAAGGA
>Ga0181612_126099_pt1 | contig 19157 bp, 13 predicted proteins | sample HoacroProtozoa21_FD_119630 | JGI IMG/M metagenome (GOLD analysis project Ga0181612, IMG submission 119630) | Hoatzin crop microbial communities from Cojedes, Venezuel. Combined Assembly of Gp0051906, Gp0051904, Gp0051908 | reverse complement strand
GAACTTCTTCCCTCTGAGGGTGACGGAGCACTGGAACAGGCTGCCCAGGGAGGTTGTGGAGTCTCCTTCTCTGGAGATATTCAAGACCCACCTGGACAAGTTCCTGTGCAGCCTGCTCTAGTTGACCCTGCTTCAGCAGGGGTGTTGGACTAGATGATCCACAGAGGTCCCTGCCAACCCATAACATTCTGTGATTCTGTGATTCTGTGCATGGCCAGTGCATAACCACTCCTGCGATTCCCAGTATCTTCCTCATTATTTATGCCCAACAATCCCCATCGGTCCAAAAGGCAGAGGATTATACTGAATAGCTAACTCTGAAGCAGCTTCTTCCCCTGGAAGAAGACTGGAGGGGCAGCCACTGTGTCCAAATTTAAACATTGTGCTGCAAGCATTCACAGCAAAGGAGAAGGAAGCAATAACAGGCAGTGGGCAGAGAGGGCTAGGAAACGTTAGTTATTGTTAAATAGGCCAAACATCCAATTCTGAAACCAGTGTCGCTTTACCATGCTAACATCAATGAATAGAAAATAATGAGTGACATACCCGTGGCCCCTTGCCCGCTTGACTTGTGACTTCAGTCCCTGATTTGTGTGCAAAATTAATTGTGCTGAGCTTAACCATCACCAAAGGTAAACGGAGCACAACAGGTAGCAGAATGACAGCCTCAAGAAGTTGTGTGCAGCTGCCTTTTTCTGCAGTGTAATATCAGTATGTAGTTTTGAAAGGTGTTGCCTTTCTTCCAAGATGTCCACCACTGGCATAGGCAGAATGGATGATTTTATCAGAAACTAAAATGGGAGCTAATTCTGCAAACTCTAGAAAATATTTTAAGAGGTTACAAAATGCCTTGATGCTGATAGATGTCCCAGCTTTTCGTTTACAAACAACACTTCACTGCACGATCCTTTTGCCTGTTGAGCAAGGACTTTTGAGGTCACAGAGAAACACAGTCCTACTTTATAACTGTATTTTACTTGGCCCAGTATCAGAGTTTTCAAAGTCCTACTTTATCAGAGCCCTTTGATGTGTAATGCCACATTGAAGTATATATTCTATAGCTATGCCTTGAGCTATTGTGTCTAATAGGATTTCTGGTGGCTTTTCAAAAACATTAAACATATGTAAGGTTTAAGAAGATTCACAGGCAAGAACGTCAGTATGCACATCCATCCCCTACTGGGCTCAGCATGAGAGCATGAGAAAACTTCAAAGCTTCCAAACACAAAATTCAAAAGGCTCAAGAAACCTTTTGCGTGAAAACAAACTTCTGATCAAGCACTTTCCCTGAATCTTCTGAAGTAGGGCAATATCTACAAGAGAGCAAAATCAGCACAATCACTCTCGATTACGTTTCTCTGGAATTTGTATTTTTTTCCTCTGACTTCATTACATTAATGTTTCTTTGCGCTTGAAAGCTCAATCACATTCAAACAAATTATGAATTCGAAGCACAGTTATTGCTTCTGAATCATGTCATAGGTGGATGCTGCCGTTCCAGAATGACTGAATTGCTCCTACTCAGTTGGAAGCTGGACTGAACCCAGGTAGAGTAAAGCACTCAGGAAAATATGAATGTTTTTATGAGTATAGCCACAGTTCACAGTTTTTGTATGGGAATAAGCTTGAACGTGTACCACAAGGCAAAGGAAAGTGGTATTCTGTTTGTTTCGGAAACAAATAAAACAGTGACAACTTTGCCTTTCTCTTCGAGCCATTCTGTGGAAAAACAGTGGAAGGGAGGGAATTCTGCCCCCATAATTTAGGTCCCTCACTGAGATCCCTTACTGGCCACAGTCACACAATTAACAAGGAGAAGACACCTTTGTGTTCTCCAGAGACAGCTCCGGTCTGTGTCACTTAGTGGCCCTCTGGACTGCACAGTGAGGTCAGTCGCCTCCAGAGGGTGGTCTAGTCTGTTAGACTCCAGTGACATCCACAGAGAGTTTATAAGAACCAGCAGGAAATACTGAGTGCGTCCATACACCCGGCATTTGTTCTGCCTTGCCCAGTTCTGAGAAGGAAGGGGAAAAGCAATGCAAAACAAGAACGAGAGTGTGGTTTGGGGGTTGGTGGGGTGTTTGGGGTTTTATTGTGTTTTTTTTAATCAGCCCATGGATGTCACATGCCCCGAGATGATCTCAAACAGTAGGCCACAATCGTACTGCTAGAAGACAGGCATATCTGGTGCCCAGGTCCTTCCTCTGAGAGCTGCTAGTCATCAATCCCTGACGGTCAAATACCTGCACCCTCAAAAGTGTTGGGTCTGGAAGTACACCCCAAGTCCAGTCTTAACCACTCAGCCAGGATGCCCAATGTATTTTCTTTTTTTCCCTCTGGGACTCTTGATTCCCCATCCGCATGGTGGATTGGCTTCTGCTGAAGGTCTGAACAGTGCGCCCTGTGGCCCATTGGCTGGGCGTCTACACTTTGAGTACAGTAAAACCTAGAACATCCAGTTAGACAAGGTGGACTGCACTGCTGCTGGCTATCAAAATCGCTTACACTACCAACAGTGTTTAGCATTTCAGCTTTTTCTCATAGGTTTTATGTGAATTCCAGGTACTTGTTGATGCAAATGTAGATTTCAAGAGAACTTTTGACATTAAAGTAATGGACACACCACCAGAGTAAGTGTCAAAGTCTGGTGATGAAAGACAACATCCAAGAGAGGTTGTATGTCTTTTTTGAAACTCACACAGGGACACAGGTATGTAAGCTGTAAAAAGGTAGCACGAAGGCTGGCAGGATCCTACTGGAGTTACTTCAATATAACTTCAGAAATTAGCTGTCAGAAATTAAGAAGCTCAAAGAAGATTAGCTTTCAGACATTAAATTTCTGTCAAAAGTTTAATTTCTTAATTTCTTCCTAATTTCCTCTGTTATGATGTTTGGTACCTGACCAAGATGAGTCTTTTTGTGATTTTCAGGTTTTAGACTTCATAACTAGATCTTATAATAAATTGCAACTGCTCTGTAGCTAGCAGGGAACAGGATTTTGGATGAAAGTCACAGAAAAATTACTTCTGAATTATTTAATCCTTTTAGCATTTGTGTGCTTGTGGATTCGGGTTTTTTTTTGTTTTGTTAACTAAAGCCAAAATTAGGGACAAGCAAAGTCCAGCTAAACAGTGTTTGCAATTTTATAGATATGAAAATAATCTGCAGTCAAGAGGAACACTTTTGCAGCCGGTGGCTGAGCATTTCAATTTACATCTCTGTGCTTTCCACTGAGTAACCAAGACCATCAGAGTGATATTGATGTCTAACTTTAAAAAAATCCAGTCAATCCTTTTTTCTTCTTTTTTCTTCCCTTTTATTTGTTTCTTTTCCTATCCCATTTCTCTTCTACCATTCTGCATTCTTCTAATGCTACTGAGATTAAACATCGAAGTACCTGAGCCTCCTGACAACACATTTTCTCAAAGAAAACCGAGTGTTCACAAAAGGGGCTAACGCGTCAAAACAAATGTGCCTGTAGAAGCATGTTGGTTGTGATGAGCTCTGAGCAGAGCAGAGGTATCAGTCTGGTGGGCAGGCTTTGTTTCTCGACACTCTGTGTTTTGGGGAGGCCAGGCTGTCCCCATGACAAGAGGCAAGCCTTGCCTACAGGTCACAGCACTTCGGCTGCAGCTGAAGCTCCTATGTTTTCCATATTTTCCCTTTGCTGAATGGCAGTTTCTTTCTAACTTAGATAAATCTTTTTTTCAGAATTTTATTGTTTTTCCAAAATATGAATTCAACACTTAAATCACCTCCTTTTCTCACACTTCAATCTCCTTTTCCTCTACCATTCATGTCTTTATGTTCCAATGCTAGAGCTGATAACCACTTCACTGATCAAGCTGGAAAACAAGAGAGTTTAAGAAATGCTGATTGATACTATATTCTTCTGTACTTGGAAGTTATACTTGTAAACTAAGACAATAACTTTCAAATGTTTGTATGAAGAACCATAAGGAAAAAAGAAAGGAATAGAACTTTATTCTCATGCCCACAAAAACTATGAAATTAAGTGACAACAGATCTTACTAAGAGTTTAAAAATCCATTGGGCATTTACATTAGAAGTAAAAGGGGAAACAATTATCTTAAACAGAAAAATCTACTCATGTTCTACCATGCACTGGAGCATAAAACAAACATGCACTGGAGCACAAAACAAACAAACAAACAAACAAACAAAACGGAAGGAATATTTCAAACCATCTCTTTTGTGTTTTTTTTTCTTCTTTTCTGCAAGGTAATGCTAAATCACTTTTTTTTTTATCTTTATTCCAAGGTACCACTTCCTCCTAGGAAATATCTGTTCAATATCTGTTTGTCTTTATATAATGAGTATGTTTTTGTTCCCCTGGCCCAAATGTCTCTTGAATGAATTGTGACTGCTGAAGTAATGAAATAAATGGGTAAACAATATCCAAAAAAAAGGATTTATTAAAATTTAAACTTCATTAATTGACTGGATATTTTATGTATTAACAAATACTGTGTTGTTCCTGGTTTTCGTCCCAGAATTTGTGTTGCTATGCCTTGAAAGAAAACATAATATTTACTTTTTTCAGATTGTTTTGGAAGAAATCCAAACAAACAAGTATTGTTTAGCCTCCAGAGCCCTGAGTAATATTGTTTTGATGAGGAAGAAAATACTAGCAATATATAGATTTTTTTCATGATTGTCTGCTCTGAAAAACAGAACTACCAAGTGCACTCTCTGATTTCAAGTGTCTGCAGGAGACTGGGTTGCACACTGCTGTCCCTTCGGGCCAGGTCCCACCGATAGACCTTCCATGTCTTTTATACCTACCACCCCCAGACACAGCCAAGTCACAACTCCGGTGCAAGCCATCCACAGTTAGAGAATACCACGCAGATCCCTCTGCTGCCTGAAAGTCCATTCGCAATACTTTCCAACCCGCTGAGACTCTCCCTGCTTCACTAATAAAAGCAGTTTGCAAAGCCATGCAATGAAGTAGACAGACAGCTGCATGGGTCGTGTCCGGACTTTAACCCAGACAGGGCAAAGCATTCACTCCAACCCCTTCCTGCAGTTGGATGTAATCTGTTGATGGCAAAAGCGGAGATGCCCTGCTGCACTGCTCCCTCTGCTACGGGCAGATCCAGGGAGAGAAGTGCCATCAGCCAGGAAAAAACAAAAGCTGCTCACAGAAACAACCTAGCATCAGGTTCGCTCAGCATCATCTGATAACCCCCGTGGAACAGGTGATCAATATTCATCAGCATCACAGTTCTCCTGCTAGTGATGGTTAATGGGCTGATAATGCCATCCTCCTTGTAGCCAAATCCCATCAGGGACCAGACAGCTGGAGCTAAAGGAGAAAACTTATCAGATCTGGCAGGAGACAGTTTAGGAGGCTAAAATTAACCTTGGACCATTCACAGAAAAAACTAATTGCTTGTGACTGCTAGATTCCTGCCAGTGGCAAAGGTTTATTGCTGTGCAGATCTTAACCTGATACTAGTTTTTCTGCAGCAGGAAAAAAGAAAGAAAATTGAGTGGGCGAGGGAATCCAGGGTTATTTTTAAGTCATCCCCCTCAAAAAAGTGTCAATCAGTGTACATATAATGAAAATTAAAGCTACAGATAAAACTTTATGTGTTTGTCCTATAATGATTCTAGTTGCTTCAGGACTCCAGAACATATTGTGAATTCATGAGGTTGACAGAAAAAAAAAAAAAAAAACAGCCTGTCAGAAAAGCCCAAGTTTGCTGAATTACTCTTAATTTATTAAAACCTCCAGTGATATCATTTCTTCCCCTTCCCCTGCCAGCAGTATGCAGTCTGGAAGTTGGTTTTGGCTGAAGAGTCATCAGTTGGAACTCATGAAAAAGGAGGCAAATAAACAAACAGCATAACCAAAAGTGGTGGTAGAATTTACTTCAGGATCTGAGGACATGCAAGGGAGGGAAGATATAATACCTGGCAAAATGCTGGAGTTACAAGTCTTGACTTTTGGGCACAGAGGAAATATACTGCATACAGAGCTATGGAGCAAACTCCAGTATAAGAAAGCAAGCCTGGAAACACATGCCAGTGCTGCCTGTGTGGGAAAAGAAAGAACTCAGAGCTGGAGAACAGGTTTTCTTCAGAGAAGAAGAAAAAGAATTGGTGGGAGCACAAGATAAGCTGTCAAGTGAGGAGACAGCATATTTAGTCCAACACAGAGGAACGGACAGCCAAGGAGCCCTTGGTACCTGGTATAGAGAAAACTATAACTGGTACCAGGATGAGGGCCTTACTGGGAAAAAAAAAAATAAAATCCCACCACAGGAGCTGAAATAGAGAAGTCAAGAACTGAGAAACAGGATTGGAACTAAGAGGATCCTGAACATAGCAGGGAGGACGCTACTGAGTGTTTTTGGCATCAGGACAAGAACTTACACTGGAATGAGTCCAAGTTGTCTATACTAGGCTAGAATGATCAAAGAAGAGAAGGTTTAAGTTATCTCTCTGGAATTTATCCCAGTCCCGAGAGAGGAATGTAAACGTATAGCAAGAAAAATTAAAAACAAACAGCAATGATTGGTTATGATAGAAAAGATATGACTTCCAGTCACAGACATGTAATTGGGTAAAAACAATTTTTCTTGAAGGAATGACACCATGTAGGTGTCTGGGATAATGTGGGGTGATGTGGAAGACTTAAAAGTGAGAAACGGAAGAATGGAGAAATGAAGTGATCTGGAGACACTTCTGAATCACCACAGTGTTAAAACCCAGCTGAAGAGGTCCCAGGTGAATGAAGCTTCAGTAGAAGATTAGGTGTTGGACAGTCCATAGGAAAGGATGTTAAAAAAGCTCTCCTGAGACAATTTGATGAACCAGCAATAAACCCTGAGGGTTAAATATAGATGGATGGAGGATCTCTGTAATGTGACTGTAGAGATGAATAAATACTGAAAGTTATGCCCTTAATGAGAGATTATAATTCCTAGGTGTGTATCACCTGAGACTGAGAAATGTGAGAACTGACAAAAGTTGAGCTTAATTACACATCATGAAAGATGTTCATGCAAGTAGGATAAGTTCTTCATCCATAAGAAGCAAAGAAGATGAATGAAATTAGTGTCATTTATTTCAACTTAGACCCGTGGATAGGAATATGTTAAAGAAAGCAAGTGAACTGTTAAATGCTATCCTTGTCTTGTCCAGAGAGCATGTCTGATACCTAGTTTCTTTCATGTTTCTCCTGGCAGAACTTTGTTAGCTGGAAAATGAATAAATTGATGACAAAGTCACTTAGCAATACAACTTTCAGAGTTAAGCTAAACCACTTCCAAGAGTACTGTTATCTTCCCATCAGAAGAAACTTGGGCAGACGTGCAACAAGCCAAGTTTGCAAACAAGTGTCTGTCTGCGTGTGAATGGCAAAGGCTGCGTAAGGCAGGTTGACTTCTATTTGTTCTGTGTATCTCACATGTAAAGCACACTAAAAATATGCAGAAGAGCAAAACTTCAGGGTACTAGTTCTTGGGATAAATATGCCTTTGAGACTGTTTCTTTGCCAGCACAAACATCTCAACTCAAAGGAACTTGATTGGAGCGATTTCTTTTACGTCCCAGACAGCACCAGCAAGATTACCTGGCAGAGAAAGGTAATCATGCATTTGTTTTCCTTGGCATACCTCCAAGAACCAAGCATTTTGGCCCTTTCCAGCACGGTTATTGCTTCTTTCCACTACAAACTACAGCACAAAGATCATACTAGAAGGTGTTGCAGTATTAACAATAATTCCCTGCCCAGAAAGAAATATTATTATTAATAATATTATATAATGATGGTAGTACATGTATTAGGTAATAATTAAAGAAACTTAAATGGCTATATTATGGAAACACTTAAAGCTAACTCTTTGACACTACTGTGTAAAACAAAGAGATGATGAAAGTAAGATACGGAGACAACTAATGTATTAATAAGTCAGAAGCGGAGATAGTACAAATACCACTCTACATTCAGGATATCGGTAAGAAACATTTCATTTATGCATCATAACAAACACTGGGAGCTTTTTGTCTAAACAGAAGCGAGAGACCAAGCCATACAGAAACCCTTCCTTCAGTGTTGGCATGGAAGTGAGATGCAGAGAATAAAAACAGTCCAAAATATCACAGACAAACATTGAGAGGGCATACCTAAAACACAGCAGGAAGGCACATAAATCAATCAAACTTAGATGAGAAACATAATTAGATACAAAAGTAAATTTAATGCCCCCTACCATGCCCCCAAGCTAATAGAACCAAAATTTCCACCTGAAGAAATGACAATCAAATAACCACTCCTCCCCCAAAATACATCATTCAATAAAAGCAAAGTTCATTGGAAATATTTTGCCTAAAATTGTCTAAATAAAATTACTTCAGCATCATATGATTCTGATGGATAAAAGTCCATTAATCAGTTTGAAATGTCATGAGGAAAAAAATCAAAACGACGTGACAAAGCCCCATATTAAAAAAAAAAACCACCCCCCTGCCAACCCTGAACTAAAAAGCAGTGTAATAAAGAAATGAAACCATTCAGTGCTGCTCATGAAAGCAACTGTCCCTTGACTATAGTTTCTATGCTCGTGAACTTCTAGCAAACCACAGAAATGAACTTTTAACGAGTTCTGGTAAGCAGCAAGCTCTTTAAATGGCAGACAGTTGGATGTAAAAAGCCTGTTTCGTCTAACAGCTAGCTCTGCTTCTTTTTTGGTAAGAGTGTAAAGAATGCTTTCCTTGTTAAGAGTATGGATATGACCATGGTTGGCTTTTGGTTGGTATTCAAAAATAATTTTTTTTTCCTAAAATGACTTCAAACATTTCTGTCAATATAGTTATCAAATCAAAACAATGTGGATAAGCAAAATATTTAACCAAGAACACTTTTAATAAAAACAAAGAATAAGTTTTATAATAGGTTCATCTTTCAACACCTTCATTCTTGGACTATATGAGACTATGTGTTAAGGCTTTCTCATTCTCTTCTGCTGGAGTGTTTTTTCACTAAACATTTAATAGCAAAGAGAGTATGAACTGAAACACAAACTTCTCACTTCCCAGGCAAGCATTCTAATACTTCAGAAGACCTTTCGTGTTCTTTCTTTGGCCAATAAATATTTACTTTTTCTTCCTTCATTTTGCCTCCAAGTTTATCTAACTAGCGCTGAAATTTTTTTGGAGATATTTTCTGGAAAAAACCCAGCAGGGTTTCTTTCAAAATTTTTGATATGTCATTCGATTTGTTCAAAACTATTTGGAAAATCTGACTAGAATTTAAAATAGCTTTGAATCAGCTTAAACAGTACTTTCATAGCAAATTTTAAAATCACACAGTTCTGCTCATGACAACTCACTTTTGTTACTTATGTTATTTTCAATACTGCATCCAAAAATTTCACTGCTGTTCTTGAAAAGGGGAACAGAACAAAAATAACCCTGACAAGTTCATTTTGAAGTGCTCCTCCTACAAGTCTATATACTTAAATAGTCAAAACAGACTATTTAGCTACAGAACAGTGTCAGGAAAAAAAATTACTGCAAACCAAATGGAGAACAGACGGTTTTCAAAGTATGTAATACATCACACATTGAAACCACTTTCATCGTTTTTGCTGGCTGCACTATCCCTTAGCTAAATGGCAAAACTAATGGCGAGCAACTTGAGACATTCAAAGGCCAAACTGCTAAGAACTAGTTACCTTCTTTAGCGTTCATTCTTCAAGTGGCTGCTTGTAATATTTAAATAGGTCAGCCAAGTCACAGCATTCACTGCAGAAACTCATTAGTTCTCATTATCTTATGATTGCTGCCCTACCAGGCAGGGCAAGCGGCACGTGCAGTGTAGCAGGGAAGATGGGTTAAGTGAGAGGGACAGAAAACAAGAGGTAGAAGCTCTTTGCCACTCAAAGAAAATTGCTCCTTTGGTCCTACCAACAGCTTCCCAGCTGCCCATAGGTCCTCTACTACTACAATCATCTAAGGATCCTTCCAGGAAATAAATGCTTATATGATTTGGGAACTTTACCTGTTTTTAGAATCCTGATCTGAGAAAAAAGTAGGGTTTGGGCAGCAGCAGCTGTGTCTGGATGTGTGCTCTTGTTGATACTTGTCCACCACAGAACTCCGTGATGTTCATTTTGTGATATTTGTTCACATTTCCAGTCCTATTCTTCCTAAGCTCTAGAAGACAAATAGCAAGCAGCCTGGCAACACCTAAACAGAATGCCTTGGTGGCATTTGTTTTCCTTTTACTGGGTATGGCTTTTCTCCTCTGAGTGGATATGAAGTTACCGACCATTATTGGCAATTCAAATCTACACCGTACCAACCAAATATTTTGGAAGATTTTAAGCACTTGGCAACCTTTTTCTTTTCCGCCAGGAGCTCCCCCAGCCATTTGAGCAAGCAGGGAGCGGCAGGGCAAGGGCTATCTGAGGCATGCGGCTGATAGCTGCGGCTGGGCACAGAGCTAATGGCAGCTACCGCATGGCACCTGGCTCCTGGCCTTTAGCCTCTAATTACAGTCTGGCACCTAAAATTGCAGATGTTGATTGGTTAAACATTTTGTGATCATCATGTGGAAATGTTTAGCTGCTCCCTCCTTAACGATATTACTGGAAGCATTTGGTAGCTCATTTGGCCATCCTTTCGTCTTGGCACTTGGAGGCTTCACCTGTGTACAAAGAAACCCACGCTCCACAGAGGGCTTCACACCTAGGCTGACAGCCACCAGCCGTTCACACAGATGCCTAATGTTCTGCATAGAGCTTGTTTTGTTCTGGCAAAAAGAATTATTTAAGAGGGCAGAATGATAACTGTATTCTTAAACACATAGATACATGTAACTGGGCTCACACATGAGCATAAAAATGGAGCAAGGGTTGTGAATATAAGGAGCAGGGAGTGACAGCAAAATATAAAACAAAAAAATGAACACATTACAATTTTATAGTACTTCACTTTGACTTAGAATCACACACACTTTTCTACTTATTTTATTTTTTATCACCTAGGATAATTGCATACAAAAGCTTTCATCATGCTGGAGGGCTTAGCGTACTTCAGCACAACGTCCATGTTACCTCTAGAGTAGTCTCATCCACGCTGGTTTGAAATCCTTCTGGGATATTTTGAATCCCACAACAACATACTGCAGAATTAACAATATTTCTTTGATATTTATACTCTGATAACAGCAAGAGAGTGCAACAATAAGAAAGGATCTATTGTGCTGGGAGCCCTGGTAACAGCATCCCAATCTCAGAAAGGTTAATCCCCTGTTTCATCACATCCCAATGCCTTGCTGATAGTGCCCACTGACAGTGTTCATGTGCAACTTTCTGCAGTTTCCTAAAGATAGAATGTGTCTGGTTTTGGGGGTGGGGAATATATCCTTAATTCAAACAACAAGAAATGAAATTTAAATTGGTTCAGTAAAAATCAAAAGAATTCTACAGTGCAAAAGCCCCTTTTATTGTGTGTGAAATGGAATTCACTAGAACAATACAAAGAACAATGCAGCATGCTGCTGAAGATGGCTGGGATTAAAAAGTTGTTCACATGAAATGATCTAAGCAAAGACTAGTGAATAGTGGATTTTAACAATATGTTAAAGAAATAGATGAGCTCTGAAACAGATGCTTTATTCTAGAATTTTTAGAATATGTCTTCATTTTCTGTGCTGTATTTTATATTACCAATAAATAGAGTGAGGGTTTTTTAATTTCATATTAAGCTAATGAGTGTCAGGAAAACATGTCTTGTGCTGCATGTCACTCAAATGTAAAATACAAGTTTTCTTTGCAGTTCTGCTTTAGTGCTAAGCAGTTTTAGAAAATTTCTTCAATGTTGAGATCCAGTGTCACAGCTGGGAAATGGATGCAAACAACTGAATGGCTCTTCACTGAATAGCCATGGAAGCCACGTAGATCTTTCCTCTTGATTTTTTGTAGCTAGATGGGGTACTTAGGTTCCTATTTTAGGCATCTAAGCCACCCTCCCTTCTTAGCTACAGAGAGCAATTGTACGGAAATTCAAGCCATCAAACTACAATGTTTGAGGGAAGGTTTTCAAGAAGGTTCTTTTTCTCATTGGCTAGAGAGGGAAACCTATCCTAACACTGGATACTCACAGTACAATATATAAGTTGTTGATAGTGTATACTTCACTCAGTCAGTCCAGATTTGAGTGATACTACATACCAAGTCTCAAGGACAGTATCTAAGGAGTACATTTTCATATTGTTGACATGAAATCCTACCAAAAAATAAAGAGAAATTCAGGAGAGGAGTCAATGGTCTACATCCACTTTCCTAGCATGTGGGCTGTAAAACCTCATCCTCAGAGACCTCCTCCTGCTGCTGCTCCAAGTGGGAATTTTGCCAAGGCAGCCTGGGAAGCTAAGCTTTTTGTGTCCTACCCTTAGTCAATTTGCTGCTAAATGACCAAACAGGCAGCTCAGAGAAGTCACCCTGCCAACCAAAGGCGCACGCGCGCACACACATACACACACACACACCCCTTTTCTTGCTGCGGTGGAAGACAGAGGATTTATTTCCATCAGCTCTGTCTGCACAATCAATAAACAACAGGCTCTGGCAGCTGGCATCCTTGTGCTGACTTAGATGGCCCAGCAGAGGAAAGGCGGAGAGTCCCAGAGCAGACTGCAGGTTCATACCTGCTCTGATTTACTCCCCTGAGTTTCACAACAATTTCAGCTACAGTGACTAGGAAAGCTACACAAACACTTACTCAGGTATGTTGTGGCTGGCCTTTAAGCTTTACAAATCTTAAATAGCCTTCATTAAGTTATCCATATACAGTAAACATTTAGCATTGTGTACAGGTTGCTTCTTGGGTCTCCAACAAAACTCTGTGTCAACTTCTAGATGAATGTTCAGATTGTTTTCTGTAGAGCATGAAGTAAAACCATAGAGCCAAATCATAATGGAGGGGTTTTTTTTTCATTATTTGTGCAAACAGTATCCTTTGAACACTCAGTGAATTAGAGCTGATCTTTCTTTTAAGGTAATCTGTCTCTTAAGAAAAATAAAATACTGTGGAACATGCAGCGTATAGAACTATTTCCCTCATTCACTACAAATCAAAGTATGTTTTCAAATTTGGAAGTAAGGCATGCTATAATTAGCAACATTGCAGTTAGTTACAAAGGGAGCTCACAAGTATCAAAAAAGATTTTAGAGATATCTTCTTTAGAAGATTGCTTGTAACCAGAATTAGAAATAAAGGCTCCTCAAGCAGCCAAAGAAAAACAGAGCACAAGAGAGAAAGAAGCTTTTCCTTTTGCTTTCAACAGTGAAGAGTCTGTGCTTTGTTTCAGGTATCCAAAGCCCAGTTATCCCTCAGAAACATCTAAGATCCTGTACACTGTCTGACGCTAGAACCCTGCTAGCTAAGACCCAGGTCAGTGAAACAGGTTTTTTTTGTGTCACTGATGTACTGTGCTGGGACTGGGAAGAACAATGTCTTCGACACAACGTGTTATATTACAGTCTAATGTTGATGTGAATGTGACACCCAATGAAGACATTTAGCTTATTGCATGTAGTCTAAATTAACACATGGACTCCCCAATAAGTCTACTGGATGTATCTGGAGGTATGTACCAGCTCTGGGGATGCCTACCATGTCAGCTGATAACAGAAGGAGCCTGATCAGCTCTTCTGGAGGAGATGTCCAACTTTTTCAGCAACGTGGGAAATAAAAATAGTCCCAAGACAATTAGCATGGCAGTATGAAGGGCCAGTCAGTGACCTGAGAAGTGAATAGCAAGAGAGAAGCTCACAAGTTTTGGTGTGTTGCCGAAGTCCAACCAATAAACTACTGTTCAATTTCTTCTTATAATACATGGCTCTTAGGGCATAGGAGAAAGAAATATGTACTAATTTGCATTAATAACTTATCTTCAGCTGCAGAATGATACACAGGGGTCATCTAGATGTGGCTTTTTACAGCTGGTATAGCAGTCAGTCCCTAGTGGTTTGGACAGCGGGACAAATATATCAGTGTGCAGTAAGAAACTTCAGACATGACACCTGCATGATACCAGACATTGCAGGACTCTGTTTCTACCCTTGAAACCACAGGCAGATGTACTTCTAGCTCCTGTGAAAGAAACTTTGAAATAGTAAGAGCAATTATCAATGAGAGGCGTTACTTGTAGTCATTTATCTTTGGTATTAGCCCATTTTTGAAGGCAGGAGCTGAGCCCTAGTTCTGCTCTCCTGTCTCAGCATCTACCTAGTGCCTATGAGCTGTATTTCTCCATCAGGTACAACATGTTTCAGCAGTTACTGGAGGACTAACGGTCCAGTTTGACATGTTGGTGACTGTGAATCCTTAGGTATCCTTCCTCCAAAGCTCAGCTGCTCTGTTTTCTGTGAGGAGTGTAATCAACTGAAATATAGCATATTTGACATTAATAGCAGTCCTTGCCCCAAAATATGTCTTTATCAGAAAAGCTGTCCTTACTAACCAAATATGTATTAGCAGTAGGATGTAATGGGTGCCAGACAGGCACCCTTAGAGTACAATACGTAGTGGGCATGTGGGTTTCCTGTGCTACTGATGGCTGCTCTAGTGTATGTGCTCTGGATTAAAAGTCAACAGGTCAAGCAGCAGTCATTAAGTGAACCCAATAAAATGCAGTGATTCTCAATGTAATAAGATAATGCAGTGCCCATTCTGTTCATGGGAATGTTCAGAAATAATTAAATAAAACACTGGAAAGTTAATTGGGTTCTCTGGGCCTTTGATATTGGATTCACAACAGGCTTTATTGTAAGCACATTCTTTTATCTGTTAAACCACACCTTTACAAGTCCTACCATTCCTGTTCTGCTTGCTTTCAAGGCTTTGGAGACATCCCCTGAGTACAGCCTCTCAGAAGTGGCTTCTTAGATCCTTTATGCTTATGGATTTTTCCAGCATTTTTCCTAGACACATCTCCCAAATCCTTGAGTATCTATATATCTTAGATAAGAATTGAAATTTTTTTCCAGTTACAGATAATTTATTTTTTGTTATATCTGCCCTCCAGTACAGCTTCCCAGGTAGAACAGCTATGACAGGCTATCAGTTATTCAACCTTTTTTCTTCTATACTGTACAAAAGAACCACTACACTGAAACTTTTCGACCTGCAGAGATACCTGAGCTATTTTGATACACCATGCACAGTTATCTACCTTGGGGTACTGATGGATCCTGTAGTCTGTCCTTAGCCTTTTTTTATCTTGGCTTCACTATTGTCAAGATGTAAGCTGGCAAGTTTAAAAGTCTTCATGAGCTGCAATTTATCTTCCAAGTTCTGGCATAGACATCTTCTTAAAAATAAGAAGATTGTCTGTGCCTACTCAATCCTTAGCCTCTTTACAGAAGAGGTTCAGTTTCTAGACGCTGCTGTTGAGACTAATATGATGTGCCTGAAAACTAGAATGGAAGAGTAAACATGAAATGTAATTTTCCGTTGTAAGACAAATATGCACAGCCCCATTAGATCATAATGTGGACAAGAAAGTCAGGTCTTGGTAAATAGCAAGTAACGTAAGAGCTTAACCAATCCATAAGAGTGGAGGTGATCAAATACTATAAAATCATTTTTACTCTACACTGCAGTCTGACTTTATACTTGGTTTGCGTGTTTTAACATGTGGAAGGGCATCAGTGGCTGAAAACCTAAAGAAAGCAGTATGTGACTCGGGTATTGAAGTTGTACAAGTGTACTGTGTCTGGCTGGGATGCAGTTAACTTTCTTTTTTGCAGCCCATGTGGTGCTGTTTTGGATTTATGACCGAGACAGTGTTTATAACACACCAGTGTTTCAACTATTGCTGAGCATTTCTTGCACAGCGTCAAAGATTTCTCTGTTTCTTACTCTGCTCCCGCAGCGAGTAGGCTGAGGGTGGGCAAGAGGCTGGGAGGGAGAGGCAGACAGGACAGCTGACCCCAACTGACCAAAGCGATATCCCACACCATATGACATCTATGCAGCAGTAAAAGTTGGTGGGTCTGTGGGTTTGTGAGTGTGTGTGTAGTTTTTCCAAGGTAGCTGCTGCTCAGATATTGGCTGGACATCGGTCTGCTCGTGGGAGTTATTGAGAAATGGTCTTTGCATCACTTTGTTTGTGGGTTTTTCACTCTTTGCTTCACTTATTAAGCTGTCTTTATCTCAAACCTCAAGTTTTTTTGCTTTTGCTCTTCTGATTCTCTCCTTGATCCCTCTAGAGGGAGTGTGAGTGAGTGGCTGGTTGGTGCCTAGTTGTTGGCCAGGTTTAACATCAACCCTCTACAGCAAGCCAGTTCCTTGTTTCAGAGAAGTAAAAAATAAGGCAGAAGCCTAAGTATAAATCCAATATTTTAAACGGTTAGAGGTATCATGTTTGTTGTGGAATCATTTGTCACCTTAATTGCTGAGTGTAAATGTCAAATACATTTAAAAATAAAGGTTTTTCAGTCTTCTCCTAAAACAAAATGGTACAACTGCATAAATATAGAGGCAACCAGTATTACCTTATATTAAAAAGAGTGTTTTATGAGAGAGTACGGTATGTAAAGACCATGTGTACACGTCAGCTTTACCCACAGCTTCAGTTTATAGTCTGTATAGTATATTACTGAACCCCATGCACTCAATTTAACACCTTTGACACCTTTTACTCCCTTGACATTTTTCAAGTTGAAAATCTTTTTATAGAGATCTCTTCCCTGAAATTGCACAAAGTTGACAATCACATGTCAATGAACCCAAGACTTTCTGCCAGAGGCAGAGAGCAAGGGCAGCAGCAAACCCTATTTCAGAGTACGTCTCTTCCTGTTGTTCCAGGAGTTGGCAAAATTATCATGGGATTGAAAAACAGCGACCAAATATATGAATCTGCCTCCAAAATCTGTGCTGTTTTTCAGATTTCCCTCTTAACTTCAACTTCTCCTCCCACAGCTTTCAGAATAAAAAGGGCAAACTTCAGAATGATCTGATAAGTACGTATGTATTTGTGGATTCAGTCTAGTCTGAGTGAGGACTTCCTGCTGCATAAATGTCTAAAAATATGCCTCCCACAGAACTATACAACCTGAAGAAAATTCACAGAACTAAGAAAGCAATCTAAATCAAAGACTCTTCCTACTTTTTAAATTTCTGAATTAGTTGATGTAAAACATAATGAAAATTTTGTGCATATTTATTTTTATTTTGTCCACACCAGTTGAGCATCCCTAATTTATACCACAGAGGATGAAGCTGATGGGGAAAGGACAGCTGGATTCATTACTTTGCCTCATTCATAATGCAGTTTTCTTGCCCTCCCGACATGTGAAACATCTCAGTGATTTTATGTTGTCCTTCCCTTACTCTAAAAGTACAGATGAAAATATCTTCCTCCTGACTGAGCAGATAGCTGATTTTAAATTAAACAGCTGTGTCCAGGCACAGTGTGCATATATCTCTGTTGCATGGCAAATGACTTGTAACTGAAGTTACCAAAGTTTGAGTTTTTGACCTCCAAACAGTTAATTAACATTTGTCTTAAGTGAGTAGTATGAGGGACAGGAATCTTTGGCTCAAAGAGAAGTAGCCTTCTGAAGTGCTGCAGTTTCCTTGGTGCAAAGCAGAAAGAAGTACCTCTGAAAGCCTCACCTTCTCAGTTGAGGCACCAAAGTAAGTCAGCCCAGCTATCCCTGTGTAGGCCTTCAGTCTCCTCTTCACATACAGGTAAGATAAGACTGGAAGAGACTGCATCACTAAACTGCAAAATTCTAGGTGCAAGTGAGATACTTGAGGTGGACAGGTGACAGTCTGGTTCCTCACCCATTCTTGCTTCCTGCTAGCCTGTTGCACTCATTTCTGAAATTATTTTCTGTAAATTCCTCAAGAAGCCAGTGGATCAAGCATGTCATGCACCTTTCTTCTTGCCACGCACAAGTTAAATTTACCTCTAATTCACCTGTGTGTAGCGTAAAGTAGTTTCTCAATGGCTGGCCGCTAAACAGGATGTAATTCAGCCACACAGAACTGCAGATCACAAGAACAATGAATCACTGTTTATGTAAACCAGAAAATCTAGCTCTGTGCTAAGAATAATTCAATCTGTCTATAAAAAGGATTGTCCACAAATAGCTTCTCCCCTCTAAAATGCTTCTACTTTGTTGGACTTCTCCAAGGACTGTTTCTTTCCTTTCATCTTTTGAAAGTTCAATGATGAGAGAAAGGTCAAAAGTGCTAGCAGTAATCCAAATTATGATAAAAGCTTTCTTGTGTCTTCCCCACCACCACTTCATTTTTATACATTCTCTTTTTCAAACAATTCCCAAAAACAACATATTTCTCTGAAAGGAGTTATAGGAACATGCTTATGCATTTTGTTACTCTCTGATCTCATTTCTATGTTTTTAAAGGCTCACTTTAGGGTTAATTTAAAACAATTTCAACCAGCAGTACATTCTTCTGCGAAAGAATGAGTGGCATGCGCTGTAATGCTCAAAACCTGATTTCTCATTTATTACTAGTTTACCTCGCAAAGGGATGACCTAAAGAATGTAAGGTGTATAAGGTTTTATAAATAAAGCTTTAAAGTCACTGCTGGATTTTGTGAATACCTTAAATCAAGTAATTTGTATTTGACAAATGCTGTATTTGCCTCCAAAGATCTCCCTCCATCCCTCTTCCTCTGTTCCTCCCTCCCTGCCTCCCTCCCTCCCTGCCTCCCTCCATCCCTCCCTTCCTCTCTCCCCCTCTTCCTTCCTCTCTTCTTCCCTTCCTCTCCTGTAATCCATAAGCCATGCCAAAATGCAAATTCCTTGCATTTCAGGCCAGAACATCCTTTATAATAATTTTTTTTTTTTCTGTGCAATGCAGTTGAATCTTGCCTTCACAAAATATGGAACACAGAATCACAGGGTGTTTCAGGCAGGAAGCCACCTCTTGAGATCATCCAGTCCTAGACCCTGCTCAAAGTGGGATCAGCTAGAGCATGTTGTTCAGGGCTGTGGCCAGATTGCCTCTCCAGGCAGTCCCAGGTCTCTCAGGCTCTCCTCATATCAGAGATGCTCTAATCCCTTAACTACCTCTGTGGCCCTTTGCTCTACTCTCTGCAGTATGTCCATGTCTCTCCTGTACTGGGAAGCCCAGAACCG
>Ga0181612_116943_pt1 | contig 19158 bp, 11 predicted proteins | sample HoacroProtozoa21_FD_119630 | JGI IMG/M metagenome (GOLD analysis project Ga0181612, IMG submission 119630) | Hoatzin crop microbial communities from Cojedes, Venezuel. Combined Assembly of Gp0051906, Gp0051904, Gp0051908 | reverse complement strand
GCATGATGACCACCACTGTCAGCAATGTAAACAATATTTTGTAATTTATGTTTCCCAAAAGCTATATTAAAGCCTAAAATAGATCTGATAATGTTCAGAAAGAGCAAAAGAAAGGGATGGGAGTCAAACACAGTAACACAGTAATTACTATTCAGGATGGAGAATAACAGAGTCTTTTTTCTAGCTGTAATCAGTGTGTAATTATGGCCCCACAAACAAGACAACACATAAAGAAACAGCTAGAAACTAGCGCCTTGGTCTATGGCATAAATTTGTGGTCTCTTCAGGCTTTTTATCTTCATTACCCTTATGGACAATTGGAAATCTGTATTTTTTAGGCTGCAGCATTCTCCATCAGAAGCACTATTCAGAGGTACATTTTAATGCTCTGGAGAAGCCATTTTACTAAAAAAAGGGCCATGGCAAATGACAAATACAATAGAAACATTTATTTATTTCTTTCTTTTATATAAGGAAAAGCAAGAGGATAAAGTGATTCCATTTTGTGCACAAGAAATAATTCAATAGCAAACAAAAAATAATAGATCTTTTTGTGAAATTAAATAGTAAACATACACCACAGCTTCTTAACACGAAAAAGATATCCAGTTATCTTTTCTTACTGTTTCAACTCTTAATATCTGGAGTTCAAGGAAGCCTTGTCAAACAAAGAGGGACAGGAACTTTATCAACAGCTTCCTCAGATCAAAAGCGCATTTTCAGAATTCTGTTTTCTCCATTGATTTATAACATATTATTTGGTTAGGACACTGAAGCAAAACATATGAAATGTTAGTGAAATCCAAGTGACGCCATTCCACATTGATCAGTGGAAGATCTGGCCAATAATGGTTGTGGAAAGAGCTGAGAGCTGAAAGATTATTTGCTTCATTTGGTGAATAAATCTACTAATTTATCCTTATTAGTTATCATCGTTATTCAATGCAAAATTAAAAAACAAACAACATGTATTCTACATGAAGAGTATTAGTTCTGGATATTTGGTGATTGGTTAAACCTGATGAAGTTGGCTTTATTACACATTTTCCACTGCTGTAAATAATCCTATTCTTAGAAATGCAAAGATATAAAGATACAAATGTACAGTGTACTGAAAAAGTGGGTTGCAGTTAATCAGTGCAATCTAGCAGACTGGAAAGTCATGACTCAATGCTTGCTATATTTGAAGAAAATTTTTGAATAGCTGTGGTAGGACCTGTGACATGCTGGTATGAAAAACTAGTTCAAGACAACTAGCCAAGAGAAACCAAAATACTCTTGCTAATCATGTAGGCAAAAATGAATTTTTGCTGCCCCAGGATGGGCCACTTTTGCCACAGAAAGAGAAGTCAGAAAAAGAAAACAGAAATCTTGTAGACCTCTGAAAAACTAGGCTTGCTTTTAACACTGTCACCAAAACATTAAACAAAGATGGAAACAGCATTTTCCATAACCACAAGCGACTTCACGCATTTCTCAGTTGAAGCCACTGTTTCTTGTAACTACCAGGGAAGCTGGCAGCAACTAGCTTGGCTCTCCAGGCTGCTGGGTGGGGGAGACATAGCAAAGTCTCCAAACAACAGCTGCTTTTGCCTGAGTCAAGTTTGGTTCCATCTTGCCCTTGCTTCATTCAGAAAACTTTCAGGCTGACATGGACAGAATCATTTAAGGCAGGCAGCTAAACAGGAACAATGGGAGCACTGTGGTTTAAATCCCTCTAAAAAACATTCCTACTATGATCTGGGATAACTGCAAATGAACTTGTAAAATCAGTCTGGTTTCAGTGAAACAGTAACAAAGATCTTACAAAATGATATAAAAAAAGAGTATTATGCAAGAACTTGTACTTCGGCAAAACTCAATGAGAGCTGTCAGGGAACATACCTTGCTAATCCTTTTTCAGGATTTGACCTCCAAAATTATTTTCCGAACAACCAGTCTGCAAAAAGCCTATGGTATTGTTCCCCAAGCCAAAAACAAAGGCTACGTGTGAACAACATGCCACCAGAGGAGAGCCATGGCTGAGGAGGCCTTCTTTGAAACACAGACTTAACGTAGAGATGAGAGCTATGACTAACAGAGCAGTAGCACTTCTCGATAGCCTATCAGTCCACTCATGTTCCTGTTACTACATTACTGCTATAGTGCACTCATCTGCATCAATTCTGCTTTCAGGGGATTGATATAAGGCTAATTTTTTTTATCCAGGCCAGAGTTCTCAACTGCTAACTCCAAAGTAATTACCTTTATTAGCAGTTGGACCTCACAGTCCTGATGTCACTAGGATGTTGGTAGCATTTAATTTCTACATCACTCAGAATCTCCTTTGACAGCATCATACACACAATGAATAAAAGAAATTACAAGATTCACCTGTGTTTTTAAGACTCCACAGCTGACAGCTGTTGCTGAAATAACTCAATATTTAAGAGAGGAAACATGATGAGGGCTTGAGCTTTTTTTTTAATTCCAATGACCCTATTAGCAGAATCAAAGCATATTACTATTTTATTTCTCTTTGTTCTAGATTCTTCTGAGAGAAAAACTGTAGTCTTTCTTTAAGGAGTTTAAACTTTTATTCTTTTACGTAAAATTTTTTTCCAGTCTAAAACAACAGGTTCATCCCAGCATACAAGCATAATGACAAAAAATACCACGGATATCGTTATCAGCATTGATAATAATACAAATCGTAAATTTGTTTTTTATTGTCCCACTGATGCTAGGAAAGCAGCACATTAAGCAAAGCTACCATTTTTGTTACCAGGTGACACAAACACTGCATCGGGGAAGAGTTTCAGAACATCCCTCTGCTCTACTGCTGTTTAACTGCATTAAGTTCACAGGCAAGCACTGGTTTGATTTGAGCCCTTATAATTCAAAAGAGCACAGACTCTCAAAAGAGAAAGTCTATTTAGTCTGTCTCTATCACCATAATGACAGTAGGAACACAAAATAGCCTGTGGCTCTGGGTGAGTTCATTATCTACTCTTTTTTTCCTAGGACACTGTCTTGAAATACTAACACATTAACCTTGCAGACTGTTCTCTTAGACCTTCTGTGCAGCATGAGATTACTACAAGTCTCAACTGGTTAGTGTCAAGTCCCCTGCTCTCCAGGGTTACTCAGGTCACTCCTCATTGCCTGCAAGATTAATTTCCCTCTTAGGGACAGGGTAAGTTTAAGCATAAAAACACATGAATTAAGTGATGGAATATATTCTGAATAGAGAAAAACTAAGTGAAACGAATGTACTATTTGTCCTGATGAAACTGAAACACTATCAGCGAACAAGATCTTTTTTTCACTGAAGTATTTATTCATATCTATTCTAAAAATAAATCTAAAGTATCTACTTTAATGAAAAGCACTAGGAGTCTCCAATACTCTTTGGTTTGTCAATACCACAAATGTCATAAGAGTTCCTTTACATAGAAATACAATATATTTATATACCATACAAGGGGTGAATCTTTGTCTGCTCTAAGTCACTTGTATTTGTGATTTCCTTATAATTCTTTATATAACTATCCTTCTTGTAGGACAATGATTCACCAAGCTGTATCAAATGCAAATGCAGTAAATATTTTGCATAATAATTTAACTACGACACAAATATTAAAAACTAAATATATAATTTCCCAGTTCTGACTACATGTTTTCAGTTAAGCTTTTATTTTTTACTTTTCATTGACTTTGGACAATGGAAATGGATCCAACAAATTTACATTTTGGTTCTTGGCATAAACACTACACTCTTGAAAGGACTATTGATTCATTTAACTGCTTGGAAGTGTTGCCTTGTAGCTTCACTGGAAACAGCACATCATTTTTTATTCTTTCAAGTCTGAAGGATTTCTTGGGTTTGCCTTTTATTAGACATTTGCTGATAAAACTTTTATTAATTAAATCATGACAACACTCTAGTTAATTGAATTGTAACTTTTTTAAGAGAGATGCAACATATTGCTATCAAAAAATTAGTATCTTTTCTGAGCAGGACAGAGAGAGCTTGCATTCAGTTTCACGTAAGATGCTTCACCTTTTTGAATCTAAGAGCCTGTTTCTTGATACCAGTGTGGATATCATTGATAACTAAGCATCTGAGCCAAAAGCTTTTAGATCACTGTACAGTTTACAGAATATTGACCTTCGTCAGGAGCCATCACCTTTGTCTACAGGTCACAGAAAAATTTCTTCAAGACATCTGACATTAAGACTCAAAAGAAGGAAGAGACAAACCATAAAAAGATACGGACAGTGGTTTACATCATGCCTTCATAAAGGAGTCTTTGTATACTCTGTATACTTTAGAGATTCTTCTTTCAAGCTCTCACAGCACATATCTGTCATACAATTTCTGGGAAATACAATAAGACTAGTATTACCTTTCGGTAAAATTTAAGTTTTACAAGTTACCCAGTGAAATGTCTGGTTATGAATAGCCATGTAAGGCCAAATAATCTTATAAGGCTGCCTGAAAATTTGATCCCAACGTAGTTTAGTTTTGGAACGAGCAAAAACTGGCCTTCACCAGGAAGAAATTGTAAAAATCAAATTATGCAAATCTCAGTCATATCTAAGTACTACATGACATCCACCGTGCCTTAAAATAAACTCTATCAAGATCACAGCCAAGCTAGTATAGTTATTCTGTAATGATTTAGGTAACATAGTTACAAATCCCACAGAAACACAGAAGATAAGATACACAAAACAGTAATCACGAACCATTTGATTCAGGTGATCACTGTGTGCAATAGAATTATCAGCTTTTAGGGAGCATTCTAATAAATTATTTACTTCCCAAGATGCTCATATTGTTGCTTAGGTGTATTTCTTCTCACTTTTGCTACGATATTTCACTACTCTTAGCACCCTACCTAATGCTGTTTTTGGGAGGAGATCAATCCTGTCATGTCCTTTTAGTCTCAGGCAGAATTGAAAGGTTTAGCAGGTGAAACAGAGAAGTCAGCTTCATCGTACATAGCTCCATAACCCTATTACCTTGATAATATATTCAACAAATTTGAATACATGCATTTGATCGCCATTGCAGTATACAGAAGGCTAAGAAGTCTGAGTTGCCTGAGTAACTTTACACAGATTTGTGTCTACATAGCTGGACAGACAGATAGATATGCACTCACACAAAATACTAGAGTTTCAAAGCAGGACATGGATCTAATTTATTTGAAATCATTTTAAAACACCTCCATTTTTATGATTGATAGCTGAAGGTTCTCAAAAGGGTTTATTTAAGGAAAATCATATTCATCTGAGGTTTTCCTTAAATAACCCCATGAAAAATGCAAATCAGAAATTTCATCTGAAGGAATGAATTCAACACTTAAGAACTATGCTGGATTTTTCTTGTATACAAAGGGATATTGTTAGGCTCTTTGTTTCTCTACAGGATTCCAGGCTCAGATGCTAATTTTATTTGCACACGTTTTGAACCTAAAATAGTATTATTGAAGTAGATTTCTTCTGGCACAATTGGCCACATCTATATTAGTGAATGAAATAGGGCTGGTTTTCTAGCCTAAGCATTAGTGTGCAGTCATCCGTACTATTAAATTTTTAGCCTGGACTAATAATGCCTGGTCCTGTGGAGTACTGTATGCTGCCAGAATGCAGCCATTCTCTTTTGCAAGGGTAAGAATGTTAAGCCGTACTAATGTAAGTTCCCTCACAGCAATATCTTCATCTGTTGCCAGTCTGCTTTATCTGTTCTTAATTGCTGCTGTCACAACCTGACTGGCTTTCCCTGGGTCCCCCTCATCCCACCCCGGGGGCCCAGAAGCCCAGTTTTGGCTCAGCCTCTGGCCCCAGCAATGCCGTAGAGGAGCATGGCCCACATTTGGTGACTGCAGTTCCAGGGTGGACCCCAGAAAGGACAGCCATGCCTGATGATCACTGGCTGGGTGGGACCTGCTGCTGCAACCTCCTGCCTCTGCTTGCACTGCTCAGGGGCTGCAGGACCGCAGCAGTATCAGGGCTGGTCCTGCTGCTCCCCAGCAGCTGAACCTAGAAACATCTCTAGCAGTATTCTGAAAAAAATACAGTTCACATCTACAGGTGGCATAGAAAGAAAAAGTTACCTTTGCGATATTTGGTTTACACCTTTTAAACAACTCTTCAGTAGAAATCAACTTTCAGAAACTGAGTGATACGATTTCCCCTTTTGTCTGCTCATTCTATAAGATTTAATTTTGTCTAAGGTACATTTCAGAAAGGGTCAGTACTAGAATTCCTGAGTTTAGTTGATTTACTAGCTGTATTTTAGCTAGCCTTTGTATGACACACTTCTCTTCTAGCAACTTCAGTAAAATAAACAGCTAGCTCAGCCATTGACACACCTTATTGTCAAAAACACATTCAGTCAGCAGGTGGTTCAGCTATTATTGAATTATTGCTGAAATGTCTTCAGCTTTAATTCCTAAAAACCTTTTGACAATATTTTAGGGGAATATTATTTCTCTAGTTCAAAAAGAAAGCGATAAAAAGAAAGGTGGAATATTTGTCTTAGAGGAATTTCTATTTCTTAAGTCCTAAGACTAGCATTAATAAAATATATTGACAGGACTCTGTTATCTTTCACTCATTTCTAAAGTAAAATTTTTCACTCATTAAAACCCAGGAAGCACCCTATTAGATCCTCTAAGTCAACTTATTAGTCATAAAATAAGTGGAGTTTAAAAATAATGAGCTACTGATGTAGGATTAATGCTTGATTATTTTTGTTAAGTTGATAATAGTGACTCTTACACAGACTTGTCAGAATTAATGGGCCATATGGAAATGACACAGAAAGGGCAGCCATTGCTCAATTATTTTGATTAGAATGTCTTTTTTTTAATGATGGAATGTCTTGCAAAGCACATTATGCTTCACTTTCACTTGAAATCTGAAAAATATGACCATCAAAACCAATGTATCGTGGCTGTTTCTAATTTATACTATAATGTTAGCTTGTTTTGTCTTTTTTAACGTGGCACATATTTGAGAGATTGTGATGGGTACAGGGAAATAAAAGGATTTGCAATTAAAAGATAAAAACAGAAACAAAAATACAAACTGTACACAGCAATACAAATTTCTTTGTATTTCCTTCTGGATTGGTAGTGAAGCAAAGTTACAACATAAATAAGCCAGTGTTAGGTTTCGCAAACCAGAATGAGCCAAAAATATATGGCAGATGTCAATGATACAGGGTTAAGTGTATCCACTCTACCCAATCAGGAGACATACGCAGGCTGTTCTTCAGGTGTCAGTGCTTTAAATTCACCCATCTTTACTCAACCTGGCTATTACACTTATTATTTATTTTGATTCATCTCAAGTTCACAGTCAAGAGAAGACAACGTAAGGAAAGTAATCATACCCTCCCTATTTCACTACCTCCATAGGCTCAGATAGACTTAAAGGCAATACGAAGCAGTGAAGACCAGAAAAAACAGACAGTATTCTGAATTACGGTTGCTGCAGTCATCATAAACTCTCCATGGTATCTGACATCTCCTCAAAATAGACCATCCCGCTTCCTCAGTAACAAATTTCTTTCAAATTTGGTGGTCTAGATTAATTCAGTTGTGCTACTCTGAAGGCTGTAATAAATGTACAAATATATGTATATATACACTTTTGAATTCTGATTCCCTCTGAACTCTCGCAGAGGAATAAGGACTTACAGTAGAAGGACAATCTCATTAATCTGCCTTTTTAGAACAGGATTCCATGTAAAGATTCCAGCCTTGTACAAGTCAATGTAATTTTTACAGACAAAAACAAGGTGAGTGCTAAGTTCGTGGCTTTCTAGTGCATTGAAGTGATGAATGTTTTTATTCCTTCCCTCCCTGTGTTGTATTCCCATCCTGCATAGATCATTCAGACTGACACAAACTATGACAGAAAGAAGGCAATTAAAAAAACAAGGCTTAGATCTCCAGTAGCTGAGGTACTCTCATAAACCCCTATGGCTGTCCTGATCATCCAGAAGACTGGTCTGGTGCAATTAAGAAGTTGCTGTTGTTTTCCTGATGTCTTTGTGCTCAGAGAATCAGGATTAACCTGGTAGCAATTTCTTTTCCTCAAGTGTTCCTCCCAAGTAAGGTACTGTTAGCATAGTAACATCCTAAGGATTCTGTAGGGTGAACCCATAAGCAGCCAGCTGAGCTGAATTTGTGGCTGCTTTCTATTGCAGAACAGTGATGGAGCCTGAGGCAGACGAAAGTTCTTACAAAAATTTCTAGTGCGATCTATTTATCTCTGATAGAGGAAGAAAGAAGCTCAGCCACACTGAACTAAATTACACTGAACATTGATACGTGAATATGGTGTCAAAGTTAAATGAAGTGCTATGTGGAGATAATACTCTTTTTCATTGCAAAGACCCAGAGCTAATCAAAACAATTAACTAAGCTATTAACCATACAGAACATACTGACTAGTGTTGTTTATTATGCTTCCCAAAAGAATTTCTCATGTTTCTATGATGATGGAAGAAGAAAATACATTACCTTAAGTGTGGCAAGCGAAAATTATGATGATCCTAGAACTATCTCTGAAGAGTGTGTAGGAGAGCTAATAGTAAAGGAATTACAGCGAGTAGACATGTTGGCACTAAATGTGTCAGCTTTACACTATTCATGGGGGTGGGCTGTAGAGAAGCTGTAGAATTAGTCTTTTTCAATATACAATAATGTAATTTTTCACTCTAGTTCTTTAGTAAAATGCTAAGCAAAAGTGCTGTTCTCACTTTTATTCTCTTTGATTGATAGACAGCAAACATAATGTGGTAGTTCTTCTCCTGACTCTAAGAAGTTCAGTTAGAGGACCCTAGTTCTACAAAATGGCATTAATTATCATCAATTACTTATTTATCAAAGTGCTGTATGGACCTTCAAATTCTTTAAAGATGTGCAGCAATAAAGTTTTGTAAATTACAGACCCATCTGGATGTTATGACTTTTTTCAAAAAATTATCTTCAGCATATGCACCATTTGGTGAGGCTCTATGGAGTTTGGCTACCATGTAATTCGAATAGAAAAAGACAGACCCAGTTAGCTTGTTCACATCTTTTCCAAACCAGGACTGCACCTGACACTAGTATCTGAAGAGGAGGCTCTTTGCACGTTTACTATTTACCTGTTCTTGGTCTAATGCAAGCCTGACTTTTTAAGTGACTATCTCTCCTTAAGGGAGAATCATCTTCAATTTTCTTATTACTGTTGTTGTGGTACAATGCTGTAACATGACCTTGTGCTGACTCAAAAGCTGATGTTGTTCTGGGAACAAAACGCTGTATAATGAAAAAATAATTTGGCAACTCCTCTGTGTAATTCTAGGCATCTTGTGAGCAGCTCCAAGTTAGCAGCCCCAGTCCTCTGTATCTTCTCTTCTCTTTTTTATCAGAGAAAGTAAACATCAAAGGAAGTTGTTTCAGAAATCAAATTGACACACAGTCTTTCTCTATCAATCACATTGCTAAACTATCCAAAGCTGTGGATTAAAGCAAAAATGTGAAATCAGCCCCACAGGAGTGTCTTTCTGAGAGCCATCAACCTGCTCTGAAACTTCAGCGTGATAGCTGAGTTTTCTCACTCATATAGACGGGTATCTGTAAAGTACCTGTAGCCTCATGAGCAGTCATTCTGTTGGGAAATAGATATTCAGATGTCAAAAAGAGTTCCAAAAATTTCAGCCATCATCTACAGAGCTATCAAGTAAGATTTTAAATGTGTCTGTTCTGCCATCACGAAGAATGGAAATTGCAGGTTCTGCAACAACGGATGGAAATAAATGTTTAAAAGACTAAATCACAACGAAGGAGTTGAATTACTCAGTATATTTTTTTAATAAATTTGACAAAAGGAAAGGAATCTTGATAACTTACATTATGAATATAGCCTTCTCCTCTAAGCATTAGTCTCTATCTGTCACCTCAGTCATAGAGGCACTGTAAGGAATTCACCGTGTCACTTTTATATTAGTATGTAGAATAACAAGTTCAATCACCAAAGTAAAAAGGAACAAAGATGAAGAGTAAAAAAAAAAACAAGGTCCAGGAAATTATACCAATTTGCAGAAAAAAATCTAAAGAAAAAGGCAACTTTGGTTAAATCCTGGAAGTTGCAGTTATCTGAAGGTCAAACTAGTAGTGCAGTCACCGATACTGTTGGCAATAACAGTAACCGCAGCACTGATACCAAAGTACTTTACACTCAGGAAAGCAAAATAAGGAGACTCAAACTTCAAGAAAAAAATATAGCTGGCTCTTTCTGCATCACTGAATGTGCAGTAACTTTCTGTGTAATGTGAAGCTCTGTGCCCCAAAAAGTGTGACAGTTTCAAAAACTTATGAATGAAAAAAGGTGTCATCAAACCAAGTCCAGAAGGCATTCTGATAATATTTAAGACTGTCTCAGTAAAACTGCCAGGCCTTTGAAAATCTTTTGCCTTTTCCACTCTCTAGTCTGTACAAAACATAAAACAAAATGGTATTTTTTGCACAGATTATACTTTGGTACCCAGCGTGCAGTACTTGAGAAGATACTGATGATAGCTGGCTGTGCAGAATAGATCAGTCTGGAGCATTCCGGGAAAAAATCTGCCAGTCAGTTCATCTGTAGAGAGACTGCTGGAATGAAGCGAGGCATTAGCAGGGTGTCAAAAAGGGGAAAGGGAGAAAAGAGAGTGGTGGAAGACTGATTGCAGCAAAAGCAGTGGAAGAAGGAAGAAGAAATGGAACTGGATTGTGAGGCTGAAGAGCAAACAGAATAGCAGCAAGGGTAAAGCTGATAGTGAGAGAAACTCATGAGTAGCATGGTTCCAGATGCTGTTTTGGATTTCTGTGCTACTTCAACATTTGAAATTATTTGGTATAAATCTCCATCAGAGTTTAAATTATATGATGTTGCCATTCTGATTCATAAGCCTAATTAAAACTGAGGAAAAATACTATGCCCTGTATTAAGAGTGAATCTTCACATCTTAAAACCTTATTTCTACTGTTAATTTGTTATCTTTCAGATTACAGTACTGCTTTGAAGTTCCAGACAACATCAGAACTTAAAACAATCCCAAAACACTTAGTCACATTTATAAAAAAAATTAAAAAATATGAAAGTGAGATACCCCTTTCCAAAAGCTGAGGTGCCCAGCAGAACACTGAGCCTCCCTTACATGCCCATCTTCATGCCCAGGATGAGGAATCCACATGGTTTTAAAGCCTTTAAAAACAATTCACTTACAAATCCACAGTAGCTATAAACCGAGTCAGCTGCCAGCAGCACCAGTAGCCAGTTAAGAAACGCTGGGTGCAGGAATAAGCCAGAGCTGTCCATTGGCTTCTTCTTCCATTTTTGTTTCATTCTAGCTTCATCCTCAAGGTTGAATCTTCTAAACCTGTTCTTTTCTTTCCGCACCTGGTGGTGGTGCTGTTGCTCCTTCCTACATAGCAGCTTAATCTGTCCAGGTTTTACCTGGGATGTGAAAAACCCTGAGTTTTTTACCTAGCACACAGTGTTTAGGGTAGTGTTGCTATAGTCTCCCAGCTTCTCCGTGGGCTGTTAGCTCAGGTGTCCCTTCACTTCATAAGTGTGTGCTAAACACCTTAGAAATCCACTGGAAAAGGACAGTCCTTGTTTTTTAAAAAATGCAGCTTAAATAAGGAAAAAAGACAGTAGGATCAGAGCAGAAAGTCAGTGAATTGACCAAAAGTGTTGAAGTTGGAAAAAGAAGGCAGACCTCCTGGATCTGCAGCAGTGTCATATCTACTTGTTCAGGCACTTTTTCAGGGAGGAATTTCACTCATATTACTAGTCCTATTTACTTCAGAGGACTAAACTTGATGATTTAGATGACTGTAGAGACTGTAAAAATGTAGAGCTGTAAATATACGCCAACCTGCTGTGCATGTATTTATAAACAGGAATTATCATTAACAAGACACGTGGCTGCTAAATCTGAAAGTCTCTTGCCAGTAATAAGCACGGCATAGTTTCTGTATACCTTCACTGGTCAGAATTTCTAGCATTTTATAAGACAACCAAATTCTAAAGGAAGAAGTCTGTTCCTTTGATTTATTGTTTATGATTAGTATCAGGTACACATCACAGGAGATGAAAAGCTTGCTTCAAATGTAAAAACTAATGGTGCAGGCTGAAAAAAAGTCAAGCCTTAGCAACAAGAGAATTCAAAATAAAAACACGGCAGAGCTATGTAAATTTGTCATAATCCTGCTAATTATTTAAGCTTATTTAAAAAAAACACAAAACAAAACAAAAAACAAACAAAACCAACAACAAAGTTCTGATAAGAGAACTCTCTTTTAAAAGTTCTCATATTTATGAGCTGAAGGGTATGTAATTAAAATGTATGAACCAAAACAAATTAAGCACTAGCAAGGGCTTTTTCATGGTTTGCAAATCATCTACATGTCAATATAAAGCTAACCCATTAAAGAAAAAAACAAACACAAAAGACAAAAACACGACTAAATCAAGCAGGACCACATTAACACTTCTGCACTGTAGGTCTGAGATTAGAACACCAGTTTTTGCAATAACACAATGAGATTGGAATCCCAGCTTTCACTAAAAAAGCATGTTTCTCATCCCTGCAGTGGGCAGAAGAAAGGAACAGAGAAAGGGGAGAGCTTAAAAACAGAAATGAGAAGTGATTCATGTCCATGTCTGCAGATAACTCCAATGGATTTAAACTGTGGCTCTGAAGTAAGTCGTCACAGAAAGAGTTGAATCACACTCAAGACAAGGGAAGCAAGCAAAGTTGAAGATGAGTTTTGGTGTTGTCCTGTATTATCTAACACCCTGGATTCTGTTCTTCACTCTTCGCTGACTTGGGTACCATACAGCATATCACATCTCCCTTCTTTCTGCTTCTGAATAATAAATGCACTTAAAAATGAGATACTGAGTGATCTTGCTTTTGAAGAACATTTTTCCCGCCTCTCTGCTCTTCTTTTTTGCTGGTGCACATTTACGGTCTTCAAAACCTAGACAGTCCTCAATCTTTAATAAAATCAGGAAAAAAGAAAGTTCAGGAAGGGTGAAGGAAAAATAAGAACTGGGGAGTAGGGGCAGAAAAAAAGCCCATGTAGCTAAAGGAAGTAAAACCAGAAAAATAATGACTAGTAAGAAGAAAAAATTGCAGTTATCATAGTTATCAAAATATTCAATGTTGAGAGAAAAGAGCACGCAGCAAATGTGAGAATAGCATCATGAGCAAGGATAGACACAGTGGTGATGGGAACGGAATGACTATGCGTCTGCACAACTGCATCTACATCACCTGAGCACGAATTAAGCTTTGGACACGGCAATGTTAATCCAAAGAAAGGAACTGCATCCCTCTCTATTAGTCACACTCATAAATCCATGCTTGTGCAGTGACATCCTTCCTTGTTCTGAACGTCAAGCATGGAAAAATATTTCATCTGACATCCCAGCAACTATATGTCTATGTCAGGGAAATCTTTTCCTAAACTGAACTGGACCGAGACATCCCTTCTCTGCTACAGCAATTGCACAATTTGCACTATCATTTCATGATTCTTTATTTCTTTTTCACCTAGATAAAGCACCTGAAATAGAATAAGAAAATAGAAATTTGCCTTTTCAAAGCACTTTCTCATTCGTCACCAAAATAAACACTGCATCTATCATACCAAAAAAAGTCACAGGCAATCTGCTGCTGAATCTCAGCAAATGAAAAAAGAAATTATCATTGTCCATTCATAAAGTCTGTGATTCGATGTCACTCATTTCAATGTGATTATTACAGTACAACTCACCTTTAGGTGCAGATATCTAAATGTCACAAATGTAGATGTATCTATGTGTGTGATATTTCTTACCCCCCTTGAGGTCATGGGAAATCCAATCAACCAAGCTAATAGAATCTAATAAACTTCCTAACAAACACACCCTAAAAAAGACATTTTTGCATTGGGTGAGCTGCATAGACCTCCAGACTTTTGATTCTCTCTGTTGACTACAAAGAACATCTAAATTTAGGTGTCTGAATATGCAACTGAATTCCACTTCTGGAGCTCAATTCAGTCCTCCCTACATAGGAATAGTGTCTCCAGCTGCCACTCCAGAAGGGCACATGTCACTTCAGCCAGACTTGTACAGACTTGTTGGATACCGAGCATCTCAAATGACCTATGTCTGAAGAACTTCATCGATTTACTGAAGTGCCAAAACCAGATGCTTGTTCTGTTTTTGCAAGGATTTATTAAGCATATAGATTTGGTTCCATAAGTTTGTTTAGAGATTTCAAACCCAACCATACATCCGGGGCTTTATTCAGGTTGATGGATAAACATAAATCTTAATCTCACTGACCTCATCCTGACATCACTTGAAAAGTTATGCAAGTTGTCAGAGAAACCCTCTCTGTGATATGTATGGGAAGTGAAGAAACCACTCTGTGAATGTATTTCTCACAGTCTTCCTAAACGGCCTTTTGCTGTCTGGAGAGTTGTGAATTGCAGGGATTATTCAACTTTCTATCAGAAATCCTTCAGCTGAAACTTTCTGCGATTGTATTTGCCTTTTCAAAGCCCGATCACATTAGTAATTCACAACCGCTCTTTGATCGAATACTAAATCCAGCCTTCCATCTCTGTTTCTTCCATGTGATGAATTCTGACTCTACAGTATATATTCTTGTTAGCTTTTTATGAACAATCCTTACTAATTCTCATTCCAACTCTATTCTCCATGCCTCAGGAACTTGGGTTTTTTTAGTATCAGTGCCAGTCTTCCTACAGATTGGTAATGTCTCACAGGTTTTTTTCACCAGATGATTTCCTCAACAAAAATCTTAATTTCTGTCCCCTGGCCACTGATAAAATAGGATGGGTCATAGGGCAAATGTTTGAGAAATCCTGTTAGTCATCTGCCTATGCTTTCCTTTGAATACAACAACTCCTCCCACTCCTTTAGCTAGTTACGTTAGTCTTACAATATAGTAGCTTGATAGTTACAGTTTTTACAGCTCTTACTAATACCAACACTCTCCATTTCAAACTCATTATTTCTCTTCAAGCATTGTGTTAAAACCTAAACTGATAACCTCAGATATGAGATCAGATACATTTTCTGGATTTAGGAAAAAAAAGCAGCACTAAGTTATAACATTCTTTTCAGATGTTTAGGTAAAACAAATACTCATATGAAAACACACCTCCTTCCCCGAAAGCTACGGCTTATCTGTAGTCTAACTGAATCCCAGACAGCTTCAGGCTATGTTTAATATCCTGAAGCATTTTCTGCTGCTGGTTGTGCCTATCATCCCAGAGTTCAACTAGCATTAAGCTGTGCAGAATCCACTTCATACCAAAGCCCTACACAACCCATACAAAGTTTTTACTGGTTATCTCAGAGTCAGGACCTAATCTCAGAAACACAGTCAAAAAAAAAGCCCACTGGGCTTAATACACCACCTAACCAGGAATACGGTGACACTCCTTTTAACCAAGCAGCCAGTCACTTAAAGTACTTACTCATTTTTCTCAGGATATTTATGGATGTAAATGGTGATTCTGTTTTTTTTTCTTTGAGAAATACTGTGGTAGGCAGGGAGGAGGAAGAGGTCATGGCATATATCTGTCTTCATGGTACTGACAGCACCTGTTGAGAGTTTTGACTTCTCAGTCCATTTTGTTGAAGCTCTTCTGTCATCTTTAACAAACTAATCACATGTAATCTAAGCAGAGATAGGCAATAACTTCACCTTAATTGTTCACTGGGCACTTCATTTGCTCCTGTGAACTTTGGTTTTATGCACTGTTCTCTCCCTTTCCAGTGTTTATCTAGACCATCTAGGTCTGGCCAAAGAACGTATTTTAATACAAGTGTTAAAACCTATAAAATAATCTATGAAATACTGTATATAGATTAGGATTCTAGTGCCGTGCTAACAGATTACTAGGAAGTCATGCAACAGAGGAGACCAGAACTTTGTGTGTCTCTGATTTCAGAATTTTCGTTGGGCTTAACCAACTGCCAAACATTTCACAGACTCTGTGATACTTTTTTTCTTGTTCAACCAACACTATATCAAATCTTTGAACTTAATGATGTGACAATGATGTTTGTCCTTGAAATTATTAATGTCAAGATAAGAAGTAACATGTTAAGCAAATGCATATTATTAGAGATTTTCTTGAATTTCATACTCAAAGTTTTGTACCTGTCTTTTTCCCATCTCCTAGGTCACAATACAAAAAGTAGAAACTGAGAAGGAAAACACCTTTTAGAAGTTAGTTTGCAAAAATAGAAGTAGGTAAATTCTAAAACTGAAGCAAAATCAACTCTTTCTGGAAGACATTTCTGCTAATTTCTAGTTTTACTTGTGAGAGAAAGAAAAAAAATGCAGTTTTGAAGGATAGCTTCTTTGGCTTTTTGCAGAGCTGGTTTTGGAGATAATATACTTTAATCTATCAGTCTGGTTCCTCTGCCAAGCATTCCTCAGACAATTCAAATTAATGAATGAAACCATATTACATAGGACTAAACTAAAGTAATGATACAACTACAGGAAAGGTCCAAAGGAGAAGTAACCTTTAAGCTGTTTCCAAACAATGTGTTATGATTACAATTGTGGTCATCTTTCAGGACTTAATTCACAAAGAGGAAGTCATGTTTGACCAACCTGCTAAACCTTTATGATGAAATGACTGACTTGGTAGACAAAGGGAGGAGAGCAGTGGATATCATCTACCTTGGCTTCAGTAAGGCTTTCAACACTGTCTGGCATTAGATCCTCATAGAGAAGATGTTGATGTATGGGCTGGACAGTGAGGTGGATAGAAAATTGCTTGAACAGCTGAGCTCTGAGGGTGGTGATCAGTAGTATGAAATCTAGCTGGAGTCCAGTAACCAGTGGTGTACCCCAGAGGTGAATACTGCATCCAACACTGTTCAATATCTTCATTAATGATCTGGATGACAGGGCAGAGCATACCCTCAGACAGTTTACTGGTAACACAGAAATGAGACAAGTGGTTGATGCAACCAGAGGCTTCTGCTGTCATCCAGCAGGCTGTGGAAATGGGCTGGCAGGAATGCCATGAATTTCAGCAAAGAGAAGTGCAAAGTCCTCCACCTGGGGAGGAACGCTCCCATGCACCAGGGAGTGCATGAGCCACGAGTAAAATAAAATCTAGAAAATTGGAAAAAGAGGTTTCCTTTTCCAGAGGAGATGGATTTTGAGTATTCCAACATTCCTTTCTCCCAAATCTGGCAAAACAGAATGACGGAGGCATTTATAGTTGAAAACAAACCATCAGATTTATAAATTAGATTCTGTAATCTAAGAGCCTGCATTTACAGGGAACTTAAATCAGTGACCCATGAGACATCTTCTAGAGCTTTTCTCTTACATAGATATTTTTTCTGATTGTTATGAGTAATTGAGGATTGCTGCCATATCACAGAACAGGAACTACCATAATCTATTGTTATTGACTTTGATGTATATTTTTATCTTTCTACCATAAAGACAACACAGTTTTTGTGAAGAAAGAAATTGTGATGAAAAATACATTTGTGGTAATCATCCATAAAGCTTCCAACTCATAAAATCAGAAAAAGTTCAACATCAGGCCTCAATGCACAAGAAAGTGAATGGAACAACCTATTTTAAAGTATAATTTTCTATCCATCTGCTTTTCCAACTCCTTTGTTTCAGCTAGGCTTGCCAAGCCTTTCCAATAAAAACTTTTTTTTTCCATGGATTATTCACTGTATGAAATCAGAGTCTGCTTTCCAAAGAAAATTATGAACAATGTCAGGCAAAAGTAGTAAGACAATCATATTTTTATATTTTGATTAAGGTACCTCAACAGAATTTCAGTTGAATCACCTCATTTTCTTGTAACTGTGTATGAGCTGAATTCTGTAGTCTACTTCTCTCTCCCATGATGTGCTGTGGACATAAAACTGACAAGATATGCAGACTCTGCTTATTCAATTAAGAAGATTATGATATTGTCCCATTAGGAACCATATCAGTCTTGGTATTGAGTAAGATACACTGTTCTGTCAGTAGAAAAGGATGGCAGCAACAGGCAACTAGAAATGCATTCCCCTAGAGAAGTGTAACAGCAACGTCAAAGCAAAATATTTCTGAATTTCAATACAATATCATCCTTTCCTCACACACTCCTGCCTGAAGCCACTCAGTGATTGGAACAACACTAATCCACAGTACTCATTCACCTCTGTCTGCCCTCTCCCTCTCTTTATGGGCAGGCACCAGCAACAGCTGAGACCCTGCTCACAAGCAGAACCGGAGCTGGCAGCAGGCTGCTGTAGTGTCTGGAGTCAGGAAAATGCTCCCAGCTGCAATCTGTGTTTGCCAATGGACACACACAGGTGATTCGCGTGGTCCGGGGAGCACACACACAGTGGTTTGGGAAACATCTTACCTAGAAAAATGAAAGCCTTAAGGAGACTCCAACAAGCATCTCACAGCACTCATTCCCAGTACTGTGTTTAGTCTTTCAGATACAGGTGCTCAGCATTGAATCAAAATCCTATATTCCTGCTGACTTGAGATGGAACAACAGGTTTCCCACACAAGCACTGATAAGCTATGAAGGATTCCTCACAGTCTTACGATGACAGGCACACATTTAAATCCTTACCAAACAACAAATTCAGCACACAGCAGTAACTCGCAATAGCTGAAGAACAGACCTCTTTCTTTGACTCCTCACTGGGGTCAAAGCTGCAGAGATGAGTAACATTTGTCAAAAATTCCATCCCATCCAGAGGGAGAAGCTTGAGAAGTGGGCCCATGTGTACTTCATGACGTTCAACAAGGCAAAGTGTAGGGTCCTGCACCTGGGTCGAGGCAATCCCCAGTATCAAGACATGATGGGGTATGAAGGGATTGAGAGCAGCCCTGATGACAAGGACTTGGGGGTACTGGTGGATGAAAAGCTGGACACGACCCTGCAACGTGCGCTCACAGCCCAGAAGGCCAGCTGTATGCTGGGCTGCATGAAAAGAAATGTGGCCAGCAGGTCAAGGGAGGTGGTTCTGCTCCTCTGCTCTGCTCTGGTGAGCCCCCCCCTGGAGTCCTGTGTCCAGCTTGCAAGCCCTCAGCATGGGACAGAT
>Ga0181612_172700_pt1 | contig 19159 bp, 7 predicted proteins | sample HoacroProtozoa21_FD_119630 | JGI IMG/M metagenome (GOLD analysis project Ga0181612, IMG submission 119630) | Hoatzin crop microbial communities from Cojedes, Venezuel. Combined Assembly of Gp0051906, Gp0051904, Gp0051908 | reverse complement strand
CACTTCGGGACATGATTTAGTAGGCATGGTGGTGATGACCGGAGAGATGATCTTAGAGGTCTTTTCCAACCTATGATTCTATGATTATATGATTCGTATTATTTTTTATGGTTTGTATTATTGTGCTGCAGAAATCCTACTCCTCAGGTATAGGATGCTATGGATCTCTTTTCCTTAGGTCTACTGTCTGAAAAACAAAAGAAAAAAGGACAAAAGCTTGCCACAGAGAACTTGCACAGTTCTCTGTGGTGAATCTGTTCTTGGGGTATGTGAATGTGAAGAAGTGCCATCACTGCTCCACCATTTCCCAAAGTCCATATGATGATCTGAAGGCATGACATATCTGTGCCTTTGCATCCATGCAGGGGAAACCTGAAACCCCTGTTCTTTGTACTTTTCTAGTATTACTGGATTTTGACAAAATATTGAAATAAGTTTAGACTTTTAAATCTCTTGGATATCATTGTGGTTTTTGAGGGCAACTCAAATATTGGTAGGAATTTCCAAAAAAACTAGATGTAGCAGAGAACCCAAAATGAGACATCATTCCAGGAAACACTTTGATGAACCTGTATTTAAGTAAAATACTGTCACAGCGCGCATCCCTGCGTCACCTAGTGATTCACATACCCTTTGATAAGTGAAATAATTTTGCCACAAGTGCTACAGTAGCAAATCAGCAATAATATGTTAGACTTTTCTCACATTTGTGTTGTGAATATTATTACTTGGTGGGGCCAAACAGTGGTGCCATTTTCCCAGATTAGGAAAGATGGATTGGTCCAATGTTTTTTCTTTATGATGAAACTAATGAATTAAGAGATGCAGGAGTTCACGGTGGCTGAAATTATGGTTTTTTAAAAGCTGGAAAGGTGCATGTGCTTTCTGTAGCTTAGCTAATGCTGCTGCTTCATAGGTAGATGCACAGGAATTCTGCTGCTCTTTTGCATGGGGCTGAATTTGATGTTGATTGATCTTACAGTGAGTCGCCTGGCTGGACCTACTCCTTTTTCAGCAGAGTTTTTTTCCCCAAAAGGTTATCTCAAGAGTGTCTTAAAATTCAGGCATTGATGCTCCTCAGAATGAATGAGAGAGGTGCTATGCCTTCTCCTCTAGTGTAATAGGGTCCAAGTATATGTTTAAGAAGGGGAAAAAATCTTATTATTTCTTCTACTCATAGCAGTGAATATATAATTAAAACTGCACAAAATTACCTTTGTAATGTTCCCAAATGTATTCTATTAGTAGGCCCTTAATGATTTGATGAACAAAGCATTTTAATAAATTCCTTAGCTCTTAAAATGGACTAAGAGCTATTTGGTATAGTTTACCCCAGTCCTTGTCTTTTTTGTGTGAAATCCCTTGTCTGAAACCAGAAGCAGGGGTAGTAGGTCCTCCTGTTTCCCATGTACTACATTATCGTTGTGATGGTGATGATGATTTCCTGGTGTTTCACGGAGTGTGATGCAAATGAGACTGTACCCAAGATCACTCTGTCCTAATGTCTTAATCTATAGCTTTTGTTCAGCCCAAGCAGTGAATATCATGAGTCTCTTGAGGAAGAAGGGCATCCTCTGCATGATTAAGCAGTAGATAGATGACCAGTGCGTGCTGGAACACTAAAATACGACTGTTAGCTGTACAGCAAAACTGATGCAGTAAGATTGCGCATGCATGCTTGCCCACACAACAAGTAACAAAGCAGAAGAGACAATTTGTTGGTTTTTTTGCTATTTCACAAAAATATTTTTGGGATTAATCTCACAGCAAGCAAATATGGGAACTGCAAAGCTATTTGAAGTTCACTAGTCCTTCCTCAGAAAGGGAGTTTCTCAATACAGTGTTTGTATTGGAGATTATTGCTCCATATTCATAGTCTATGTTCTCACTTAAATACAACCTTTGCTTTTCATTACTGTAATGAGCCCATGTGTGCTCTGATGACTAGTTATTTTGTGTCCACTTTCAATCTGCACAATCTGCCTGTGATGGGTCAGGAGAAGCCTCTACACCTTGGAATATTTAGCCGGCAAACAGTGACAACAGAACATTTATTTTCTGGTCTAGTTCACTTCAGTGCTTAGGGCAGTAACCATTTAGCTATCTTTTTAATCGTTGTATTTCTGAAACATCTCTCACTCTCTATCTGCAAATCTTTGGCACCCTGTCAACAGGTACATTTTGTTTTATTTTACTTCTTAAGACCGAAACAGAAGTGAACACTATGGTAACTAGATTTCCAAAGTCATTTTGACTCTTGTAGTAACAGCAATCTCATTTTGGTTGCTTACATACCAATCATTTGGAAAAGGGGGAGAAATATGCTAATGTTTTCTTTATGATATTTAAGAGCTTCTAAGTTTTATTTTGGCTTTACTGACTTGCAAAAGAATTTATACTGAACGCATTAAAACATTTATAGCAAGTTTAATTTCATCTTTTTCTTTTTACCTTTTCTTGCATGAGAATTAATTGTGCTAAGTGTCAGTGTACTGCTCATCAATTTGCAGGTTGACCCCGTGAGTTGTGGAAGATCTAATCTTTGATTTCGTTTGCATAAACCCAAGCTGTCTGAATCATGGAGCTGCATAATTTATATTGGCTTCTTTCTAACAGGAAACACTGCATTTTGGGTAGTTTTCTTTTACTAACCCTGAATAAAGCCACTCAGTTCACTTCTGTGTGAGAGCTCAAGTAGCCACGTATATTTTAGTAATGTTCATATTGCCTCCAAGTAAGTATACTGTGTGAACAGCTCTTGTAACCTAACATTTTGGAGTCTGTTTTATACCTGGATGCATGTTTCTGTGCTCCCCCATATGTCCTAAACTATATACATCATAGACTAGAGACTTCTTGGGCAATGAAAAACACTCCTTAGAGATTCAGAAGTATATCACAATGCTTCATATAATACTGGCATACAGAATTTACCTTAGAGTGGGGTAGGGTTCTTTTTGTAGCTCTTTGCTGGACATTTTAAAAGCAATATATCTTCTACCTATTGGGTTTTTTTACTAACAGTAAATCTTAAAAGTCTGGGACCGCACTGGGAAAACACAGAGACAATGCATAGATGGAGGGGTTTTGTGGGCATCAACTAAATAACCATGGAATCCAATGTAAATTCTGGTTCATGAAATACGAAAAATGAAAATCAGTTATCAAGAGCTTAGTTACTGTGATGTAGATGTTCAGATTCATTAGTGATTCTATGAAGAGATCAGCCATTCATTGCTTAACAAGAACTTTACGTTGTATCTTTGGATTTCACAGGTTTTTCTCTGAGGTTTTGTGCATGTCAGAAATCAGAGGAAAAGTGAAGGTGTTCTTTCCTTTTATGTACTGCTGCTTGACATTATTTTGTTCTTTGATGAACACACATTTTGCTGATCTTTGAAAGTGTCACTGTATACATTAATGACATTTTGGAAGTGGTGGGCTAAGTCTTGCATTTAAAGTTTTACTTTGCTTTCCACTTATGAATGATTTGCTCATGTATGTAAGTGAAGAAATTAACAGAATTGATGTAACTTAGGTATGACCTGTGGCAGACACCAGGCCATGTTATGCCACGCACTGTAAGGCACCCTGAGAATACTTGGAAATATCTTGCTTATTTGATGTGTGGTCTTCTCTTGAAAAAGAGACTGTCAAACAGACAAAAGTGAATGACAGTTTTATGAAGTGGTAAAAACAGTTTTTCCACTTTGATTTTAATAACTTTGTAGAACAGCATAAATGACCAGTAGGATTGTGACACTGGAGTTTACTCAAACAATCTGAAATACAATTTATTTGAGTTCTTGAGTATACTGTAATCTGTGTGGTTTCAGAAAAAAATCTATATTTTTATTGATATGACTTTATAACTTTATTATATCAGTATTGATGTAACACTGTAGCAGTGGTCTGTAGCATTTTCCAACTACTGACATGCAGCCTGATTAGATTTGTGTATTGTCTGAAGCTTGGTAGATACAGATCAGTACTATATGGAAAGAAAATTACATATCTGTCTGAACTAATGTGTGAGAGTAAATAAGTGTGTTCTATGCTCTTTATAAGCCATCAAAGTAAATGTCAAAACAAAACAAGCGTGGTGTACCAAGCTGTTATATGACAACAAGTTCTACGTAGCAATGTAAGAGAAAAATCTTGGTTTTTTTCCCCTCCTAATGAATGTTCATTTTGATCAAACATTCTAGAAAAATATGATAAAATATCCTCAAAATAGCAGGTAACTTATTTTCTGGGCTGATGCAGAAAGGATTTTGACTGTGTACACAGAATCTAGTATTAATTTACCCTAGTAGGAAACTGGTAGTAGGAAAATGTTTTTGGAGTATAAAAATTTTTCAAAGATTTGCTTTAAGCGGACATGAAAATGAGTTTAAGTGACCATGAAAGCTCACATTTACTGTGAACTAAAACAGAGGAAAGAATAGGAAAAAGGTATGGCTGTTGGCAAGCATGTGCAGTTTAGTTTCTACTGGTCTGAGTGGTCATCATCCCTCTAAGTCTGTACATTATTCTGAATACTGTAAGGAAAAAGGTGAGACAAAGAGTGAAAAAAGGTATAAAGACTGGAAGAAGAGGAAGGCAAAAAGACTGCATTATATATGAAGAATATTTAAACTCCATTCTTTTCCCAAGAATGAATTTGGTTTCAGGCACCCATATCTTTCTGTCCTTTGTGACCTTAGGTACGGCAATGCAGTCAGAGGTGCTTTGTGCTCATGCTACTCAAAGCATCCTCAGACTTGCTTAACAACTGTTCACATCTATAATTTAGGCTGAGGATTGGTTTGGCTTCTGTGATTTTATGGGGAAGGGCAAAAAAGTTGTGCGAAGCTATAAAATCACCTGATGTAGCTGAGGCACTGTTCTGGCCATGGTCATAGCTGGGTTACTGAGGTGTAGGGAAATATTTCCTTTGTCTTATTCTGTCGGGCAGGGTCCTATTTCACATCCTTCCTTTGTTGCTGTGCCTTCCCCTGTGCCTTAGTTAAACCTGTTTCCCATTACATCTCTTTGTCAAAAAAGGCAACCCAGGATCAGCAGTGAGGTGAGGGGAAACACAAAACTTTCTCTGGATCTCTGCACCATGTTCTCTGCTTGACTGACTCTCTGGTCCCTATATGTAGCCTTTGACCTGCAAACTTGAAAGAGTTTCCTATTCCTCGAATATATGAAAGAATTCCATACTGGCTTTATTTATATTTTTTTTTCATCCTTGTTGATGGCTATTTTGATAGACTCTTCTCTGTGAACTTTGTTTGGCAAATTTCATTTTCTAACAGGTTGTCAAAAATGTTTTATGTCAACAGCCAACAAAGTGGTTCTTCATAAAACAGCACAAATGAATGCGTAAGCTTGATGTTCCTTCTGTATGAGTCATTCATAAAAGCCTGGGCAATAATTATAACAGGAGTGGATGGATAGTGGTAGATATAAAAAGTGAAGAACAGGTTTAGAAGGAAGACTGTTTGTTGAACTGCCAAGCAAACTGAAATAAAATGAACCCTGCCCATGTAACTGGGAAACGAAACAAGAAACAAGTTTCTTTTTCAAAGGCCTACAGTTGTAACACATTTACTGTTAATAAAGTGTTTCAGCCTCGACGCCAAAGGATCTGTATTCATGAAACCGGAACAGACATGTGTCATTATTTCTGCCTCTTAAGAAGACAGCTTCATTAAATTTAGATTCACACAATTCACAATGGGAACTCAGGGTGTCTAGAAAACACAAGACAAGTGAACCAGATCTTGATCTCTAAATTGATTAGTGTATCTTTATTATTAGGTCCCACATATGGTGTTTGACGAGCTCGTAACTCCTTGCATGTTTAAATCATGTGTGGACTTGTCAGGATTTACAGGCTTTGGCAGTCACATGGATAACATAGAACTATATACTTAATGTGGGGCAAGTCTGAGAAGGTTTGATCTGCTTTAGAATTCACATCCTGAAACTCATTTAGGGTGAGATTAAACTGGGACATTGTCACATAGTTGGGCAAATAATTACGTATGTATAAATTAACAAAGCCTCTTTTGTCTCCTAATTGCCCCTATGCAGCTTATATTTTTCACAGTTATTCATAAAGTATTATAATATATTTTGTTAGAAGGGATGTCCAAAAATCATCTAGTTCCATCTCGTGCTGACATCCGGGCCCACTATTCCTAGCTGCCTTGGGCTTTGCTGAGTCAAGTTTTAGTATCTCCTAGGACTAAGATTTCGCAGTCTCTTTGGGCCCCTGCTTCAGTGTTTGATTAACTTCACAGTGATTACTGTTAATTAGCCTCACCTCTAATATCGAATCAGAATTTCCTTTTTTGTGGCTTGTGACTGTTGCCTCCTGTCCTTCCAGTGTGCATCTCCAAGAGATGCCCGGCTTTTTCTTCTCTATGTACTCCCATTGGATAGTTTCAGAGACCAGTGAGGTCCACTTTAGACTTCTCCTCTTCAAGCTTAAAATCCCAGTTCTCTCAACTTCCCTTCCTACAGCAGGCAACCCAGGTCCTTAAACATCTTTGTGGGCCTCCACTGGGCTAGATCCAGTAAGTCAGTGTACTTCTTGTGCTGGGGAATGTAGAACTGGGTAGACCACTGTAGATGTGGCTTCACCCATGCCAAACAAAGGGGAAAGATCATGTCCTTCCACCCGCTGGTTACACTCTTGCTAACACAGCACAGTACATGGCCCACATTGATATTGTCAGTAGAATAATTTGCACATCAAAATTAGTTTATTCTGCTTAGTTGTGGCTGCTTCCCCTATCTTTATGTCACAAAGGAGATAGAATAAAAATGTAAATTGATGTTTATATAACAATTCCTACTGTGTAATGGAGAAAGTGGTTGAAGTGGATTTCATCTCAGCCATTGTGTTGTAGACACAAGGGGCACATTCAAAATCCATCCATTAGAAGTATTTTACCATCCACACTCTTTCTACCAGGACTGCTACCATGGTGTTACTCTAAACTGTCTTTCTGGCTAGGTACTCAAGCTTCGTTTTCTTGTCACAGAAGAATAAATTATATTTCTCTTGTCAACACCTTATCTTAATCACTACTGCCCAACGTACTCTTTCATTGATTTGTGCAGGCAGTGGCTGCCCACACTGGGAATGAGAGGAAATTGGGATAAAATTGTTAACATTTTAGTAGCTGAAGTGTCTCTTTCCAGAAGGCAGTTCAGTCACATCAGGGCTTTTACCTCATCCCACATTCTTGTCCTGAAGAGCAGAAAAAAAATCAGCTTTATAAAGAGCTATTTCTAATTAGAGCATTCCATGGCTGTTTTTGCATAGAGACACAAATTACCTTAGAATGTTTCCCATCTACTTTCATTCTGTTCAATTTGTCTTCTCATTTCTTTCTTTTCTTTCCTTAACTCACTGCCTTAAATGGCTTTTATTACACTGGCTGAAAGTTGTTTGCAAAGTCCTTCACAAACTGTTGGACTAAAACTGAAGTCGCCCTATCCAGCCCAAACTTGTGTGAGGCACATTGGACAAAAATTGCTGATTAAAATCTTGCTTGAAAGTCAAAAAATCTGGAGTTGTTTTGTTTTAATGGACACATGCATCTTCACACCAGAAAAATAGAAGAAAAAAAGCCCTCACCAAATTAAAAATGAATTGGAGTTGGCAGGCTTCTGTGTCTAGTGCTAACTTTTGGCACTCAGTGCTAAAATGTAGCCCTTTGAAATAGTTATAATAAATTAAAGCCACTGTCAGAGGGTGAAGATATCAAACTAGAGAAAAAAATGTATTGTCAACTCTTAAATTTTGTGTTGTAAAAAGAATTTCATTCTTCAGCAAGTTGACAGTAAAAATAGACAAACACAGTATTTTAGGATGTTGTGTCAAAGATCATGTGTGAAAGCCTGTGAGTGTCTTTCTTTAAGCTGTGAGTTATAGCTGCTTAGTCTTGAGGAGTGAGAAACGGCATATTTCTTGAGGCGCTTAGGATGTGCAAGCTACACACTGCCCTTTTTTTGAATGACAATATGGTCAAACTCTTCAGCTAGCAACATCTTTGTGTGTTTTTTATTTTTTCAGTTGTCTTTTATGTATAATATAAAGTTGCTATTAATTTAAAAATTGTCACTCACAGAATGTGGGAAAGGAAGACCAACTGAGATAAGCACTTGACAACAGCTGAAATTGGTATCTTGAGACAGGTGATAATTTGGTACAGCTAATTATAATTTTTCCCATATGAAATAATGTCAGAAACATAATAAATTGTTTTTGCTTTGATAAGGTGTATTTCAAAACCTGCAGTCAATGATTACTTTGTCATATAACCCTGCTGCTTGTTTAAAAGAAAGAAAAGGACTAAACAAAAAATGCCAGACAGTGACTCTGTGCATTCTTAGTCATGATTCATTCTTGACCTAATCCTGATCTTGTCACTGATATTTAGAATCAGTGCCTTGTATTAATGGTAAAGATCTGAGTTTTGCTAAGCTGTCTAAATGGTATAATTTGAACAGCTTGTTCTTGAGTTTTAAGGGAAAAATAGGTGTACATATGTTTTTTTAGCAGGTCTTCCATGTGTACTGCGTCTAATGGTATCTGCTCTTGTATGGGTTTGTGTTTAATCTATTTCTGCATGTTGTTTCTTCTCACCTCCCTCCCATATTCCAGAGGGTATCAGGTGTCATGTACCTGTGTTTTCTGGACAACCAGGCTTCAGGGAGAGAGAATGGCTCAGTCCCCACAACTTTATTCCTGGGGATGCTGGAATACAAGTCCCTCACTCTAGCAACGTGCTCTGTTCCATACGACTTCAGGACCTTCATTATGTTTCCACTGCTTACTGCTCCGATGAGTTTGGATGAGTTTACACTCCAAAGTTAGTAGGTGACAGACAGATATCATGCATATAAACACCTAAAGAAATAATACTAAAAGTGTTGTAACTTAATGACTGTGTGTTATGAACTTCACTTCTTGGTCCTTTCCTTTCTAGTATGTCCGGAATCCACAGCAACCTGTTCCTAACATCCTAGATTACCTGTTCAACTCTTCTGACTAAAATTTGCACTCCATTTGATTAGAAATAATCACCTGTGTAAAATGATGGCTATATTTTAGTTTTTAAAGGATCAAGACTCCCGGCAGAAAGATTCATATAATTGATACAGTCCTTAAGATCTCTGAGTTCTCTTTGCTTTCTGCAAATTCATGGAATTATGTGCTTAAAAATTATACATCAGTTGACTTGTTTGTCTCCATTTAAATTTCTACCAACCTTGCTATAAATCATTCTGGATGATTGATCAGTTTAGACTTTTATGTCTTTGAGCTGTGCTATGTCAGGGCTCTGTGTTACTTGGAATTACTATAGCTAAATAATAGATTCTGATATCGTTCTGTATGAACAAACAGTTCTGTAACTTACTACTGTCAATAAAAGAAAATGAAACAGTTTTATGTTTCTGGCTTAACATGAGTCACTTGTGTGCAAAAAAATTCTGTAATTAATGCTTGTCACAATTATCATAAGCTTTATACAGTTCCTTTGCTCTAGAATTGTTTCTGAATTTACCTCTGATAATGTTCCAGTTATAGTGTCACGAGGAGTGTCTGTAACACGTATTACACAGTCAAGTAATGCAAGAACTATATCAAAACCATTATTTTCTTCTCTAAAGCAATCTTCTTATGAATAAGCATCCTTTGACACCCTTTACGACTGATATTGTATAGTTGCACATTTTCTACAGTTTGCAGGCTAGTGTCAATTTCTGTATCTTTTTCCCTTCTTGACATTTACTAACTTGTGATTTTATGCTGTCTTGGAAACTGACCTATTTTTATACATAGCTTTTTTGACACTCAAGAAATCACGCATAATTAACTACCTCACAGGCTTATTACTAAATTCATTTTTTTCACTTTGTGTTACAAAATGCCTCTTCCCGTATTAGTATTTGGTCTCCTGGAACTAAGAACAAGTATGCTTCAGGTGGCAGATATCCAGACCAGGAAGTCATGACTTCATGACACTGGCAATGTAGCACATTTTTACAAGGGTAAGATGGTACTCTGGAGCCTCGCATTTTTTACCTAGTTTCTGAAGCCTTGCAACCCTCTTCTTTTCAAATGATCAATATTTTCATGCTGGCATGGCATGAGAGCCATTGGGCAAAGAACAGCAACAGTCTTATAAAGCTAGAAAGATCTCTGTCTTCACCTGTGCTATTTTTTGAGGTATGTCTCCCTGTCGCAAACGTGCCAGATTTTCTGCCTTTCCAACAACCGTACAGACAAAATGTTAGGCTTTAGGGTGTTTGCTGTGTAACAGCAAATAAACTTTTTTTTTTTTTAAAATGTCATTTGCATCCTCCAAATGCAAAAGGAAATTAGAAATTCAGTCTCTCTGGCTTAAATCAACATCATAATGCCTTTGTTGTTCACATTAGGTACATTCAGAGTGAAGCTTAGCATCACGGTGACAACTGTGAATTGATTGTCAAAATGAGAAGCAATGTCTATGTTAACTGCAATATAGAGATCCAGGACCATTTATCTTGTGTCTGAGTTTTCTGTGCTTGTGAAACACTGTGTACAATTCCTACATGCTACAATTGCTAAGTAATTTATGCTGCTGAGCTGTTTCTCTCCTTCCTTTCTCATTTTTCCACCTGTTTTTCATCTGTTTTCACCTGTTTTTCCCTTCCAGAAGGTTTTTCCATTTAAAACAGGAGTTGAAAACACTCATGTCATGAGTTGTGGGAAAAAGATTTGATGTGTAAACCGCAAAATTCCATTGGAACACTCTAACTTCAGTTTCAAATTTCATCAATAATATTTAAGAAATTTGGAGCAAGTCCTGTTTGGACACACTTCACAGAGAACAGGGAATTAAACAGTGTTAATACTAATAACCTGAGGCAATTAGGGAGTGCTGAAGGTTGGCTGCCAAATAAATCAGTGATGTTTGTTTGCTATTTTGACATTTGGAAACTTTAACCGTACACACCACTTTTCTGCTTCTGTTATTAGGATAGTGATGATCATTTCCGCATAAATTCGGTAGTCAAATTACTTTTCTGTTTCTTGTGTGGATTTGATTGCCAGTGGCTAACAGTAGTCATGCTATAGTACTCAACACATAAACTTAAAAGAAAATAATCTGAATAATCACCAAGGGAATTAAATTGTTTTCCTGATTCTTTTATTGCTTCTACCACACTGCTTAACATTTATGAAGTTGATTGATGCCTTCTATTTCTTACATACCTAAAGTACACTTTGCCTAAATGTCTGAGTTGTTCCTTTTCAGAAATAAACAGGTTCTCTTCTTGCTAGGTGTCTAAACCGAACTTCAGCTTTTCAGAATTCTCTCAAGCCCTTTTCTGTCTTAAAGTAAAAGCACCCTCATTAATTCCTCACATAAAAATCCAGAACAGTAGTGTGAGACTTAGAATTTATAGACCTTATCCTGTCGTTATCAGAAAAATATGTGACAGCAGAAACACATTGGGCAATTGCAGAAGATACGTGAGGCGGGTTGAAGAACGGAAAACTGAACTCTGCTTTCTCTGAAGCATGTCTGTTGTGTTTTGCTTGGTGAATGCCAGTAATGACAATACAGCTGTGAATTTATACTCATCTTTCTGCCATGTGCACACCTTCTGCATATGTGCACATACAGCCACACACCAAACCATACACCCCGCCCTCACTCATTTTGCCATCTCACTTCAGCTATTTCCTTATTTTTCTACTTCTTTTCCTAGAGAGAAGGTGTTAGAACACTGATAACTACAAACTCTCCCAAACTGAGCAAGTGACTATGTTTCATTTGCTATTTTCTCATCCCATCCTGGAATCACACCCCTCTAAGAAGTAAATATTCCCTGCTCGCACTCTCACAGCAGCTCCTTTTCCATCATTCTTCTTTCTGCTAGTGACAAGTGCTCTTCATGTTTCCTCTCTGTCACCAGGACAGATTCCAGGCTGTTGGACTCTCATTTTGCATTGTCACTGTGAGTTCCTACAGCTGGCCATTATGGGTCCTGTTTCAAAACGTGACTTATGCAGCAGGTATGGGTACTATGATGTCTTCATATCAAGTCCAGCTATGAAACTGGTGTATTGTTAATTTGTTTCTTTTAAAGTACTCCAGGAAGAAAACACAGACTGTCACACCTTTTTGAATGTGGTTGTTAAAGAAATGTTACATGGAAAAAGGACAAAGAGCTGCTTCTGATGGATTTCTTTTTCACAAAGACACAGGCGAATATCTCACTTCTGCAGATGCACTTATTTGTAACAAGTTTCAGGGCTGAATTTTGGTAAATCAGCCCCTATGTGTGTAAAGACCATTTGTTGTTGAAGTGCATTACATTTTGATTTTCACTTTTTAAGCAATAACTGTCAATAGGGTCATTTTAAATACTCTCTTTTTATAGTCTGGCATACTTTAAAGGCTATACTGCAGAACTTTAGTTTTTACTTTAATAGTTATTCCTGATTTCCTGCTGTGGTTATATACTGAACATTAGAAATTATCTGCAGAGAGAATTAGAGGGCGTAAGTGTGATTGTCTGAGTCATGTAAATGCCAAAAGCTTTTTGTGACATTTTTCAGAATTTAAAAATGGAAATATGTTATTTGCACATTGGCTCCTGATGGAATATGACACACTGCAGGCATGCCGTAGGTTTAAGTTGGGGCTTTTGGCCATTAGGGGCTGTGTATATGGGGACTGTATGCTTCTAGAAATAAAGGCAATGAACTGCTTTCTGGATGGATGTCCCTTGCTGGTGAGCCAAAGAAAATCCATCAGGTCAATGAAAGCTAATAAGATTTATGGACTTGCTGGAGTCCGTTATCCAGAGTCAAACCTTATGGAGTGTAATTCAGACTTCATGTAAGTTTTGTCTTTTCTCCCAGAAAAGTTTCAACATCCTTGTATTTGCCTATGAAGTATTAATGTTGTCCAGTACAGTCAGTGTTTAAATGTAGAAATTTGAGCTGAATTATTTTTCAAGTTCGTAAATGGAGCACCAGTCTCTTAAATCTATGTTCTGTAGGCACTCCACATCCTCCAATGCATTCTTAGTTTCCCTTAAATTAGTCCCAAAAGATGTTCTTCTGCTTACTGTGTTACCTATCTTGCTGAAGAGCATGCACATAAGAGAGACTTTTTCCAGCTCTACTTTTCTGCCTCATCCAGATAGTCCTCAAAATCTTCTATGAAAACCACAGAGAACAACACTTAAGCACCTGCCCCTGGCAAGTCTCAGGGAGAAGCAGCCAGGTGGGACTCGGTAACATCCTGTGAGGTGTCTTATGCATATTGATAAACTTTTTTGTGTGTGTTTATAAGAGGTAGAAAGGAGCTAGACTGGTGGAGTCACTCAATACGTGGTATTCCATTTTCAGTTGGTGTGAGCAGTTGACCTTGGCTGGATACGAGGTGCCCACTAACACCGGCATATCAGTCCCCTTCCCCAGCTGGACACAGGAGAGAAAATATAGTGAAAGGTTTGTGGAGGGAGAAAAGGGTAGGGAGAGATCACTCACCAGTTACCGTCACGGGAAAACCAGACTCAACTCAGTGAAATTAATTTAATTATTAATTTAATTTATTGTCAATCCAATCAGAGGAGGATAATAAGAAATAAACCCATATCTTAAAACACCTTCCCCCCACCCCTCCTTGCTTCCTGGTCTCAGCTGCACTCCTAACTTTCTCTACCTCCTCCCCCTGAGTAGCACAGGGTGACAGGGAATGGGGATTGTGGTCAGGTCATCAAATGTTCTCTCTGCTGCCCGTTCCTACTCTCACTCTTCCCCTGCTCCAGCACAGGGGCTCTCCCACAGGAGGCAGTCCTCCATGAACTTCTCCAACATGGGTACTTCCCATAGGCTGCAGTTCTTCATCAACTGCTCTAGTGTGGGTCCACCCATGGGGTGCAGTCCTTCAGGAACAGGCTGCTCCAGTGTGGGCCCCCCACGGCGTCACAAGTCTTGCCAGCAAACCTGCTCCACTGTGGGCTTCCTGCGGGGTCACAGCCTCCTTCAGGCACATCCACCTGCTCCAGTGTGGGATCATCCACGGGCTGCAGGTGAATATCTGCTCCACCATGGACCTCCTTGGGCTGGAGGTGGACAGCCTGCCTCACTGTGATCTTCTCCATGGCTGCAGGGGAATCTCTGCTTCGGTGCCTGGAGCACCTCCTCACCTTCCTTCTTCACTGACCTTGGTGTCTGCAGAGTTGTTTCTCTCACATGTTCTCTCTCCTGCCTGCTGTTGTGCAGGTGTTTTCCCTTTCTTAAATAGAGGCACTACCGCTGTTGCTGATGGACTCGGCCTTGGCCAGTGCCGGGTCCGTCTTGAGGCCGGATGGCACTGGCTCTATCAGACATGGTGGAAGCTTCTAGCAGCTTCTCACAGAATTCACCCCTGTAGCCCTTGATCGCTATCAAAACCTTGCCATGCAAACCTAGTGAGCTTTTCTGCTGGGAAAATGTCAGCTGGTAACTTACAGGCAAATGATAAGAAATTCTAAGAAATTCACAGGCTGCATAGTGAAGTGTGCACATAGGAAAAAATCATTAGATTATTTTTAAAATGTTAGTATTTTAGCAAATTACGACAATTCCTTTCAGTTTTCTTTAGCAATACTATAGATTTGGCAAATAGAAGCCTCTGGGTATTTACATAATAAATTAGTGTCAGCACTTCATTTAATTAACTCACTTTGGTGTACTGCTAAACAGGAGCTTCATATCATAAGTAAAGAGCCATTAGAGAGAACAGTAAATGGGAGACCAAAGCATCATATGTACGTTAAGAAGGGCAAATCTCAGATTTCAGGAAGATGATGTTAAAGGGGAAGGATAGAAGTAATTCTACTTATTGGAATTTTTAATTAGTATGGGAAATATGATTATCGTAGAATAAAAAGGTTTACAAAGTGTCACTTGACAAAACTGGCATTGGAGCTAATTTGATAGCTGAGATTCAGCATGGGAAAAGCAAGCTCGGAGAGTGTACTGTGTGGCCTGGCTTTACTTCTTTAGGATCTTTCTATCTTCAAAGTAAACACCTCAGAGTGTATTGTAGCCCATTTAAGATAACATTTTCGTCGTGGCTTTTATTAAGTAAAGAAAAACTGGAATGATCAACGCTGACTGTGACAGGTGGACAGGGAACTTCTCACATGTGTAAATATTTGTATATGTCTGTTCGCAATATGAAGGGTTACTAATGCCTAATAAGCTAATGTTTTAAAATTTTGGAAATGTAAATTAAATAATTTGTTTTGAGCTGTTTAGAAAATATGAAATGACACACAGATTTAATGCTACTTTGAAGTAAATAGAGAAAAAAAATCAATCCTAAAGTATGATCTCAGCAAGAACCAAGGCAGGTATTAATGCACCTGCTATATATTGTGAAAGATATTAATATAGATTAGCATGCTGACTTGTCAGTTACTTGATCCAAGAAAGATGTCGGTAGATTTGAATTATGTTAGAGAAAAAGAAAAATGGTTCAGCAATTGGTGAATTGTATTCATTTATTCATTTATAAAAATAGTTAAGATGCACTGCCACAAACAGTCAAACCCAAGATCATGTTCCTTCCTATACTCAGCTCAAATTGGCCTACTTTAGCATATGAACATTGACGGTCTGACTAGATCGACAGTACAGGTAACAGACTCTTTACACAACCTTTTAAACATAGCTTTCAATTTAGCAGGCAATCTGCAATAGGTCTTGAGGACTGTCATGAACTTTAGGGTCTACATCAGTCAGTCACATGTCTATGTGTGAGACATTTTTTAAAAAGTCTATGTTTCTTAATAACTAAATCTAGCAACAACATGTGGAGCAGAAGTTTAACTACCCTTTTAAAACATGGACCTGTTCTCTTCTAAAAATATCACCCATAAACCTTCAAAAGTGAGAACAGGTTTTAGGTATCAGATCTACACAAGCTTAATGCTCATCCATTGTACTAGAAAAAAACATCAAGTGCTTGCTTATCACATCTTTGGCTATTTGTCTGTGCAGAATTTGCTTTGCATAAATGTCCAGTGTTTACAGTAGGAGGTGGCTTGTTTAATGATTTTTTTCTCATTCCCTACATTTTCGAGTATTCTTATGAGATAGAAGATGCAATGAAGTGCTGAATTTCATTACCTGTCTCATCTCTGTATCCAGTGGAAGAATGGTTTAGACAGAGCTTGTCAGGTTGGCCAGCCCTTTTTCATGCAGCAATCATCTCAACATTTTACTCTTCATTTATTTAATAGGTAACTGTTATCACTGTTCCAGGCTCACTGGAAAGGATACAGGTGAAGAGGTTGCAACATAATGCAGATGTTCTTTTGTAAAGAGACCAGTGAAGAGTGCTGGCTGGAGGGCAGAAAACCTCGCAATTTTCTGCACTGTCACATTGCCTTCGTGATGGATTTGAGCAGTACAAACCAGAGTTCCTGGAACAGTGTTTAATCACAAAGTCACAGGAAGAAGAGTTTCAGGAAGCCATAGAAGAGTACATTCGTATCATAAATGCAAATAAAGCAAAAGAAATGATGTCGCTGTAGGTTTTCTTCCTATTCCTTGCCCACATTTTGGCTCTTTTGGCCAGTTAAACACGTACTGCATATGATTTCTTTTTTCCAAAGAGAGATTTATGCCTTAAACTGAATAGTTAGTCTCTCTCTAGCCCTTTTGATTAAAGGCTTTGCTAATTTATTTTCCTGTTTCTAGGAGAAAGCAGATGTTTTGATAAGTAGGCAGCAAAGCTCCCCTTCCACATTTTGAAAATATGATGACCTTGAGTGGGTTTCATATATTAGAAGTGGCCTGAGGAGAATAAACTTGCAACACTGCAGAAGTTGTGTCTGTGCTACAAAGCATTGTGGCCACTCCCTCCTCTTTTTCTATGCATTAGATACCATATACACACGTATATACATACTTTTTTTTTTTAATCCAAACTTCGTTTCTGGAAACAGTAAGTGAACTAGAATAAAATAGTTTGGATAAATGTGACCAGACACCTTTTCAGTTAGTTGTGCCTTCACGCATATCAGGAGGAATTGTAGCCTGTCTCTGTGGAGGAAAGAAGTATGATTGGTCAGACTCTTGGAAATAATATAAGAACAAAATTTTAAAAAATGCATTTAGCAGTTATCATTTGGAAATCTCCGTGTGATTCTATGCTAAGTACATTTCTTGTTTTCTGCTTGTCTGTTATGATACGAGGAGAAACTGGTGTGTGTTTTTATGACATTTGGTTGAATGAAACGCTAGTGTTATTTGCCCTATAGCTGATTTTCAGTAAATTCATATGTAGAAGCTAATCTGTGTTCAAAAATATTGTAACACTTTTTGGGAAATGTTTTCCCAATGTTGCACATATTTCAAGGAGAAATGTACTGTTTCCACTTGAGTTTATCGATTAATGTTTACAGATAGCCTACATAAATCCAACTTTACAAGTCCTCGTAGTTATTGAAACATTTAATTGCATCAATGTAATAACTTTTGTGCATGAAAAATTTTCTTATAATTTACTGCACTTTTCTTGTAATGAAAAGCTATATGTATTGGAGTAATCCTGAATGCCATGTGAAACTTCTTGTCTGATCAAATTATCATCTCAAGAAAGTCTGATTTTGATTAAATGAAACAATTCCAAGATTAAGTCTTAACTTGTTCTGAATAATACACTGAATCACCTCTTATTTATGAATTGGAGTCTCTTTTCTTTCACCTTGCATTTAATGGACTCTACTGGTTTAGAGAAGAAATAGGGTCTATTTTTAAAAATATTTTTGGAGTGGTTTTTATCAATTGTAGTCGTACTATGTAACATAAAACTCATGTCTTTCCCAGCTTATTTTAAAAGCTCTCTGGGTGGTCATGTTCACAGTCTTTAGTCAATGTTGAAATGACAAAGCAATATACAGATGTGGTCTTTACAGGCTAACAATGTCAGGGCAGCCTCTTCTTGATTACCAGTTGTAAATTTTTTAAGTGGTTAATAGGTCTACGTGAAGCTGTTTACACGTTTGTGCTCTCAAAGATCTTCTCTTTGCACCTCTCATTGTGTCCCGGAGCTACAGTAACTCTTGTATTAGAATAAAGGAAGCAGATGTGAGTTAAGAGCTGTGTGGTAGTTCAGCTGTTGCATGTGTCTAGAGAGGGAACCACAGGACAAGCTTAGGACAGGACACTTTCGGAAGAGGGGGATGGTGAAGAAGCTTCTTTTCCTGGACATAGAAAAGCATTTCATTTCTTCCAGTTTTCTTGCTGGGAAAAGGGCAAATGGAGCATAAAATATTGCAGGTAGTTTACTATTTTTACAGTGTAATCATGGGAGGGTCATCATGCCTTTTGAGTTTTTCATGCCTTTGAAAAAAAGAAATCACCTGTTAGAATGATCCTCCCTTTCCTTTCCAGATGGCTGGTAAGTAGAATTAGATTTCCCAGCATGGTTTTCCTCCTCTTCCCCATAGGTGGTAACTTTCATTGTTATGACGAAAGGAAATATTTTTAATCTAGTGAAGAGTTTAGTAATTTAAATAAGGTACCACTGGAACGTAATTTACATACTAATCTTTCTGAATTATGTGTAAGCAAAGATATCACCTGTGCACCATGATAAAGCACTCAGAATTGAAGTCAGGCACAAACAGAGGCTTCAACACAGGATTGACATGCAGGTGGCTCTAGTTGCTATGAAAGACTGAAATGGAGACCAGCTCATTACAGTGGAAATTCTTAGGCGGAGTTCATTCATCGCTAATCAGTACTTATTTCAAATTTGCTGTCGAAATGGGCAGAAGAAAATGACAGATCATGTAGGACATGTGAAGTCTGAAGTCATGGAAAAAAGAAATTTACATTTTCTCTGAAATTCATCAAGAGTCTTATTCTTCTCTTACGGCTGTTGTGTTTCGCAAGGCACAGGACCTCTGTTATAGTTCACAGACTCTGAATGGAGAGTTTCTTTCATGCAGATTTTAGTCCCTCTGCAGAAGTCATTCTTCTAAGCAGCATTCTCCATATTTAATTATTAGCATACGTACCTGGCAAAAAAGTACAAGTCAAGAAGATAAAAAGTCTAATTTATTTCTTCAGTCAAAATTTAGAAGT